>PPCM01001571.1_pt1 | contig 9894 bp, 8 predicted proteins | sample 1555541 | NCBI WGS metagenome assembly PPCM01 (sample SAMN05284479, study PRJNA326546) | Marine sediment metagenome, whole genome shotgun sequencing project. | isolation source: marine sediment | place: Germany: Wadden Sea | collected 2012-09-05 | reverse complement strand
TCGTCACCACCCAAAAAGAGGGATTCTCCTCCTATATCTGGGAAAAACCGCCGGGCAGCGGCATTCTCAGCCTCAAGCTCTCCTATGTCAAGCTGTTCGAGCCCCTCGGCTGGTTACTGGGCTCGGGGTATTACCTGGATGATGCCAGAAGCGACACCCAGGAGATCGTCAAGGAGCGTATCAACAACATCCGCTTTGCCGACGGCGACGGCTATGTCTTCGCCTTCGACCGGGAGGGGATATCCCTGGTTAATCCCAGCCGGCCCCGGATAGTCGGCAGCAATGTCCTTGACCTGACGGACCCGAACGGGATCAAGATCATACGGGAACTCGCCGATGCCGGGAAAAAACCCGGGGGAGGCTTTGTCGAATACACCTGGCTCAAACCCGGCACGGGTAAATATGCTCCCAAGATCAGCTATGCAATGTTTCACGATGACTGGGGATGGTGCGTTGGAAGCGGGGTTTACCTTGACGGGATCGATGAGATCATCGAAAAAAAAGAGGCCGGGCTCAGGGCCCGTTTTCTATGGAAAGGCTCGGCAACACTCCTGATTCTCCTAATCCTGATGTATATCGCCCACCTTGTTACCCGCACGATTGCCCGGGGGGGACTGATGGATTTCAATGCCTTCACCGAATTTTTCCGTTCAGCGGCCACTCACGAAAAGAAAATCGACCCCGAAAAATTACAGTTTCTGGAATTCGACCAGATGGCCCATGCGGCCAACCGGATGATCGAAAAGAGAATCGCCGTTCAAAACGAACTTTCGGCCCACCGGGAGCGGCTGGAGGAGATCGTTGCCGAACGAACAGAGGACCTGGAAAGAACCAACGCCATGCTCAAGGAGGAGATGGAACACCGCATCAAGGTCGAGGAGATGATGATCCAGTCGGAAAAAATGCTCTCCCTGGGAGGGCTGGCAGCGGGCATGGCCCATGAAATCAACAATCCCCTGGCCGGCATCCTGCAGAACGCCCAGGTCCTGGAGCAGCGCCTGTCCGGGGATCATCCGGGGAACCGCCGGACAGCCGCCGACTGCGGCATTTCACTTGAAAACCTGGAACATTACCTGCGGACCCGGAAAATCACGAACCTGCTGGACTCGATTCTCGGTTCCGGGAAACGGGCCGCGCAAATCGTGGACAACATGCTCAGTTTCAGCAGGAAAAGTCCCTCCATCTTCGAGCCGGTGGAGCTGGCGGAGCTGCTGGAGCGGACATTGGAGCTGGCCGCCAACGATTACAACCTGAAAAAGAGATATGATTTTCGGAACATCGGCATCATCCGCGAGTACGATCCTTCTCTGCCCGCCGTCTCCTGCGACAGGAGCAAGATCCAGCAGGTGGTTCTCAACCTGCTGAAAAACGGCGCCCAGGCCATGACCGACATCCCCGCACCGGGCGAAGAGAGCCACCCGCCGGGCCCCGAAACCCCACGCCTGACGCTCCGCCTCCTGAAACGCGGCGACATGGCCTGTATCGAGATAGAGGACAACGGTCCCGGCATGGACGAGTCGACAAGGAAGCGGGTGTTCGACCCCTTTTTCACGACAAAACCCGCAGGGGGCGGAACCGGCCTGGGGCTCTCCATCTCCTATTTTATCATCAGCGAAAACCACGGCGGAACCCTGACGGTTGAATCGGCTCCGGGAGAAGGTGCCGTTTTTACCATACAACTGCCCTTTGAACGCGCACCCGACGGCCCCGCCGACAGGAAGGAAACATAAACGATCAACAGCGGCCGAGTCATATGCCGTAAACCCAGCAAGGAGGATACCATCATGCTAAAAAGCATAAAGACAACCGTGCATATCATCGCATTTCTTTCCATAACCATCGGCACCGCCTTTGCCGGGCAAGCTCGGATCAAAATTGTGACGGGGGAGCTTCCACCCTACTCGTTCAAGGAAAATGGGGGTGTCTCGGGTATTGCCGCCGGCATCGTCCAGGAGATAATGACACGCACCGGTTTTACACAGAACATTATCATCAGGCCATGGAGCCGGGCCATCCATCTGTCCACCGGTAACGACAGAATGACCTTCCCCCTGGCCAGGCTGCCGTACAGGGAGGATCAGTACCGGTGGGTCGGCCCCATCCTCAATGACAAGCTGGTCTTTGTGGTTCCGGCAACGGATACCTCCGACTACAATACCCCAAACGATTTCAAGCACCTGAAGGTCGGGGTGATAAAAGGAGCCCCGCCGGCGTCCCGCCTCGGCAAGGCCGGTTTCACCAAACTCCAAATTGTCACGGATGAAGGGACCAACGCAAAAAAAATCCTGGCGGGCAGGCTCGACGCCTGGTATACTTCCCACCTGATAATGAGGGACACATTCAAAAAAATGGGGATCGACGAGAGTAAAATAAAAGTCGTCCTTTCCGACCTCGACATAACCATGTATGTGGGCGCTTCGAAAAACCTCGAGAAGGCGGCCGGCAAATGGCAGGAAGCCCTGGACAACATGAAGTCCGACGGAACCTTTCAGAAGCTCCTGAAAACCTTTGATGCAGGGCCCGATTCCTGAGACAACGGAACCGGGGGACCTGCCGGCCGACAGCAGCCGGTGCCCTCTTTCCATGGGCTTTTTTTCATGTCGACAAACTCCGGAATCGGTGCATTCCAAATGTCGTCGCTTAAAGGAGCTGAAGCCAATGGGCGTCAAGGGTGAATCATGAACCTCCATCCCCCCTCTTGATCTCGAGCAGATGCTTTTTGGGTAGAATTCCGAAGACTTTATCATAGGCCCGGCTAAAATGGCTGTAATTTGAATAACCCACGGCGGATGCGGCCTGGCTTACGTTCATGTCCGTTTCGCAAAACAGCCGGTATGCCTCCTGCATCCGGCAACGGCTCAGATATTTATACACCGAAACGCCGAACATTTTTCGAAACCCCTGCTGGAGCTTGTTCCGGTTGAGGCCCACCAACCCTGCCAGTTCATGCAGTGGCGGTGGAGAGACAAGATCTCCTGTCAGCAGCCCTGCCGCCTCGACGACCCTGTCCCTTTCGCTCCGGCACGGGCCTCCGGGCAACGTCCCGCCGTCCCGGGTGTTCACCTTTGCAACCTGGCCCGCAATCAAGTCAAGGGCGACGGCCTGGTAAAACATCCGTTCCGGCGTTCCCGGCACCGGCCCTTCAAACGCTTTCAGCAGAACAGGATACATCTGCCTTTCAATGCCGGCTCGATATGAATACGGCCGACCGGGAGATTGATCAAGTATGCGGGCAAGCTGTTTGGGCAGCGTGTCCGGTTCCCCGGCAAACAGCTCATGGATAATCTTCGGCGCAAGATGGATATGTAAAACACGGACCGGCGTGCCTGGAAAAAATTCGAGATGCCCCTTTTGACGCCGCAAATAAAGAATTCCGCTGTGACCGACCTTGTTGTCAAAAGCCAGTCCGGAAGAAGTTATGGTATTGATGAAATTGCCGGACAAGACAAATCCGAAATTAATCATGGGTTTGTTCCTGTCATAGCTGAAAGACAGGGGAGATGTAATGGAAAAATCCATAATACTTATCGAAAACCCCGGCTCAATCGTTACTTCTCTTTGAAATGACGGCGGCAAACGCCTGTCCGTAAAATTTCCGACGGCTGCTCCCCCCCTGCCCTCTTTCCCCTCACGACCATCCCTGTTCATATCGGTCGCGGAACCGCTCGTGCGCATGATCTTTCCTTATCGTGCCAATCCATGAAATGACTTTAATAACGACTTCCCCGCCGGAACCACACCGCGCCTTCCAACGGCCTCAAATCCTGTTGCATATCAAATCGTGAACTCATGTTACAAGACCCATCCGGAATATTAATGACCGCACCGGACAGTGGTTTGTCCTTGCCGACGGGTCGTGTTTCACATCACGGGGCCGTTGCCCTCCACTCCGATTCCGGCGAAAGCATCCTGCCGGTGAAGGCGAAACGTGAGCCTCGGCGGGGAGCGCCCACGCTCATTTTCCTTTTTTCCTTGACACATTAGTTAAGCGACTGTACCATACTCCCATGGAAACCAAGGAAGAACTTATCGAAAGCGCAATCCGGGAACTGTTTCGCATTGCAAGAATGTATTCCCGCATCGAGGCGATGCCCCTCCCCATCGGTGACGGGTCGGAAGTATCGACCCGGGAGGCCCATACCATACAGGCCGTGGGCGGACACGACAAAACGAGTGTCACGCAGTTGGCCTCCCATTTCGGAATCACCAAAAGCGCGGCCTCCCAGATGGTTGCAAAGCTGGTCAAAAGGGGGTTACTCTCTAAAAAACAGGCGGTCCACAGCAACAAGGAGTTCGAGCTGTCCCTCACGCCCCTGGGCCAAATGGCGTTTGATGCCCACGAACGACTGCACGGAAAGGATATGGCTGAGCTGATCGGCAGCCTGAGCGGCTTCTCCCTGTCGCAGATCGCCACCTTGTCGGTCCTGCTGGAGGCCGTGGGAAGCCTCATGAATCTGCGCCTCTCGCAACGGTCAAAAGAATGAGAGGGCACGCCCCTTGACTCATGCCGGGTGGTGACAACGCCTCGTGTTCTCTGAGTAAAGGACAGTCACTGAAGAGGGTTTCCACTTTTCAGGTGCCGATCTCCCCTGCGTCAAATCCGGGACACTGAAGGCACTGGACCTCGCGCCCATTCGCCCGGGAGCCGGGGCAGCGGACAGCTCAAACCCAGGAGACGTATCTACTGTTATTTTAGATAGTTACCACCGCCAACTGACGATCAGGCCCCGATCGGCAATCACGCTCCGCGCAATTACCGCGCCGTAACCTGTGCCGCCCCAAAACGGCGTCCATTCATGGCGTGGAGTTTTCAGGAGCCCAACAGGCATATTTTTTTTGCCCGCATAGTTAAGCTGCTTAACCTTATTTAAAGTCGTCATGCTTCCACTCCAATGTGTGATCGTGAGCTTCCCGGCCTCCCCCACGGGCGGGGCTGCCGTCTCCCGCAGCCGGCCGAGCGAGCCGGGGAAACCACGACATCAAGGCTTTCGGCAAGCAATGGGATCGGCATTGGCGCGCCCCGTGAGACGGATGCGGCTTGACCGGTAAGAAATATGAAGATCATTCAAGAAGATTTACGAGGATCGCCCGGGCAGTCTTGTGAACGGGCGTATCTTAACCATCAAACCTTACAAAGGAGAAACACATGAACTCACTGGTACTGTTCGATTCATTGGGAGGAAATACGGAAAAGGTCGCCAACAGAATCCATGAAACGGCAAACAAAGAACTTGCCCCTTCCCGCATCGTTAAAATCGACAAGGAAACCGAACTCGACTTTTTCGATTACGACCTCATCTTCATCGGCTCCCCGGTCATCGACTGGCTGCCGACCCCGAGGATGATGAGTTTCGTCAAGAAATGCCTGAAAGGATACAACCAAAAGGGGCTGGTCAAACCTTCGGCACCCATCGTCCCGGGAAAGTTCGCCGTCTGCTTCGGCACCTTTGCCGGGCCGCACATCGGGAAACGGGAAGCCGTTCCCATGACCCTGTGGCTTCGCTCCGCCCTGGAGCACATCGGCTTCACGGTCCTGGATTCATGGCATATTGTGGGCCATTTCAACAACGGTTGGGATCACTTGAACCAAAACGGCAGACTGGGCAATATCGAAAACCGGCCCGACGAGAACGACCTTCTGAGGCTCGAAAACCGGGTACGGGGCACCATCGCCTCCCTTTCGGCGTGGCAAGGCCCGGCGCAACAAGCCGAGACACCCCAGTCATGACAGGAAAACAAGCGTAATCCGGCCATGACGGTTCCCGCTACCAACGAACCGGGCCGGTGTTCCACCAACTTTCTTATTATTTCAGGAGTACCAACATGCAGAACCCACACGTACTAAAAAGTAATTCATTTCTCCTCTCTTTCATAGGGATGACAGGCACGGTGTTGCTTGCCGTCTTGCTGATTTCCCCTGCCTGGGCGAATGTATCCGATGGCCGGCAAAAGGTTGAGACATACAAAGCCGCCATGAGTGCATTTATCGGGGAGATCAGCGTGTCGGGGTATATCGGACGGCGAATGTCGACAGCTCCGAGTTACCTCATATCATAAAAAATGCACAATATTTCATTATCGCTCCCGATCCGCAATCCAACATGCAGGCGCTGTCCGGATGGATATCGGAGCTGCCCTCCCCCTTGGGCCTCATGCCCATATTGCACCCTGTATCGGATGAAGCCGCTGTTCTTCTGGGCCGCGGAATCGGCGGAAACAACACAGTTCGGATTATAAAGAAGGGAAGAAAAGAGCGCCTTGTTTTCTGGGGGCTGGAATATGAGAAAATAACACCCTGATCCGGTGAAGCCTGAATCGGCAGCCGACAGTCGAAGGCGGACTGTCGGCCGCCGACGGATCAGTAAGGCGCCTCGCGGGCGGATGGTTCAACTGCCGTGGAATAAGCATCCGGTTAAACGAATTATCTCACAAATATATATACTTATTGATAATCAAACCGCTGAAAAGCGAAGGCGGCAACCTTAAATAAGACCGATATTACATAGTGGGGGGGGGAAATGAAGAAAGCAAGGGTTTTGACTTCCATGATACTGTTAACATTCCTGACATGCGGCATTTGTTCAAACTGCACGGCGTTTTCAACGGCATTGCCCGTAGCTGATGTACTTGTTGTTCCAACAGGCACAACCGCACAGGAGCATGGATTTCCCGAGGAAGACACTTACCACTCAATCCAGGAAGCAATAAACCAGCTGAACGGCGGGGAAATTTTACATATCGCTCCCGGAACTTACTACCAGAAAGTCGCCTTGGAAAACAAGCAATTTAATATCCCTGTTACAATCGAAGGATCTGCTGAAGGAGCCGTCATACTGGATGGTCAAGGACAGCTTGAGTTCGGCATGGATTATTGGTTGGTCAACAAGATGGTTGTTGATAATATCACCTTCAGGAACTACAAAGAGTACGGCTTGAAAATAATGCACTGCAAGAATGTGACAGTCGAAAACTGTCGATTCGAGCACATTGGCTTTAGCCCCGATATTGATGGCGACAATTCCGGGGAAGGCTATGGATTGGTAGCAAAATACAGTAAGGGTGTTGTTATCAGGCATAACCATACCACCCATTGCGGCCCCGACGATGCCTTGGTTGATCAGGGGTATTTAGGCAACAGCATAAACACATATGCGCTTATTGACAGTGAAATTCACAACAACACTTGCATATACAACTCGGGTGGAGGAATATTGGTTGAGGACGGCATCAATGTGGATATCCTTGACAACAACATATATGGAAACAATAAAGAAGCCTTCCTTGATCCCGGCGATCCTGATTCGGAAAAATGGACATGTGGCGGAATTTGGGTTTGTGGTGGAATGGGCATTATTGTGGAAGGTAATAACCTTGAAGAGAATTCCTATGGAATACAGTTGTCCGATCAGGAGGGTCAGCTCCTTAAAAACTGCGTGGTGAAGAACAACCATATCAAATACAACAAAAAAGGCATCTACATGTACAACTTGTGTGCTCCTCAACATATGCCCAACCCATCCGCCATGAAATTTGAGGACAACCGGATTCGTTTCAACAAAGAAGAAAATGTCTTTATTGAGCCGGTTGGTTCGGAAATCAAACAGGAACACATCACTGTTTCAGGGTGTTTGATTACCGGCAACAAAGGTGCGGCAACCATCGCGGCCACGGGCTCAAGAAGTCTTTTTTACGACACGATCACAAATGTAGTATGGGTTGAAGGGGCAAACTACAACAGGTTCATGGTAATGCAAGCGTATGAAGATAACGGCAAGCATGTTTTCAATCGGGACGAAACAATAATACAAATCGTTGTGGACGGCATGGTTTATGAGATGTACGGCGGCCCCGATGTTTTATCAAATCCTCAAGGCTCGACCGACTTGACCACGGGTGAGAAATACATTGAACTGTATTATGACACGGATGCCCGGGGAAATATAACCACCATGACATACAAGATATTAAAAGATCTGACGATACACGAATTTGACGAGGAAACATGGCCTGCGATTACCTTGAAGGCAAGTAGTGAAATCACCTTTACAAAAGCGCCTCTATCCGAGTTTTCCGCCCCCCCGCCTTCTCCAATATGGGACAGGGGTCGCAAGAGAAAACGCCTTAAACAACAACCGTAATTTCAAACAGCGATACGGGCCGCCGAGCCGGCCGTTGACAGCGGAGCCAAATCGTCCCTTCGTACCCGGCTATAAAAAGTAATGCGCAGCGGCCGTTCTCAGGAATTATAGAATTCTGATGGTGAAGATGAAAACAATCCAGCTTATTCGGTTTTGCATTGGATCAGTTCTGTTTCAGATACTTCATTCTGATTTTATCAAGCACGCCGTCTTCCCGAAGACTTCGAATTGCCCCGTTGATTTTCGCCATCAATTGGATATAATTTGATTTCTTACTTAAAAATTTCACAGGTCCGAACCTGACATCGGTCTGTTCTATTTTTGATACCAGCCCAAGTTCCTTTATATTGTAATTCATGGGAATAACCGCATCGATCATGATATCCGCTCGTTTTGCCGCCAGGAATTTTACAACATCCCTATCTTCCATGATGTAATGGGTCTTTATTCCGTACGTATCAATATTTTCCTTATGCCATCCATTCCCCAAATTTGAAACGGGTACCAGATTTAATCGTAAGATGTCATCCGCTGTTTTTATTTTTTTTATGGCTTCAATTTTTTCGTGCCCTTTGTAAGTATAGACATTCAAGTAAAGTTGAAATATCGGTTCCGTGCTTTGGATCGAGTAACTCTGTCTTGCTTCGGTTGGAATTGTTATTAGAAAATCGGCTTTTCCATCTTTCACATGTTTTTGAGCACGTTTCCAGGGATAGCTTTCCACATGAAATTTCATTTCCACATGGTTCGTGAAAATCTCATGCAAAATATCAATGAAAAGCCCTTCATAACCATACATACTGTCCGGGGCCTTGTATATGATGGGATACCAATCGCCATCCGCCAAAGCATAACCGATTGAATGCTTGTCGGCTGAAGTGTTTGTTGCAAAAAAGCCTTGGAGGAGAAATATGAAAAATGCTGTCAAAACAGCGTGAGCCTTCATTATTTCCCCCCCTTATAAAAAATCTTGCAACTCGCTTTATCGATTTTTTTTTTAAACCGCATACTTTTGCAGGATGATCGTGGTCCCGGGACGCTCCTGGAGCAGGAGAATGCCGACAGGGGCATATCCCATAATCATTTTTTTACCGGCAATGATATCTTAATATCCAGGACCGGTGTCAGATCAAGCGCTTCCATGGGTTCCACCACCAGTACGCCCCCATCCCCCACCCGGATTACCCGAACCTCGTGGAGTCCGATGGGGTTGGGGCGGGCAGGAGATCTCGTATGAAACACGCCGGTCAGGGGATTCCTGGGATTATGTCGGGGATGCACCTTAAGAACAGTACGATCGGCCTGGTCAAGCCATGTGAGTATGACTATTTTCGCCCCCGGTTTTATGCCCGAAAGCGCATCATGATACATGGGTTCGATCTCCACCCATGCAACCGGCGCCCCCTCGTACCCCTGTTTGGGGCACTGATCGAGTTCCTTCAATTCAGACCTGATTCTCCCGATATACGTCAATCCAACATCGTATTTCATGGCAACTCCTTTTTTTTATTTGTAATGGAAGCGGAAATTCGGCTCTGTTTTTTTCAAGGATACATCAAGCGGGTGGCTGATTTCTACCCCCAGCCACACTATTTTCGTCCCGAAATCCTTCCATATCATCGTCACGGTGGACACCTCGCTCCCCGGTATCCGAGGAGCGCTCCAAACAGCTTGAGGCGAGGGGCCAGCAGGCGCGGAAAATGGAGCCGATCGGCACCCTGGCCAGCGGGATCGCCCATGATTTCAACCACGATTA
>PPCM01001570.1_pt1 | contig 9895 bp, 11 predicted proteins | sample 1555541 | NCBI WGS metagenome assembly PPCM01 (sample SAMN05284479, study PRJNA326546) | Marine sediment metagenome, whole genome shotgun sequencing project. | isolation source: marine sediment | place: Germany: Wadden Sea | collected 2012-09-05 | reverse complement strand
ACACCTGAAAATATGGACGAAAAGGTGACTCAAATTACTGCACGATTTATTTAAACTTGCTAAACGACCTATTGAGTTATGAACGAGATATAAGGGAAACAATGAAGAATATAATACAATCGATTAATCCGGCAACAGGTGCTGTTGTAGGGGAAGTTTCAGTTACTACAGAGGACGAACTACAATCAATCGTTGCCAAAAGTAAAAAAGTAGAGGGATGGCAGGGCTTAGATTATAAAGAGCGAGTGAGTAAACTAAAGATTGCCTACCAGGCTTGTGAGTCTGAAGCTACACGATTAGCCAAGCTTCTTTGTGAAGAAATGGGTAAGGATATACAGCGAGCATTAGGTGAAGTACAGGGGACTATTTTTGGCGGGCCTTATATTGCTGAGAGTGTTGCAGAAGCTTTACAAGCAAAGAGTTATGGCAGAACTGTAAAGGAATATAAACCTTTGGGCACAGTTGGTATTATTTCTCCTTGGAATTATCCTCTTGCGATGGCAAATAACCTTTTAATTCCAGCTCTAGTTGCAGGTAATAGTGTTATCTGGAAACCATCAGAAGAGACCCCACTTGTCGCCCAGGAATTCTTTGATATTTTGGTAAAAAACCTACCAGAAGGTCTTTTGCAGATTATTCATGGAGATAGGGAGCAAGGGAGACAGCTTGTAGAAAGTGATATTCAGATGATCGCTTTCACAGGTTCTCAAGCAACTGGCAGAGACATAATGTCTCGTGCTGCTTCTAATCTCAAACGTTTGGTTATGGAGCTTGGTGGTAATGATCCAATGATCGTGATGGATGATGCTGATTTGCCTTCCGCGGCACGTTTTGCTGTCGCGTCTAGCTTTGAAAATGCAGGGCAAATGTGTATTTCAACCGAGAGAATTTACGTGCACGAAAGTGTAGAAAGGAAATTTTGTGATTTAGTTCTCCAAACAGTTGAGCGTTATACTGTAGGTCCTTGGGATTTAAGTGGTGTTAATATCGGTCCCATAGTTAATGAGAAACAACATCAGCATATTATTCACCATTTGAGCGATGCAGTAGATAAAGGTGCTGAACTATTATATGGAAGTGTCGAACAGAAACCACCATATATACAGCCTGTGGTGCTCTCTGGAATGGTTCCTGAGATGTTAATAGAAAAAGAAGAAACTTTTGGGCCAGTAATTTGTATAACATCATACTCAGACATTGATGAAGCAATTAATCGTGCTAATAATTCTACCTATGGTCTTGGTGCAACCGTGTTTGGTGGCACTGAGGCAGATAAGGTTGCAGACAGACTTGAAGCTGGAATGATAGGCATTAATCAGGGAATTGGTGGCGAAGGCGATTCACCATGGGTTGGTGCAAAGCAGAGCGGCTTTGGGTTTCATGGCTCACCTGAAGGACATAGACAATTTGCACAGGTACGGGTGGTGAGTCGTTAATAAGCCATGATCTAAATAGAGGAGACGTTTATATGAGCCTACAGGATACACTGTTCAAAATGAAAGAAGAGTTTGAAGCCCAGGCACCTGCTGATGCTTTGCAGGTAATAAAACAGTCGACAGAAGATCTTATAGCTTCCGGGATTATTAAAAACGTTATTAAAACAGGTGAGAAAGCGCCTGAGTTTTCTTTAACTGATGAAAAAGGAAATATCGTTACATCGACGGAGTTATTGAAAAATGGCCCTTTGGTTGTGAGCTTTTATCGTGGAACTTGGTGACGTTATTGTAATGCAGAGTTGGAAGCTCTGCAAAACGTATATGACGAGATAAAAGCAATGGGTGGTGAGTTAGTGGCAATTTCACCACAACAGGAAAAATATTCTAAACAGGTCGTAAAAAAACATGATCTTACATTCCCTGTTTTGTTCGATACAGACAATAAGGTTGCAGATCAGTTTGGCTTGAAGTTCAATTTACCGGATAAACTTAAGGAATTGTATAGTGGTTTTGGAATTGATTTGGTGCGATTCAACGGTAATGAAAAATGGCAGCTACCGATGTCTGGACAATTTATAATTAGTAGTGATGGCATTATTCAGGATGTAAACGTGAATCCGGATTATACCAAGAGACCTGAGCCTGAAGACACCCTTGGAACATTGAAGTGTCTTTTGGTGAGTTAATGTGAATATCTGATAGAGTTATTGTTTGCAGTGGTTAATATCCGATGATCTCACAATTACTGCTTTTTAAGCTGCTGATTGTAAGATCTGATCTAAACCTATACATATTATTAACTCTATCAGATAATATGACAGTTTATACCATCTTAAATAGTTGTAACATAGCTCCTGAGGCTTTCATACTGAAAGCAAGAGAGGTCGCATCAAGGATATCGGCCTCAGTCCAACCCCGTTTAGTCAAGTGTTCTACTTCTTCCCTTGACGCACTATTTTGATCTTTTGTCGCCGCTAAAACAAAATCAATTAGGCTAATTTCAGCCTCTTCTAATGGTAGCTCTTCTGTTAAAACCGCATAGCTATCTAGTTCACTTTGACTGAAGCCCTGTTTTACAAGAAGGCTTTCGTTGAATTCAATGCAAGCTGTTAAATCGTTTTTTCTGGCTACTAAATAACGTAAAAAGAGTAAGAGTTCAAAATTCAAGTTAGGATGATTCTGGTAGTAGGTGATGTTGCCTATATAATTTTTAAATAAACCCGGACTAGCAGTGATGAGCTCCACAGGTTTTGGGATCATTCCAACAGCATGTTCTATATTGGAAAGAACTTCTTGTACAGCTTGGTTTGATTGTGATTTTCCAGTCTTTTTTAGTAATCCCATCGTAAATATTTCCTCTGTTGATTTTTATCTTATCTCAAAAAATTTGAGAGCCATTTGTTGACAGAAGAAAATAATAAATGTAAAAAAACAAAAAAGAGGCGCATGCGAACATGTTTGGTTGATATGCGACGCTGCTTTATATAAAGAGAATAATTATGAAAACTATTGGTATCTTGATCTTTAGAAACACACCGCTCTCATCTGTTTCCTTACCGATGGATATATTCCAGTCTACTGGCGTTCTTTGGAATATATTAATGGATAAGCCGGTTGAGAATCTGTTTGATGTGAAAGTAATAACAGTAGATGGTGAACCTGTAGTCTGTTCTGGAGGCGTAAAAATTTATCCTCATTGTTCGATAGTCGAAGCTAATGATCTGGATGTCTTAATTGTTGCTCCGATGATTGGAGAAGATATGTCTGGTAAGTATAAAGCTCTAGTTTTACCATGGCTTAAGGAACTGAATTCTAAAGGTATATTCATCGCGTCAGTTTGTTCGGCTGCATTTGTTTTAGCTGAAGCAGGTCTTCTAAACGGAAAAGTTGCAACAACTCACTGGGGACAGGAGGAGCGCTTTAAGAAACAATTTCCAGAAGTGGAGCTGAAGATTAGTGCAACGGTTACCGAGGATGATAAGATGCTTTGTTCTGGTGGTGCAAATGCTGGAGCAGATCTTGCTTTACATTTAATAAGGAAGTTTTATTCTAGTGAAATCGCTTATCAAACTGCCAAAGCACTTTTGCTTGACCCAAGAAGAGAATTACAATCACCTTATAGTACGTTTAACTTCAATAAATCCCATGGTGATTCTTTTATTGTTTCAGTTCAAGTATGGATTGAAGAAAATTATATGAAAACATTTTTTATAAATGAACTTGCAAAAGAGTTCGGAGTAGGGCGAAGAACTCTCGAGCGCAGATTTAAAGCAGCTACGGGTGACCCTCCTTTGCTGTATACTCAAAAAGTAAGAGTTGAAGCAGCTAAGCTTATGCTTGAAATAAAGAATAATAGTTTTGAAGATATAACAATGATGGTCGGCTATGAAGATGCCAGTACATTCAGAAAGGTTTTTATTAAACAAACTGGAATAACACCTGGACAATATAAAAACAAATTTAAGCGTTGATGGAGTTTTGTTTAAATTATAAAAAAGTAATCTTCATAAATTACAGCTGTTTATCGGTGAGTTTTTTATAAAAAAAATATAAAGATCTGATATGAAAATATTTATTGCCTTAGGAATTGGAATTGTTGCTGGTATCATAGATGTATTGCCAATGATTAGGCAAAAGTTAGATAAATATTCATGTATTTCAGCGTTTGTACACTGGATTGTTTTAGGGCTCGTTATTCCTTTCGTTGATTGGAGTATTCAACCATGGTTGAAAGGACTAGTTATCGCTGAACTCTTTGCCATTCCTGTAGTGATTATCACCTATCCTCGTGATCAGAAGGCTATTTTACCAATTCTTCTTTTCTCTGCATTTTTAGGGGCTGGAGTAGGTAGCGCTGGGGCCTATTTTTTAGGTTAGATTGAGGCTAGATAGTGATAGTGGTAAATATTTTTTTAAAAAATCCATAAAAAAGTATTTATGACAGCTGTTTTGAAAATTTTTGATAAAGCAGGTGTGAAAAAAGATCATCACTCTATGGATAAGGCATATAATCTTGATGTTACATTGTCGAAAGCCATCCAAGAATAGTCTTATTGGTTGTGTAAAATATTGTTGCTAAACTAGAATGTGTTATCCATTGTAGTCGTTTACCTAAACTATTGTAACGTAATTTTAACTCCAAAAGACTTTATGGTATCATTTGACGATCACTGGCTTTTCTTTTGAAAAGATTATGTCAGTGTTTAATGAATTTAACTGTTGGTTGATATAGATAGAATAGTAATTATAAAGTAAGGTGTTGGTTAGTTTTTTTAACAAATCAGGCTGAATATAGGTTTTATATTCAGTATCTTTTCTAGAAGTTTTTTCCAATTATATTAAGGAGAAACGAGGATGAAAAAGGTTCATTATTCAGAACTGGGTCTTGTAAATACTAATGCAATGTTTGCTGCCGCAATGAAAGAAGGCTTTGCAGTTCCAGCATACAATTTTAATAATATGGAGCAATTGCAGGCAATTATAACTGGTTGTGCCAAAAGTGGTTCACCGGTAATTATTCAAGTGTCTGGAAGTGCACGGAAATATATTGGAGAACCATTTTTACCTCATATGGCAGCCGCCGCTGTCGATCTCAGCAAAGAGATTGGCCTACAGATTCCGATAGCTCTTCACCTAGACCATGGAAATAGTTTCGAACTGGCCAAAGAGTGTATTGATTCAGGTTTCTCGTCTGTCATGATTGATGCATCGCATCACTCTTTTGAAGAAAATATTGAGATGACTAAACAAGTTGTCGATTATGCACATCAACATGATGTAACAGTAGAAGCAGAGCTTGGTGTACTCGCTGGTATCGAAGATGAAGTTGTTGCTGAAAAGTCTACCTATACCAAACCCGAAGAGGTGAAGAGTTTTCTAGAGGGAACAGGGGTAGATAGTCTTGCGATCTCAATTGGTACCTCTCATGGTGCATTTAAGTTCAAGCTAGAGCCTGGCCAAGAGCCACCTCCACTTCGCTTTGATATTTTGGAAGAAATTGAGCAACTTGTTCCAGGGTTCCCAATTGTTCTTCATGGGGCATCTTCTGTTCCTCCAGAAGATATTGCCAAGATTAATAAGTACGGTGGGCAAATGGATAACACTGCAGGTATACCTGAAGAACAACTGAGACGAGCAGCAGCATCTGCTGTATGCAAGGTCAATATTGATAGCGACGGTAGGCTTGCTATGACTGCAACCATCAGGGAAATATTGAGTGAAAATCCTAGTGAATTTGATCCAAGAAAATATTTAGGGCCGGCACGTGAAGAGTTGATCAAGATGGTAATGTATAAAAACACTCATGTTCTTGGTAGTGCAGGGCGTGTGAAGTAAGTAACCAGCATTCTTTGCCAGTGAAGGTGAGATGATGGGACCAGGTAATTTTGAAGTAAAGACACTAGGCACTTGTGCGTTCGACAATCCGATGCAGGGGATGTGTTTTACCAGTGAAAAAGATTCTGTTCTCTATCATAGTCAGATTGATGTAATAAAAGACTATTTGGCGAAAGGTGAGGATCCGCCTACATTTGTTATGGCAGGGCCGAGAAGGGAAATCTTTTTTGACCCTAGGACGGCAAGTTGTGGGATTGTTACCTGTGGTGGTTTGTGTCCCGGTTTAAATGATGTAATTCGTTCAATTGTACTGAGCTTACATCATCACTATAAGGTAAAGAAAATTCTTGGCTTTCGCTATGGCTATGAAGGGTTGAATCCAGCGTACTATCATACCCCCATGGAGTTAACACCAAAGCGAGTTGAGGATATCCATAAAAAAGGTGGGAGCCTGCTGGGCTCATCACGCGGGCCTCAAGATGCATCAATTATTGTAGATACCTTAGTTCAACTGGATATTTCTATTCTCTTTACTATCGGTGGTGATGGTACCTTACGAGGTGCGAGTAAAATTGTAGAAGAGATTGAACGCCGGGGGTTAAAAATCAGTGTTATTGCGATTCCCAAGACGATAGACAATGATATTTGCCATGTTGATTTGTCTTTTGGCTATGAGACAGCAGTCGGTGAATCCCGGCTTTCTACCTCCACTGCACATGTTGAGGCAGTGGGGGCTCGAAACGGTGTTGGCCTGGTGAAATTGATGGGCAGGGAGTCAGGATTTATTGCAGCTTCTGCTGCCCTTGCAAACAATGAAGTCAATTTTTGCTTAATCCCAGAGGTGGACTTTACCCTAGAAGGCCTTTTGGTGGCCCTTGAGCGTCGTTTGAAGCTCGCTGGACATGCTGTGATAGTTGTTGGCGAAGGGGCAGGGCAGAACCTCTTTACAGAGGAGCTCGGCCAAGATGCATCTGGTAATAAGAAACTTGGTGATATTGGTATCCTGCTTCGTGAAAAAATTAGAGAGCATTTTAAGAAATCGAATATTGACCTTAATTTAAAATATATTGATCCTAGTTACATGATTCGATCAACTCCTGCATCTGCTTATGATTCAGCATTTTGCCTACAACTAGGACATAATGCAGTTCATGCTGGTATGAGAGGTTTCACAGATATGCTGGTGGGGCATTGGCATAATAACTTTACCCACGTTCCAATTCCTTTGGCAATAAAAGATCGTAAAAAGGTAGATCCCAAAGGAAAGCTTTGGTCGAGTGTGCTTGCTGCAACAGGGCAACCTGTGAGTATGGTGTGAGGCAGCTTGCTGTTATAAATAAGTTATCTGGATAGCACGGTTTTATTATAAATTATCTATATATTCAGCAAGCTTAGATAAATGAATTTTCTCTTCAGAAGCAATTTGGAAGAGGGCGTTTCTCACTGTAGTGTCCTCTGCAAGATTTGCGGCTCTTGTATAAAGATCGAGAGCTTGCGCTTCAATTGACATAGCCATTGATAAGATATCGAATTCTGAGTTAAAGTCAGGGTTATACAGTTCGATGTATTGATCTGTAGAAATTCCACCTTCCATTGCAGGCTGAACAACTTTTAGTGCAAAATCATCATAGGTGGCTTTTACACCAGTTATACTGGTATATATTTCAAGAAGCTTATTTTGGTGCTTAATTTCGATTTCACCAAGTAGTAAGAACAAGTCTCGAGCTTGTCCTTCAGTAACACTTTTAGCTGCTTTGAGATAAAACTCACGAAGCCCTTGTTCGACTCCAAAGCCAATAATAATTGCTTCCTCAACACTGTTTACGGATTCATATAATTCTAGGCCTGCATCTTGTGAACCAACAGCTATTTCATTTTCCCAACTATTAATTCCACCGTTAAGGTTATAGAGACGAGTAAAACCTTTACCAGATAGCATTTGTGCGGCAACTCGACTACGACCACCAACAGCACAATAGACTATTACTATTTTTTCTTTGTCGATTTGATCATATGTTTGATCTAAGTCACCAAGGGGGAGTAGGGTGGCTCCAGGTAAATGAGCAGCGACATATTCACTTTCTTGTCGGACATCAAGTAAGATAAGATCTTCTTGTGAGGTCGAATCTATTATGGTTTGAGCTTCATGGTTTGTTAAGGATTGAACTGGTGTGAGGAACTGTTTCCACTTCATGATTATTCCTTATTATTTAAATAACGTTTGATAGAAAAGTAGAAAATGTATTAACAGTCTGAAGAAAATATGTAGCCATTTTTACCTTCTCTTTTGATATGATACATTGCATTATCAGCTCGTTTCAAAAGATCAGCTCCAGTTTCTCCGTCTTTAGGATACATGGCTATGCCGATACTTGCACCAATTTTTGCGATCTGATCTTTCGTGATTTCAAAGGGTTGGTCTAGAGATGAAACAATCTTTTGTGCAATATCTTTTACGCACCCAAGATTTTTCACTTCAGTTTGGACAATAATAAATTCATCTCCACCAATTCGTGCAATTGTATCTGTTCCTCGAGAAACGATGTCTCTGAGTCGATTGGCAACCATTATTAAAACCTGATCTCCTGCTTCGTGACCAAATGAATCGTTAACTTCCTTAAAACCATCAAGATCAATAAACATAATGGCGACTTGTTTTGTTTGTCGCTTCGCCATAGCAAGACTCATATTTATTTTTTCTTTTGCAAGCCTTAAGTTGGCAAGTTTTGTAAGAGGGTCATGATTAGCAACGGCACTTACTTTTTTCAACATTTCAGCTAACTCGTCCTGAGTTTCGCGAAGACTAGTAATATCATAGTAGGTGAGCATTCTTCCAGCATTTGGTAGTTCAGAGCATTGGTAACGGAAAACTCTTCCATCTTTTAAAACTATTTCTGTTTGATCAATTGCACCTTGTTTAATTTTTTCAATAGTATGTTGGACGAACGAATCAAACTTATAATCTTCAACATCATAAAAGTTATTGTAACGATTAAAGAACATTAGATCGCTAAAGGTCATGGTTTTGGATAGTTGTTTTTTGTTAATTCCCCACATTCTACGAAAAGCTTTGTTGATAAGACGTAACTGTAGTTGTTTGTCTACAAAGCAAACACCATAATCAATAGTATCTATAACAGCGTCTAGTTGAGAAAGAGTATTTTCTAATCGAGCCTCTATTGCTTTTTGGGGTGATATGTCTTGAATAATGCCGGTGTAAAAACAATTGTCTCCTTCAGCAAAAGAAACGATTTTAAGAATTACTCTTTTGTTATTAATAATAAGAGGAGTTTCAAAATCAGATTTATAAGAATCTTGATTAGATTTTAACGCGACAGATAACCAGTCTTTTAAGCTGGTAAGATCAGGGCCAGAAAGGTAATCAATGAGTTTTTTAGATAAAAGATGCTCTACACTTTGATCAAACAGAATAGTTGCAGCACGATTAACCTGAATAATTTTTCCATCTGCATCAAGCTCAAGAACTGCGTCGGCAATATTTTCAAATATTGTTTGATGATGTTGTTTTGCAAGTAATAATTCCTCTGTTATTTCGCGAGGAGGTAACCTAACGTCACCTATAATCTTTTGATCTCGGCGGATACCATTTTTAAATTGCTCAAGAATATGTTGGATATGAGATTTATAATGAGAGGTATTGCCTTTAGCTATATATACATCTGCGTCGAGGTTAAAAATATTAACTGTATCTTCAACTGTGACAGAAGAGTGTACAACTAAGAAGATATCTTTATAGTCTAAACTGTTACGGATTATTTGACAGAGTTGGTCTCCGCCAATTTTAGGCATAATGATATCAGTGACAATAATATCTGGTAGATAAGTGTCTAATATAACGAGAGCTTCTAAACCATTTTCAGCAACAGTGACTTCACTATCTGATTGTTCAAAAAAATGTTTTAAAAGCCTAGTGATTGTAGGATTATTTTCTACTATTAGAACTTTATACACATTATCCTCATGTAAAGGTTGTCCTAGCATAATATTGGTACCATGATGATGGTATCATAATTTCGTCAAAAAAGTCTAGTTGAGTAGGAATTAATCATAAAATGAATAGATCCTAAATAACGAGTTCAAAAAAAAAGCCCCCAACCAAAAAA
>PPCM01001569.1_pt1 | contig 9901 bp, 9 predicted proteins | sample 1555541 | NCBI WGS metagenome assembly PPCM01 (sample SAMN05284479, study PRJNA326546) | Marine sediment metagenome, whole genome shotgun sequencing project. | isolation source: marine sediment | place: Germany: Wadden Sea | collected 2012-09-05 | reverse complement strand
TTAAACCCTTTTTTCAAAAAGGGTTTAAGGCCCCCGGCAGGGTCGCCGAAGGCATCTTCTTTCCATAAAAAGCGCATAGCGCATCAAAATATTAAAGTTTAAAGTGAAGAATAAAACTAAAGAAATTAAAGATTTAGTTTCTCTTTTGGAGAAGCATAACGAGTCATATCGGCGTGGTATGCCGACCATTAGTGATGCCCGGTACGATGAACTTACCGAGCAGCTGCGTGATCTTGATCCTGAGCATCCGTTTCTGACCAACGTTGAGCCTGAAAATTTCAGCGAAAAGGTTGAGGTTCGCCATCCGCGTCCTATGCTATCTACTGAAAAAGCGTATACCTCGGATGAGGTTCAGCGTTTTGTGGCCCGTGTGGAAAAAGAAGCCAAGGCTATGGGTATCAAGAATGTAACCTATCGTGTTACGCCGAAGCTGGACGGTCTGGCTGCCCGTGATGACGGGAAGGTTTTTGCCACCCGTGGTAACGGTGAAGTCGGTTATGAGATTTCCAGTGCTTTCGCCAAGGGCGTTGTGGCTATCGGTGGTCGAGGACAGGGCGTGGGTGAGATTGTCTGTAGTCAGGAATATTTTGCCGAACACCTTTCAGATTCCTTTGAGCACCCGCGCAACATGGTTGTGGGGATCATCACTTCTGATAAGGTAAATGAAGCCGCTAAGCAGGCTTTGCAGGATGAAGCCGTGCGTTTTGTTCCTTACAGCACGCTGCCTAAAAAGGTTGTAAGCGGCGAGGAGCTGGCCAGCAGGGTCTGGGAAATTACCGATGAGCTTTGGGAAGCGGCAGATTATCCCTTAGATGGTATGGTTGCCGAGGTTATGGATACCGCGCTTCAGGAGCGTCTCGGAGCTACTGCCCATCATTACCGCTGGCAGATTGCGATAAAAAAGAAAGGTGAGTCTGCGGTTACCGAGGTTGAGGCTATCCGCTGGCAGGTTGGACGCATGGGAGCGGTCACTCCGGTCATGGAAGTTTTGCCTGTTTCGGTTTCCGGGGCTACTATCCGCAATGTTACCGCCCATAATGCCGGGATGCTGCGTGATCAGGGTATCGGCATCGGCGCGACAATCCGTATTATCCGCAGCGGTGAGGTTATCCCCAAGCTGGAGGAAGTAATCAAGCCAGCACAAGAAGTGGAATTGCCAGAGGTATGCCCTTCATGCGGTGCGGAACTTTTCTGGCAGAATGATTTTCTGAAATGTCCTGATTTCAGCTGCCCTGCCCGGGTGGAACAGAGGCTGGAATACTGGTTCAAGACCCTCGGCAATGCTGACTGGTTCGGCAAGAAAACTATCGCCAAGCTGGTAAAAGCCGGATTCAATTCCCTTGAGTCGGTCTACAAAATGGCGGAAGACGATTTCCAGAGGCTTGGTTTCGGTCCTGTTCAGTCTACCAATCTTGCGGAAGCATTGTACATCAGCCGGACCAAGGAAACAGACGACTGGCGTTTTCTGGCTGCTTTTGGAATTCCCGATCTGGGCAAGGCTGACAGCCGAAAACTGCTCGGACATTTCAAGCTGGAAGATGTGGTAAACGTGAAGCAGGAACAGCTCATCGAGCTGCACGGCTTCGGCGATATCACCAGCCATTCTGTGACTGAGGGAATTGCAGCCATCAGGGAAACCATCCTGCACATGCTGGAATTCGATTTCAATCTGCGCCGCACTCCGTTGGTCGCAGATACTGAAAGCCTCGAAAGTCCCATCACCGGAAAGGGGATCGTCTTCACCGGAAAAATGGAGCAGGGCTCCCGCGAAGACATGCAGGCTATGGCAAGACGTCTGGGCGCGAAGGTTCAGACTTCCGTTACCGGAAAGACTGATTTTCTGGTCTGCGGCAGCAAAGTAGGGGCGAAGAAGATCGAATCCGCTAAGGCTAAGGGCGTGGAGATCATGACCGAAGCCGAATATATGGATATCGTAAACGCAGAGTAACGAGAAATTTAATAATGCCTATCGGCGATCCCTCCGGGGGCTTAAACCCTTTTATTAAGCTACGCTATTTGTTTTTTCGAAGTTCGTCCTAAAAAGTTTAATGCGAAGCATAATGAAAAGTTCCCCTTCCCCAGCCGCCGGAGGCAAAAAAAGGAGTTCACTATGACAGATGTAGTAATCATAGGCGCGAAAGGTCGCATGGGCGATACTTTGGTTCGTTGTGTACAGCAGAGTGATGATCTGAAACTTGCAGCAGTAATGGAGCGTTCCGGCTGTGAAGAAGGACTTGATGCTCTGGGTTGCGTTTGCGGCACAGATGCGCAGGAAGTGCTGACCAAGGTTCCCGGTGCAGTAATTGTAGATTTTACTTCCCCGGCTGCGACTTTGAAACTTCTGGAAACCGCGGCTGTTACCGGCAACCCTGTTGTTATCGGCACAACCGGTATGACCAATGAAGAGATTGCGCAGGTCGAAGAATTCGCCAAAAAGGTTCCCGTATTTCTCGCTCCGAACATGAGCGTAGGCGTAAACGTGCTGCTCAAGATTCTGCCTGAGCTGGTGCGTATGCTCGGACCTGCTTACGATATGGAAATGACAGAAATTCACCATAACAAAAAAGTGGACTCCCCCAGCGGAACCGCGCTGAAGCTGGCTGAATGCATGGCTGAAGCACGCGGTCTTGTCTATGACGAAGTGAAGAAGCATTCCCGTGACGGCATTATCGGCGCAAGAACAAAAGACGAGCTGGGCGTAATGGCTGTTCGCGGCGGTGACGTTGTGGGCGACCATACAGCTTACTTCCTCGGACCCGGCGAACGCATTGAAGTTACTCACCGTGCCCATTCCCGCGAAACTTTCGCACAGGGTGCGCTGCGTGCCGCCCGTTGGCTTAAAGACCAGAAGCCCGGTAAGCTTTACTCCATGGCTGACGTCTTCTAGACAGCTGATAAAGCACCATCTGCGTTGTCACTGCAAAAACGGCTGGAACGACGCGTATAAATACATACGCGAGTTTCAGCCGTTTTTTTGTTCCCAGGATCTGGCACTCTCTTAGCTGTCTATAATCAGTTTTTATTATTTAATACGATTTAAGTCTGGTGTTTTTACTATTGTTCTGCCTTAAGGTATGATCAGGAAACTTCAACGAGAAAATTATCAGGCGAATTATGTCATTTTATGTAAGAGCTACGATTACTTATATTGTTTTTTATCTGTACATCCGGCTGTGGGTATGCAGGCTGCTGGTTGATAATCCAAGACTTAAACGCGGGGTTCTGGCCGCTGCTGACCTGATGACTCTGGTGATGCCGATCACCGTGTTTTTCCCGGAGAAGCTGCCCTACCTGCTTAAGATTTTGATGCAGGGTGCTGGTTACAGCTGGGCGGCGATTATTGTCTGCATGGTTCCGCTTGGACTATGTTTTGAGCCGATCCGCTGGGGCATGAAAATTCTCGGTAACGGTATCAAGATTCCAAGGCTGAAGATTTTTGCGGCTCTTTGTTTGATTTCTATTGTTATGGCCGTTGGCGGCTATATCAATGCGACTTCGCCCATTGTTAAAGAAGTTGATTTTGATCTTTCCAAGGGCAGCAAGGATGCACGGGAATACCGGGTGGTCATGTTTTCCGACCTGCATGCCGGGAAGCTGATGACCAGCGACCGCGTGGGCGGTGTGGTGAATATGGTTAATTCGTTGAACCCGGATATCGTGCTCATGGTCGGGGATGTTCTGGATGATCATGACAGCGAGATCAGCGGTGCGGTGAATGAGCTCGCACGTATCAAGGCTCCGCTGGGCAAATATGCGGTGCTTGGGAACCATGAGTATTATCTCGGCAATGAATGGTCTTTGCGGATGCTGAAGAATCAGGGAATTGAAGTGCTAGTGGACAGCACGACTGTCGTGGACAACCGTTTCCTGCTGGCAGGGCGCAATGATTTTGCGACAATGCGCGGCGGTGGTATCCGCAGAGCCTTGAATAACGTAATTCCCAAGGATAACAAATTGCCCATAATACTCATGGATCACACCCCGCATCATCTTGAGGAAGCGCAGAAGGCTGATGTGGCCTTGCAGGTTTCCGGGCATACCCATAACGGGCAGTTGTTTCCGTTCAATCTGGTAGTGAAGCGTATTTATGAAGAGGAGTACGGAACTTACCGGAAGGACGATACGAATTACTATATCAGCTGCGGGGTCGGTATCTGGGGGCCGCCGCTCAGGACGACGAGTAGACCGGAAGTTGTTTTGATGAAGATCAAGATTTAGGTATCGTTAAATTATGTAGGGTACTCCGGGGAGATCGCAGAATCTCCCCGGATTTTTTATTATCTGGGAAAGGAACCGTTGTTGATATCGATGCAGGTTCCGTTGATATATTCCGGGCAGTCTGTTGCAAGCCAGTGCATGGCGGAAGCCACTTCTTCAGGTTTGCCGAAGCGTCCGGTGTAGACAGCTGCTTTGATTGCGTCGCGGCGGGCTTTGGGGATTGAATCCAGCATGTCGGTTGCAATGGGACCGGGAGCAACTGCATTGATCACGATACCGTGCTGGCCGAGAATTTTGGCAAAGCTCTTGGTCATGTTGATGACTCCTGCCTTGGTGATTCCGTACCAGACGTCGGGATGGCCGATTTGACCGGCAATGGAGGCGTTGTTAACTATCCTTCCGTATTTATTTTCAATCATGGATTTGGATACGGCAGTAATCAGCGCAACCGGGGCTTCGATGTTGATTTTAAGCACTTTGTCGACGTTTTCGGCTGTGTATTCATCGTAAGGTGTTGCGTACATAACACCGGCATTATTGATAAGTACGTCGATTGCGGGCAGGCTTTCAATCAGTTCCGGTATTCCGGCTACATTGCTGAAGTCGAAAACCTGTGTTTTCACCTGCGGGTGGTCGTTATATTTGAAGTTTGAGAAATCACGGGCTACGATGATGACATTCGCACCGTCTGCAATGAACATTTCGGTCAGTTCCAGACCGATTCCTTTGTTGCCTCCGGTAATCAGAACAGTCTTATTTTCCATTATGAATTTCCTTATTTGGTAGTTGAAGTAATACTTTAAGTTTGGGCCGGTCAGTAAAACTTAAAGAAGATCAGAAATCAAGGATTCATCCATTTATCTGATTTTGCCATTGTTTGACTATGCTAGTTGTTTACTTAAGAATTGATTTTCAGGATGGGCCGCATTCACAGTTGCCTTCCGGGATTTAAAGATATGAAAAATGAAAAATTAAAGATAATCGGTGAGTATCTGCTGGAGAATACAGATGTTGTTTCCGGCTGCTTTGCTGAGTTGCTGATAGAGAATCAACCGCGCTGGTATGCGGGTATGGGATTCGAGGAATGCAAAGAGATTGCCTCTTACGGCGTTAATATGAATCTGGAATGCTTTACCCGTGGTGATTTAGTGCCTCTTGAGAATTATTTTAAGAGTTGTGCCGGAATCAAGCTTGACCGTGGAGTGGGCATCCGTGATGTAGTTGAAGGCACTTTGCTCTGCAAACAGGCTTTCATCGCCGCCGGACTTGACTTCTACAATGATCAGGGTGATTTGCTCAGTTTTTTGAATGAACTTGAGGAATATTATTCTGAAGTTCTGACGCTGACCACGGATCGTTATTCAAGTATGCTGCTCTCGCGTTTGAATGCCGAGCATGTGCGCAATAAGCTTTTGCTTGAAGCCTCGCGCACAGTGACCAGTGCGCTTGATCCGGATGAGGTCCTCAGCAGGCTGGCCAAAGTTTTGGCCGGAACTGTAGGCGAAGGGTGCTGCACGATTTTTCTGGTTGATTCAGAGACAGGCGGTCTCGCTCCCTGCGCCGGGTTCGGTTACGGTTCCAAAGAGTGTCAGAGTGCCTTGCAGGGTTTGAGGCTTTGCCCGTCCGGCAATACTTTGAGCGGAGTGGATGGCAAGAGTTACGGATTTTGTTCTTCCAATAAGGCCAGCCGGTCTTTTGCGGATATTCTGCCTGATGCTGTGCGCTCCGGCAGTGCTTCGCTTTTTCATATCACCAACAGTGATCGTATGGTCGGTGTAGCCCTTGTTTCTTCGGATCAGCCCGGATTCACTTTTGATGTGGCGACCAGTGAACTCATCGGAGGTATTTTAAATACCGTGGCAGTTGCCATTGAGAGTGCTGCTGCAGCCCGCCAGACCAAACGTCAGCTTCTGGAAAGTGAGAGTCTGCGCCGGGTCGCCAACGTGCTTCTCGAGTGCCCTGAAGGCAAAGAAAGCAGGGTCCTCGGCCTTATTTCCGAAGAAGCCCGGATCATTGTCAACGGCATGGGCAGTGCTTTGATGCTTCATGAAGGGGATTCCCTGCACTGCGTTTGCGGAGCAGGTGCGCCCAGATGTCCCAAGGAATTTTATCACGTTGAGTCCAGCTATTACGGTAGTATTTTCAAGGAAGGCAAAACCATAATTGTGCGCGACGCCCAGAGTGAAATTCCAGCAGCTGAACGCAGCGATGAAGTGCGTACTTTGATCATCGTTCCGCTTCTGGAAGGGGATAAAAAGCTTGGTCTGCTTATGGTTTCCAACAAGAGCGGCGGTTTCGACCGTGCCGACCAGCGCATTATGGAAATGTTCGCGGCGCAGGCGGTCCTTGCCTTGCGTAACAGCCGGATGTTCGAACAGAGTGAAAAGCTGGTCGTACAGGGGGAACGTCAGCGGCTGGCGCGTGAACTGCACGATTCAGTAACTCAGGCTCTTTATGCCATCACCTTTTGTTCTGACGCGGCTGTGCGGTCCCTAGAATCCGGTAAGGAAACCGCGGCAATTGAACAGCTCAAAGCTTTGCAGGGAATGGCCCAGCAGGGCATGCGTGACATGCGTTCACTTATTTTCGATCTGCATCCCCCGGAACTGGAAAGTGAAGGACTGGTCGGAGCAATACAGGCCCGCTTGAATTCTGTTGAAATCCGCTCGGGACTCGGGGCCGACCTTTTTGTGGAAGGGGATGAAAGGCGTCTGCCGTTGCGGGTGGAGGAAGGACTTTTTCGTATCGCTATTGAGGCCCTTAATAATTCAACCAAGCATTCCAAAGCGGAGTCAGTTACAGTGCAGGTTGATTTTGCGGAAGGTGAGACAACCGTCAGGATTATTGATGACGGGCGGGGTTTTGATATCGCAACACTCCCCACCGGAGGTATGGGCCTGCGCAGCATTCGTGAACGGGCTGATAAGATTAATGCTGAACTTGATATAGCCAGTGAACCCGGTAAAGGCACTGTGCTGACCGTGAAAGTTTTTGATATACAAGGATATGGAGGCGAAGATGAGTGATGTGATCAAGGTCCTGCTGGTTGATGACCACGATATAGTACGTATCGGCGTGCGCAGTTTTCTGTGCAGTTTTGATGACATTGAGGTTGTCGGCGAGGCTGCCAACGGTCAGGAAGCGGTAGATCTTACTGCTGAGCTTTCGCCGGATATCATCCTCATGGATATGCTTATGCCGGTTATGGATGGTATTCAGGCTATCCGTGAAATAAGGGACGGCAAGCTGCCGGGGCGCATTATCGCCTTGACCAGTTTTGCTACCGACGACAAACTTTTTCCCGCAATTAAAGCCGGAGCTATGGGCTATCTGCTTAAGGATTCCACTCCGCAAGAGTTGCTGGAAGCTATCCGCCGTGTACATCGCGGTGAGGCTTCCCTTGCTCCGGATATTGCGCGTAAAGTGCTTTCAGAGCTTTCCCAGTCCGGCGAAGAATCAACGACTCCTACACCCGATCCTCTCACGCCCCGTGAGCTGGATACCCTCAGGCTGGTTGCCAAGGGCAAGAGCAATAAGGCTATTGCCGAGGATATGTTTGTCAGTGAAGCTACGGTGAGGACCCATATGACCAGCATTCTTTCCAAGCTGCATCTGGCTAACCGCGTGGAGGCCACACTCTACGCCCTGCGCGAGGGAATTGCTTCTTTGTAGGTTCTTCGATTCTTTTTAAGTTATTAAGTAGGCAGAGGTTTTGAAATCTCTGTCTTTTTTCTTGTCTACGACAAATGTTGTGGATGTTAATGTTGCTTGTTCATCTTTCCTGCGGATGTGATTAGCGGTTCTGTTTGAGTATATAATTATGAATGAGCAGGGGTGGACCGGGCTCTTGGCATTTAAGGAAAGGTGAAATGAAAAAGCAATTAGGACTTTTTGAAACCAAGTACATCGCGGCTCTTGCAGCGGGCGGTGACATTACAGGTTAAACAATGTTTTGCAGGGATAACTTTATCTTGACCGCCCGCATTAAGGCCAAGCCCGGATGTGAGGGCAAATTGAAGGAAGTGCTTGAAAAAGGCGCATCCGGGTGTTCAGGGCAGGAAGGATTACTGATCTACAATTTGCATCAGGATAAAGACGATCCTGCTTTGTTTTTAATCTATACTCATTTCACGTCTGAAGCATCTTACCGAATGCATATGGATAGCGATCCTGTCCGCATGACGCATGATGCCATGGTCCGGCTGGCAGTCGGAAGACCGGAGATAAAATATTGGGTAATGCTCGAAAACACAGGAGATTAGCCCGCCCGTAATTATTTATGCCGGAATGTTGCTTTTGACCGCTCAGTATATAGAGTCGGTTGCAAAGCCTGCTGATGTTGTTACAGATATTTAAAAGTGTATGGCAGAAAAGTCATAAGGAGGTCGTGATGAAAAAAAGTATTAAACCCAATACCCTTGCAATGCCTACCCCGGTATGGTGCGTCGGCAGCTACGACAGAGACGGTAAACCCAATGTAATGACCATTGCATGGGGTGGAATTTGTAATTCTTCACCGCCAATGCTTACCGTCTCCCTTCGCAAGGCGACATATTCTTATGGTTCCATCATGGAGCGCGGGGCGTACACCGTATCCATACCTTCCACAAAGCATGTGGCTGAGGCTGATTATTTCGGTATGGCAAGTGGCAGGGATACAGATAAGTTTGCTGCGTCCGGGCTGACTCCGGTACGTTCCGAACTCGTAGATGCGCCTTACGTGGATGAGTTCCCTTTCATCTTTGAATGCAAGGTGGTCGAGAGCATTGAGCTTGGTCTGCATACTCAGTTTGTGGGTGAGATTGTCGGCATCAAGGCTGATGAAAATATCCTCAATGACAAAGGTATGCCCATGATCGGCGCGGCTGATCCTTTTGTGTATGCTCCCGCAACACGTGAATATGTGGCATTGGGTGAAGTGAACGGTTCCGGTTTCAATGTCGGCAAAAAATTTATGAAATAATTGGTGATTATAAATGGGAATTTCTCATACACTATTGGGTGGACATGTTGATGGCCGCCCGGATTACCTCCCTTTGGCATCGGAACCGCGTATCAACGGCAAACTGACCCTTGCTGCTGTTGAAATTAAAAAAGACGGCGCGTTGCATGAGCGGATTCTGACTGAAGGCAAATTCAGCCTGAACCTGTTTTCCGGCAGAAGGTTGAACAGTCTGGGGATAGCGGCATCCCTTTCTGAAAAATGCAAGTGCACTGATTGCCGTTGTGTAATTTTTTATGGAAATTGCGAAGATATACCAATGCTGGAAGCTGCGCCGCTGGCCCTTGAATGCCGTACTTATGAGGTGATTGATCTTGAAAAATCATCCATTGTTATGGCTGAGATTAGTGGAAGCTGGACGCGGGGCGATTGTTTAAAAAATGATTGCCGCCCGTCCGCTATTGAAACACGCGCAATTGCTTTATCCGGCATGAAGATTCAGGAACAGGCTTTTGCCTCTGCATAAACATATTTAATTGGGGTATATATGAAGAATTTCAAGGTGGATGAAGACCTTTGTGTGCTTTGCGGGCTGTGTGCGCAGGACTGTTTTTTCGGTTTGATTGAGCTGGACGAATATCCACGAATCACTGATGAGCAGAAATGTTTTGAATGCCAGCACTGTCTTGCTGTCTGTCCTGTGGGAGCAATCTCTATTCTGGGTAATTCCCCGGAAGATTC
>PPCM01001568.1_pt1 | contig 9910 bp, 8 predicted proteins | sample 1555541 | NCBI WGS metagenome assembly PPCM01 (sample SAMN05284479, study PRJNA326546) | Marine sediment metagenome, whole genome shotgun sequencing project. | isolation source: marine sediment | place: Germany: Wadden Sea | collected 2012-09-05 | reverse complement strand
GTCGGCATCAATAATACCTAAGTCATAACGAGAATCTCCATAACTTTGAGCGATAAACCCTGTTTGAATAATATCTCTTAAAGCAAGCAACAAATCATCACCATATAATCCTTCAATACCATCATAATATCCAACGTAATCAACGCTTAAGTACTGCGTAAGGTCACCACTTACTCCACCTGCTTCATTCACCGTAATGGAAACAGTAGAGGTGTGTGTGAATCCTTCATAATCACTTGCTGTAAACGTAACAGTATAAGTACCGGCAGTACCCATATTGTATCCACTAGCAGTACAAGGAACATCTCCATCAATCATATCAGTCGCAGTACAAACACCAGTAAAGGTATCTCCAACCGTAAATGCTGTTTCATCTAAACCACTGATTGACATCGTTAATACTTTCGTTTGTTTACTTGCGTCACTCGTAGGATTTACTCCAGCTCCAGCTCCACCACCTGAATATATTTTCAAATCGTCGACATTCGCTCTTTCAGTACTAGAGTGATAAAGTCTAACATAATGTGCATTACTACTCGTTAATCCAGCAGTAGTATAAACAGACTCGTCTAACACAAACTCGTAGAGTTCCCACGTAGCATCAATAACGATACCACTATCGACTGTTACCCAAGTACTACCATCCGTACTTAATTGAATATCTAATGTCGTAGGATCATCACTACCATATTTACCCTTATAGAAACTGATTTTACTGATTCCGCTCACAGTAAAGTTTGCTTGAGCATAACCAGCTTTCATACGAATACTTTTTGACTCATTCTTTTGATCGCCATCTAAGGTACCAATCAAAGTTTCACTTAACGTCCAGCTTTCACCATTTAATGTAACGTTACCAACTGCGTAACTTGCTTTTGAACCATCTTCAAAGCCGGTTTCGTATGTAAGTTCTTCAACATCAACGCTACCACAAGCTTTTGTATCACTATAAATCTCAATTATATTATCATCAACGTCCTTAAAGATTAAATAACCTCTAACATAAACGTAATTTGCTTGATTAAAACTAAATAGATATTCCGTTGTATCAGGATTAACAATTTCAGCTTGGTGCAATAAAGCACCCACAGTAGCCAAATTAAACTCCGCTTGACTGTAAGAAATCATTCCATACTCTACTAACGTAAATCCTTCAGGAACATAGAAATGTCCTAAGAAAGAAGAGTACCCACCACGAATCTCTAAATCATTGCTTAACGATACAAAAGGAGCATCACTAACATCCCCATCTGTATAAACAGCTGTGATTTCACGATTTCGTAACATTGTTACAACCGTACTATTATTTCTAGAGATAATTTGTCCATCTTCTTCAAAATGACTAAATGATTCACCAGTTCCATTTGTTAACGGAGCAGAAACAGTTACTTCTGTATTGTAATCATAACTACCGTCACCATCACCAGCTGTAACACTTAATGTAAATGTATCATTCGTATCTAAGTCATACTGCAAAGTCACAACCATATTGCCAGTAACATTTATTAAACTCGTATCCCATTTATCAACCGATACAACCATTCCAGGTTTATCAGGGAACACTACTTCACTATCACTAACAGTCGCACCATCAGTAACATATTCAATATCGAGTAACTCTCCATTACTGTCTCTAAATAAAACAACATGTTTATCGGTAGGGACAAAAATAGCTTTAATATCCATTTCATTTTTAACAATGAAGTTGTGATCAGTACTTAAACCTTCTTCAACTACAGAATTAACAACAAAATAGCCAAATTCATAACCACTTTGATCTTGAACACTTCCACCAACTGACAAACTAGTACCATAACTAGCATTCTCAATCGTATTTGTGATTTCACTTCCATCAAAATAGCTTGTTACAGTAACATCAACAGTACTTGTCGTTTGCCCGAAAATACCACCAACACTAAAATAACTAACAATCAGTAAAATAAAAACCATACTTTTTTTAATAATTTTCATTAAAATCACCCAGTCTATAATATTTTTATCAGTATCTAAATTAACTACATTAAAACACTTAATTATACCATCAAAGGGCTACCATTTGATAGCCCTTATCACGTATATAAATCTTGTTTATTTTTTAATTCTATTTTGTATATTTAGTAAATATTAACTCTTTTATTCAGTAACAGTGTGTTCTCCTAAGTTATCAGTAGTCATAGGATCATATTCTGTCCATTCTCCAATTGTCCAAGTAGCATTCCCACTATGAACATCTGGATTCCTTACTAAAGTTCTATCATCTACAAAGTAAACACCCGCACCAACTAAACCTATTACATCAACAACAGAATCAGTTGAAATTTTGTATAATTCATATGCATCGTTACCATTGTGATTAACTACTCCATCTTGATCATCTGATAAATTGTCAATTACTGTGCTAGAACCTGCATTTGATAAAACGAAGGTTTCACCTGCACCCAGTGTTCCAATTAAAATGTAACTATCTCCAATTGAAGTTTTATCATTAGAATACAAAATAACTTTGTAGTCAGACAAGTCGATTGCTCCAGCTGTTGGGTTGTAAATTTCAATAGCTTTATCTCCACCTTCTTCAATGATTTCAGAGAAGAATAGTTCAGTACCAACTACAGGATTAGCAGCAGATGCAGCAGTAACAGTTAAAGTCATTGAAGCAGTTCCTGTATTTGAAGAACTATCCGTAACAGTATAATCAACTGTATATGTACCCTCTGCTAATGTAGTAAAATCGAATGGACTTGCACTTGAATAAGAACCACCAATTTGAGCAGGAACACTATCTGTAACAGTATATGTAATACTTGATGTAATGATTCCATCTCTATTGTCTTGAGCAGTAACGTTTGAAAGAGCGTCATAATCTTCCCCTACTTCCACAGAATTATCAACAGCACCCGATATTACTGGTGTTGTAATGTCAGGAAGAGGATTAAACTCTACATTATCAAAGTTAATTCTAGTTGACCCAGAGGTCTTTAAAATTCGTATGTAAATTGAAGCGTCTACATTGATGTTCACACTGTATGATGTTAACGAAGTTTGATCAATTGTTAACGAGTAATCATTCTCACCATCTTGTAATGTGATCCAGTTTGTAGGATCCCACTCATATGCATATTGAACTGTGAAGTTAGCAGCTGAATCTGTTCCGTATCTAGCAGCAAGGAATGTGATAGTATCAACACCGTTGGTGAATGCAAACTCTGAAGCTAAGTTACCTGAATCATCAACTCTCAAAGATTTATTTCCAACTTTCTGGTCGTAATCAGTCGTTCCAATTAGAGCATCATCTAGTAACCAGTCATTCCCGTCTATTGTTACAGTATCACCACCTGATAAATTGTAACTAGATTTTGATTCGTCTTCAAAATCTAAAACAATACTTAATTTCTCAGTAGAATAGTTTTTAGTATTACTATAAACAATTGAGATTGAATCATCTGTTGTGTTTTTAACAACTAAGTAAGCTCTAGCTGCATAATGATTTTTTGGAATAGAAACAACAAATTCGTTTGTTTCTGAATTGTATCTAGTAACTTGGTAAGTGTTAATACCATCAGTTTGTAGATTGAAATCTCCAGTCTCATTGTTTGTAATAACTCCATACTCTAATACAAGGTGATCAGCAATTGCACCAAATTGTCCAACATACGTATAATACCCGTCTCTCATTTCTAATACATCTGTGATAGATGCATCATTTAATGGAGTTGCAGGTGCTAATCCGTAAACTGCTTCAAGGTTTCTTGTTGAGAATACAGAGAATGCATAAACTGGTGAATACGATAGAATTTCTTCTGTATCAGCATCTTTCCAATATTGGAAGAAGTTTGCTTCATGAACTCCAGCTGCAATTACAGTAACTACTTGATTGTATGCGTAGTTTCCTGCACCTGTTACTAAAGGTCCAACAATTGAAGAAGAAGTAGATACTGCGATATCAGCTGCAGTATGTGTACCATCGTTTTCATATTGTAGAACGAAAATTGTATCTTGTGTAATGTTTGTTAAACTGTTATCCCATTTTGGATCTGCAACTGCCATACCAGGTTTGTCTGGTAATGTAATTGCTGGATCTACAACAGTACCAGCGTCAGCTACGTATTCAAAATGCAATACATTACCGTTTGCATCTACAAAGATTGCTAGATGTTCGGTTGTTTTTGTAAAGTAAGCTTCGATGTCCATGTTTTGTGTAACATCGAAAGTGTGCCCGATTGCCAAATCAGGTTGTAGTACATCATTGATTGCCCAATATGCAAAAGTATAGTCTACGTTTGAACCTAGACTTGTATCTAATGCCAATGATGAACCATAAGATTGATCTGTAACGTTGTTTACTGTAGTGTTTGAACTATCAAAGTTCGATGAAACAGTAATGTCCACGTTTGCGAATAATGAAGCGTGAGTAAGTTGTGAACCGAATGTAAACACTAATAAAGCCATTAATAAAACAGATACTAGTTTTTTCATCAGTTGAACATCCCCTCACCACAAATTGTTCCTGATCCAAAATCACCGCTTGCTGCGATAGAATCCTCTAATTCAAATTCAATCACTTCAAGCTCAGGAGTTTCGTAAATTTCTTTTTCTTTCATAAAAATATGCCCTCTTTCTGTTAGTATTTATATAAATACAATTTAATGTACTTATAGCCCTTGTAAAATACTTCTAAATACCCATTTGTTGAAACAAATTTGATGCTTTATCAACTGTGTTCTGATCTACTTTGTACAGTTTAAGCTTGATAAAGAACCTTCGAGTATTCTTAAATAAAACTCTGAAAATCCTTAAAGTCCATGCCACTGGTAAAAGGAATTTTCTTTTTAAAAGTCTAGGATACGAATATTTCATTGAATCATATGGTAAGAATACTTGCTTCATAAATGATTTATTACGAGTGATCCCGATGTTTTGATCATTTGCAAGTTTGCCAATATAATTATTGAATGACATGCCAAGTCCGTGTATCCCAGATACTATTATATAGTCTGTGAACGCTTCAAATAAGTCTTTATTGAAATCTTCACTAATATTTAACGAGTCCTTCATATTTAAATCTAAATATTGATCGTTAAATAGGATTAACTGATGAAAGAATTTTGTTGATTTTGAAGTTTCTAGTAAGTCCCTAAGTTTACTAAAATCTAGTTCACTTTGATGGTTTAATACATATAAACTGATATCAATTACACTGCGAAGTCCAATTCCTCCTGATATCATATGTTTTTTTAGATGGAAGATTAAAAACAATAATTCCATTTCTAAATATGAGTCATCTTCCCAAATTGAATCAAGCATTTCATATTCCAAGTATTTTTCTTTCACACGAAGTCGCTTGTGAACTTCTAGTTCTAAGTCTCCATACATAAAATGATCATGTACAGGACCAACTTGGTCGAGTGTAAAGCCGTTACTTAGTAATAAGGTATGTGCTAAATCAATATCTTTCTCTTTAATAAGAATATCAACATCACCCATTGATCGGTAGTAGGTTTTCTTATATATGTATTTCATTACCGAACCTTTTAATAACTTGTATTCAATGGAAGATTGATTGAATAAGTCTGTTACTTTTTCAATCATTGATAATTGTTTTTGATCATGTGCTACATATAAATAGAAATCTTTTTGGAAATTTGGATTTATTGTTTCAACATGGTTTCCCAAAACTTCATAAATACTTCCAGATAAACCATTATCTTTCGCTTGTTTATATAATTCATCTTGATTTGTCACTTGAAAATCATGTGACTGATTAAATAACAGTTCTTGTAAGAGTAGTGTTAGTTCTTTGGTTGTAGTATTCATAAGGAACCTCTTAATCTTTTTTTGATTTTTGCTTTGACATTTTTAATGAACAAGATGTATTTGGTTTTAACTGTTGTTTTAAAATCTATGTTGTCTACTTTTGTTACGAAACCGATGATGTTATCTTCATCGACATATTCATAGTTGATACAGTTATCACCTCTGAATATGTGTGTTTCATTTTTTGTTTTAAGATAACGATGTAACAAAACTCTATTTTCATATTTATATAGATATACATTGTTTTTAACTAGTTTGTTTTGATAGTGTACTAATGTGACTTTTGTTTGGTTATCTTTAAAAGTTGGTGACATTGAAGTACCTTTAACCGGGATTGAAACTTCTTGGTTATTTTGAAATGATTCTTCGATCAACGGAAGTAAAGATTCAATTGATGTTTTAATTTTTTTCAAGAATATTGTTTCTTTCTAGTTTTTGAATAAACGCTTCAACATCTAACGTTGCTTTTTTTGTAGTTACATCATATGTGTTTAATAAGTACTCTATTAAGTCTTCTTTTGATTTGTCTGTTTCTAATAGTTTGAATAACTTAGAACCACTTTTATTTAGAGTGATAATACCGTTAAAGTCAACAGCAGAAGAGCCTGTTGGAACGACGATATATTGATCAGCAACTTCCCTTAGTACGTAATCACTATTGATTTTCATTTGTTTGTCCTTTGTCTTTCTATAAAATTTTATCTGCGACTGTTTTGACGCTTGTGATATCGTTTGTAACATACGCTTTATACATTTTTACATTTTTGATGAGTTTATCTAGACTTCTTAAATTGTTTTCCCACAATTTTTTACTTCGCGGTCTGTTGATATTTCTCATCAAATATATGAGTTTTTCTTTATCATCTAACTCTTGGATAGAATCACTCTTACCTTGATGTAAGAAGACAATTGTTTCGAGTGATAAATCTATATTATTGTTTACCGTAGTTTTCCCTGACCAAGGGGTTCCATAAACGGTAATTTCGTTTCCTGTTTTGATGAGTGGTTTATCGTCATTAAAAATAAAGCTATCTTGGTAAGTCTTGGTCCAAAAACGCGCGTGAGTACTTTTCCCAGTCTTGCTTGGAGCTGAGAACAAGATACCTTTATTGTTTAAATTGATTCCGCTTGCGTGTATTGAAATATACCCTTGTGATAATGCTAAATCCATAAACATAATACCTGTAAATATATATTCTTTTTCTTCGATTTTTTCGATATGCTTCTTTAGATATAAATTAATTTCTTTATAGTCGTAATCGTATTTAATCAAAACATCTATCTCATGATTGATGTTTGTGACACTAAGGTACTCATATGTATCATCTTGATAGATAAAACGGTTGTTCTTTGATATTACTGGTTCTAAATCTGGTTCTTCAATTTTATCTAAGACCGTTGTTTTAATCGAGTGTTGATACGTGTTCGTTTTTTCCAAATATTTCTCAATATTATCTTTAAAATACAAATCATACTTGTAATCTACTTTGATTAGTAGGTCAGCTATCTTATATATGTTTTCCATTTTTGGTCTCCGTATATTCTTTTAGGTATGAATTGCAACCATTGTTTGATTCGTAAAGTCTTCTCGCATAGCAAGTAGGACAATTATGAACACTTGAACATGATTTGCAAGTTTGATTGTTGTTTCTTTTTTCAAGTTCTTTAGATAAACTTAAAAAGACGTTTTTTAAGCTTTTATCAAGTATTGACTCTTTTAGATTGTAAGCAAGGGCACACATTTGCATTTCACCAAATGAATTCACAAAATAAGAGGCCTTTAAAGCAAGACAATTTGTTTCCTTATTTTGTTTGTTTTGAATTGATCCATCTGTGATGCGAAAACTATCTTTGATTCTTTTTTCAAAATCAAGAAGTTCTGTAATGTTTAAACGTTTTGTATATTTGGTTGGTGTTATATAAGATATATAATTTAAGATTAAGTCATTATCTTTTGCATATTTTATTAGTAAGTCTAATTCTCTGTAAATTGGTTTAAGTGGTAATGTTCTTAAAGAAGTATTAATCTTATTTTTTCTTAGTTTTTGGATTCCTTGATCTGTTTTTGTAAATCCGTTATCTATATTTGTTATTTCTTTATAAGTATTATTAGTAGCTCCGTATAAGGTGATGGCAACTAATTCTGGTGGTCTTTTCACCAATGTATCAATGATCCTATCAGAGACGGTAGATCCGTTTGAGAACAAAGTGATTTTTACCCCTTTATCGTATAAGTAGTTGTACAGTAAAGTGAAATCATTTCTTAGAAATGCTTCTCCACCCGTAAGTAGGGCGTACATCAACCCATTGTTAACGGCATCGTCAAATATAGCTTTCCATGTATCTGTATCTAAATCGTGTTTATGTGAATGGTCGTTTAAATAGCACATTTTGCATTGATAATTGCATGCGTTCGTTAATTCGAATTCCCCAAGTATTGGAGAGTTCTTCATTGCTGCGCTTTTGAGCAAGTTATTCTTAAGTTCACGGTAATTCACATATTTCACCACCTAGACTAGTTCGTAACATTAAATTATATCATAGAGAATGGTTGTTTTGCTAGAACTTTACGAAAAATATACAATTAACACAACATAAAAAAAAGCCCTTTAGATAAGGGCTTTAAATGGTTTATTATAGTAATCCGCTAAATAACTGTGTTGCAGCAAATACCAAACTAATAGTGGTCATTAATTTAATTAAGATATCAATTGCAGGTCCAGCTGTATCTTTGAATGGATCTCCAACAGTATCACCTGTAACAGCGGCTTTGTGAGCCAAAGACCCTTTACCACCGTGGTGTCCCATTTCAATATACTTTTTAGCATTATCCCATGCACCACCAGCGTTTGCCATGAATATTGCTAACATAATACCTGTGATAAGTGTACCAGCAAGCATTCCACCTAATGCTTCAGCACCAAAGATGAATCCAACAACAATTGGTGTTGCGATTGCAAGTAAAGCTGGGAAAATCATTTCTTTCAATGCAGCGGTAGTACTAATACTAACACAACATGCATAATCTGGTTTTGTCGTACCTTCTAAAATTCCTGGCATTTCTTTAAACTGTCTTCTTACTTCTTCAATCATCTTATTTGCAGCACGTCCAACAGCTTTAATTGTTAAACTGCTGAATAAGAATGCCAACATACCACCAATCATTACACCAGCAATTACTGGAGCTTTTGTGATATCAATGGAAGAGGTTTCCATTACACCACTTGCCTGAGCCTGAACGGTAAAGGCATTAAATAGTGCTAGAGCAGTTAATGCAGCACTACCAATTGCGAATCCTTTTGCGATAGCGGCAGTAGTATTACCTACACTGTCTAACTCATCAGTGATTTCTCTAACATGTTCATCCAGTTCTGCCATTTGAGCGATTCCACCAGCATTGTCAGCAATTGGTCCATAAGCGTCGACTCCAACTGTCATTCCGGCAGTACCAAGCATACCAACAGCAGCTAATCCGATTCCATATAGTCCACCAAACTCAAATGCAGCAACCGTACCAATTGCGATTAAAATAACTGGGATTGCTGTACTTTGCATTCCAGTAGACATTCCGCTAATGATATTTGTAGCGTGACCTGTCTCTGATTGTCTCGCAACTTCTTTTACGTGTTTGTATTCAGCAGCTGTATAGTATTCACTAACCAATCCGATTAGCAATCCAACCGCAAGACCAATCACAACACTGAAGAACGGACCAAAATCATAAGGTAACTTACCTGCTACCTGATAGATATATCCTTTGTTCACAAATAATAAATTAATTAAGAATGCAGCAATGATAAAAATTATAGCACTTGAATATGTACCAAGTTTTAATGCTTTATGAGGATTGCTTCCTTCTTTACCTCGAACAAATAATGAACCAATAATACTTGAAAATACTCCAAGCGCAGCAATTGCGATAACAAAGATTACACCTTGTTCTTTGAACCAAATTGCTCCGATTGTCGCAGCACCAATGATTGATGATACATAACTCTCAAGTAAATCACTACCCATACCAGCAACGTCTCCTACATTGTCACAACGTTGTCAGCAATAACCGCAGGGTTACGAGGATCATCCTCAGGAATTCCAGCTT
>PPCM01001567.1_pt1 | contig 9922 bp, 5 predicted proteins | sample 1555541 | NCBI WGS metagenome assembly PPCM01 (sample SAMN05284479, study PRJNA326546) | Marine sediment metagenome, whole genome shotgun sequencing project. | isolation source: marine sediment | place: Germany: Wadden Sea | collected 2012-09-05 | reverse complement strand
CGCGTCCCCTGCCTTGCTGGACAGCGCCCGGTACCACAGCGGCCTGGCGACCAACCCCGAGGCCCGTCGCGTCCTATCCCACCTCCTGACGACCCTCTCGACCCACGCGTGCCTCGCCCCCGCCGCCCGTGCCCCCGCCTTCGTCGACTTCACCGCCCCCGCCCGCCCCGTGACCCGCATCACCCCCGACGGCCGGGTCGAGGCCCTCGAGGCCCCCCGCCACGCAGACTTCGGTGCCTTCGTCGATGAGATGCGGGCCGTCGTCGGGCTCCGGGGCGCCACCGGAGACCACGCTGACCACTCAGCCGACCTGTTCGACGTCATGGCCGCCGCCGCGCCCGATGGGCCGGGCGTGGGCTTCTCTAACATGACGGTGCTCGTGACGGGCGCCGGGGAGGGCTCCATCGCCGCCCAACTCGTCCGTAACCTGCTTCGGGGCGGGGCCCGCGTGGTCGTCACGACGTCCCGCCCCACCCCCGCGCGGTACACGTACTTCCAGCAGCTGTACCAGGAGGCGGCCTCCACCGGATCGCGCCTGACCGTCGTCCCCTTCAACCAGGCGTCGACCCGAGACATCGCCGGGCTGACGTCCTTCCTGTACGATCGCCCCGACCCGATCGACGTCGACGCCCTCGTGCCGTTCGGCGCCATCCCGGAGAACGGCGCCACCGTCGAGACCATCGGGCCCAAGTCCGAGGCCGCACACCGCTGCATGATGACCAATGTCAAGCGCATGGTAGGCGCCATCGTGTCGGCCAAGAAGTCCCGGTCCATCGCCAACCGGCCCTGCACCGTCCTCCTGCCGCTGTCCCCGAACCACGGCCTCTTCGGGCACGACGGGCTATACCCCGAGTCCAAACTGGGCCTCGAGACGCTCTACCACCTGTGGCACTCGGAGGGGTGGGCCGAGCACGCCGCCATCGTCGGGGCCGTCATCGGATGGACCCGCGGCACCGCCCTCATGGCCCCCCAGAACGCCGTGGCCCCGGACCTCGAGAAGGCGGGCGTTAGGACGTTCTCCCAGGCCGAGATGGCGTACATGTTGACCGCACTGCTGTCGTGGGACATCGCTGACATCGCCGCCACCCGCCCCGTCGAGGCTGACCTCACCGGCGGGTTCGGGGCGGTTGACATCGCCGCCACATCCAGTGCCGCCCGGAAGAGACTCGCACAGGAGGCCGCCGCCGTCAAGAAGGCCTACACTGGCCCCGCCCCCGCCGACGAGCTCCGGCGCCTGGCCGACGTCGAGGCGTTCGTCGTCCGTCACCCCGCGCTCCCGAGTCCCGCCCGCCGCGCGGCCCTGGTCCCCGAGGCCGAGCGGGACATGCTCGACCTGACCACACTGCCCGTGATCGTCGGGTTCGGCGAGATCGGGCCGTACGGCGGCGCCCACACCCGCTGGGACGTTGAGAAGGGCCGCCAGCTGTCGCTCGAGGGCTGCATCGAGCTGGCCTGGCTCATGGGCCTCATCACACATAAGACGGGCTCCACGGCCGACGGCACGCGCCACACGGGCTGGGTCGACGCCAAGACTGGGCAGCCCGTCCCCGACGCCGACGTGCCCCGCCTGTACGAGGAGACTGTGCTGTCCCACACCGGCGTGCGGGTGCTGGACCCCGAGGTGCTGCCTTTCGGGTGGGATGCCGAGCACCGCGTCCTCTACCGTCAAGTGTGCATCGAGCGGGCGATGGACCCCGTCCCAGTCGCCACTGAGGAGGAGGCCGCCCAGTTCCTCAAGGAGCACGGGGACAAGTGCCGTCTCACCACCGAGACCGTCGACGGCGAGGCCCGCCACTTCGTCCAGCTGCTGCCCGGCGCCGTGCTGTTCGTCCCCAAGGCCATGGACTTCTCCCGTAACGTCGGCGGCCTCGTCCCCCGCGGCTGGTCCCCCGCCCGGCTCGGGATCCCCCAGGACGTCATCGACAGCGTCGATCCCCTCACGCTCTTCGTGTTGGCCTCCCTCGCCGACGCCCTCATCTCGGCTGGCATCACCGATCCGTACGAGCTGTACGAGTACGTCCACCTGTCGGACGTCGGCAACACGCTCGGGTCGGGCATGGGCGGCATGGACTCGATGCGCCGCATGCTCCTCAACCGCCGTCTTGAGGAGCCCGTCGCGGCTGACGTGCTGCAGGAGACGTTCATCAACACCATCGGGGCCTGGGTCAACATGCTGCTCCTGTCGAGCGACGGGCCGTTGATAGCCACCGTGGGGGCGTGCGCCACGGCCGCCATCAGTCTCGAGGTCGGGTGCGACCTCATCAAGCTGGGCAAGGCCAAGGTCGTCGTGTGCGGCGGGGCTGAGCAATTCACCGAGGAAATCTCCGTCGAGTTCGCCAACATGAAGGCGACCTGCAACACGCGCGAGGACATGGCCAACGCGGGCCGCGCGGCGTCCGAGGCGTCCCGGCCCTGCACCGAGGCCCGCGCCGGGTTCGTCGAGGCCCACGGGGCGGGGACCAGCTCGTCATGACGGCCGACGTCGCCCTCCGCATGGGGCTGCCCATCTACGCTGTGGTGGCCTACACCCACACGGCTTCCGATCGCCAGGGCCGCTCCGTCCCGGCGCCCGGGCAGGGCATCATGTCCGGCATCAAGGAGATGCCCCCCACCAAGGCCACCGCCCGCCTGCTCGACAGAGCTGCCCGGGCCACCGCCCTGGGCCGTCGCCTGGCCTTCATCGACGCTGAGTACGCCGACCGCCTCGAGGACACCGAGACTCCCGAGGATCGCGACGCCGTGCTGGCTGAGGCCGCGCGCGAGAAGGCCGCGGCCCGGCAGTGGTGGGGCAACATGGGGTGTGCCGTGGGGGACCAGGCAGTGTCCCCGCTCCGGGCTGGACTGGCCATGTTCGGGCTGACCGCGGACGACATCACCTTAGCGTCGTTCCACGGCACTTCGACCAAGGCCAACGACACGAACGAGTCGCGCATCATCCAGACGACCCTGGCCCAGCTGGGACGGACCAAGGGCAACTCACTGCCCGTCGTGTGCCAGAAGTGGCTCACCGCGCATCCCAAGGCGGCCGCCGCCCTTTGGATGATGAACGGTGCCATCCAGGCCCTCAACGACGGCGTCATACCGGGCAACAGGAACGCCGACAACATCGACCCCGAGCTCGAGCAGCACTCCCTGCTGCACTATCCCAACGAGTCCTACCCACTCGCTCCGGGCGCCGCGCGGGCCGCACTCGTCGACTCGTTCGGGTTCGGGCAGGCCGGCGCCCAGGTCCTGTTGGTCCACCCCGACCTGCTGCTATCGGCCATCGGGGACGGCGTGACGCTCGAGGCCTATGCCGCGCGTCGCTCGTTGAGGGAGCTCGCGTCCCACCGCTTCGTCGGTGAGGTGCGGGCCGGCCGTCGCCCTCTGGTGACCGTCAAGGACGACGCGCCGTACACCAAGGCCGACCAGGTGGCCCTGTACTCCAACCCGGCCGCCAGGGCGTCGTACCAGCCTCAGACCTGCACGTGGCAGGTCACCCAGCCCAGGTCAGGCATCGCCGAGGCCGAGGCAGACTTCATGCAGGCGCTGGGCAGGATGGCGAGCACCGGGGCCAAGGGGTACGGCTTCGACCTCGAGCCGCATCACGGCGTCAACATCCACAGCAGAAGCTTCATTGACAGGAACTTCACCGCCGCCGAGCAGCAGTACTGTCACGCTGGCACCGGGTCCGACGTCCAAGCTCGATTCACCGGCCGCTGGTGTGCCAAGGAGGCGGTCCTGAAGGCCATCTCGTCCGTCGCCCCCGCTGACTGCAAGGTGGTGAGGTCCCCGGCCGACCCGCTCCGGGACATCGAAGTGCTGCCCACAACGAACGGGGCTCCCGAGGTCGTGCTCCACGGCGACATGGAGGCCCTGGCCGCCGGGCTCGGCATCACGTCCGTCGCCCTGTCCATCTCCCACAGCGGAGGTATCGCAGGCGCCATGGCTGCAGCTCATTAGTGCTTTAGAGTTATAAACTGTACGTATTGATTTATATGTCCATTTTCAACGGCGGCTATAGGCACTGACACGGGTCCCGTACCTTACCTTACCGTACAGACCTCCCCACAGTCCCCCTCACCATTGGCGGCTAATAACAAATGTGCGGGCGTGGTTTGATTGATTTATAGAGTAGTATGATGGGGCGTGTTGACCGTTCATCCACCGCGAATAAGACTGGTAGCGGCGGCCTTGAACCTCTCCCAGGCCCTGGTGGGGGGCGGGGCGGCGGTGATCTCCATCTTGTCCAGCAGCACTATTGATGGGGGTGCACAGGCAGCGACGTGACGCCGATAATCACCACGCAGCTCGACGGGGTTGGCATGGAGGGTGAGGGTCCGCAGCGCAGGGAACCGAGATAGCCCACGGGCCGTGCAGATGGCGTTATTGGCGAGACGCAGCGTGGTGACCTTGGGCATCGATGGCAAGTCCGACAGACGCACTATGGCGTTGTTGGCGCACACCAGCGTCGTCAATCGTGGGAATGTGACCTTGGCGAGCTGCTTCCCGAGGTCCGTGCTGGACAGGTTGAGGCTGTGCAGGTTGGGCAGGTGGGTCAGGAGAGAAAGGGTGTGGAAGAGCTGGAAAGGCTGGAAGCTGTCCTGATACGCTAGATTCAGCTCCTCCATCAGCTCGGGCTTGATGGGGCCGTCGGGCATCACCTGGGCGGCCACAGCGGTCGCCTTCCCAAACTTCCGGGTGACAACCTTCTCACTCAATGGTGGCATCTGCCACGTGGGGGTGTGATGCGGCCGGTCGGGTTCATCGTTAACGCCGATCGTGTTCTCCCCCGATGGTGGCCCTAGACGGACCCGGGGCGCGACCAGGCGGTGGGACGGTGCCGCAGCCTCCTCCTCGGCAGCTGCAATCGTCGCTGCCAGCTTGGTCGCGCGCTTGGCGGCCTTGGCCATGTTGAGATCGCCGAGCGACGCCTCCGTGGTGCGGGGGGCAGTCTTGGCCTTCTTCTTCCGGCTCCACATTTTGAGGAAGCCGTTATACGCGTCCGCGACGCCATCGTCGAGTATGGGGTTGTCAAACCACCGGGACGCCACCATCGGCATCGACCGATATGACGCCTGCTTGTTGACGACCGTCACTGTGTTGGCCTTGGACGAGATGGACAGCGTGGTCGCGAGCACTGATCGACGACGGGCTTGGCGCGGCCCGCTGCCATCCGTCGGCTCCGTATAAGGCGTGGACGGCTCGGGTATGGCCAGGAACTTGACGGACTTCTTCGGCCCGTTCGTATTGAGGGCCCTAGGTCGCCGAGGGCTGTCGTCGAAGCTGTCGGTTTCCGTAGAATCGTAATCGTACTCCGATTCCGTTGAGGCAGTGTATGATTCATCTGTTATTGGCGGTAGGTGTGATGTGGATAGGGCAGACGGCAGCATGGAGTGTTACTAGCCGAGTTACCAAAATTGTTTCGCCCTTGGCCACGAGCCAAAAATGAAGAAACTTGCAAAACTCGGCGGCCGTGTACATTATGTTAGTAGCAACGAGTTGATTGCCATCGACATTCCTCCACCGTCATCAGTATTTATAGAAATCATATACAGTCGAATGGCAAAAAATGTCCACTTCGCTGTTCTGGCAGTGCAGTCGACAGCTGACCTGAAATTGTAAGCTATGCCATTCCCCGCCCCTCACTGTATGATGGCTGAGTTGATCATGCTGTACACGTCAGCCCGCCCCATCAGCTGCTCCGACCCCTGACTGGGCCCCAGCCCATGGGCCCGCAGCACCGCCGTGGCGTGACCCGCGGGCCCGTGGACCATGGCGGCGGTAGCGGGCAGGGTAGTGGACGTGCACCGGGCAAGGATGTCCCGTGCTACAGGCCCGGGTGGGGTGTAGGGGGTGGGGTCGACCCGGGTCAGGAGATACGCCACCCGCCCCGCCGATGGACCGTCGGGTAGGGCGGCGACGAGGGTGGTGAGGATGGGGGTGAGGGCGGCGGCGATGGTGGGTGCGGAGAGAGCAGCACCGGCGAGGACGTCAAGGGCCACCGGTGCCGCGAGACCCGACCCGTCAATTACCGCCCTGAGACAGTGGGGGACGGCGGCGGGGGTGAGAGCGGACAGGAGGCACTCGATGAGGTCGGGATAGGCCGGGGTCAGCGGGCCGGGGGAGGCGGCCCAGGATAGAAGTCGAGGCCCGAGGGCTGGGTGGGCGGCGACGGATAACATGGCATCGAGGCTGGGGGGCGTGGCGACGAAAGAGAGGGTGTCGACGGCCAGGGTCAGGTCGGGCGGCGGGCAGACTCCGAGGGTGTCTCGGAGAGCGGCGACGAGCCCGGCAATGGACCGGACGAAGGCTGCAGCGACGGGCGGGGCCTGGGGGCAGAGCGGGGCCGCCCGGTCCACCACGGCCAGGGCGGCGGCGATCACCGGGCCGGGGGCGGCTGACCGGTCGACGAGAGCCGTGAGGGCGGTGACGACGTAGCGAGCAACGATGGCCGACCCAAGATGGTCTTCACGCGGGATGAGGGCGGGGAGAGCGGTGGCCAGGCACGCGACGTCTGCCGGGGACTGTACGGCATGGGTGATGGCGGGCAGGAGGGCGGGCAGATCGTCGGTCACAGGATGGACAGCGAGGGTAAGGAAGAGCGTCGCGGGGGCCTGGCATGGGTGGGGACCGGCCGATAGCCAGGCGAGGACAGCCTGGGCGAGGGTGTGGCGCAGCACGGGGGGGATGGCGGCGAGTGCAGCCGGCGGAGCGGTGGTGTATACTGTGTGGAGTGCGGCATGGACGGCCGCATCTTGAAGGGCCGAAGGTGTGGACACAACGACCGCGACAACACACGCTATGAGGTGTATGAGCTGTGGATGGTGGGTGAGGAACGCCAGATGGGCCCGGACCATGTCGTGGGCGTCGGGTTCGGACATATGGGTGGCAAGTCGCATGGGAGGGCCAAAGTAGAACTCGTACGTCTGCTGAAGGGCAGCCACATCTCTTAGCTCTCCAGCACCGATGCTAGCGAGGAGTTTAGTGTAGCTCTCGGGCGACGGCGGCCCGAAACTCATTCTCTCCTCTCCGGCCTCACTAAAAACGCCTCAATCATGTTCAATTTATCACACACACGTCATCTAGAGCTCCTCGCCGTCCTCCTCCTTCACGTCGTCCTCTTCGTCCATGTCCTCGTCGTGCAAGTCGTCCTCCTCGTCGTCGTCGATCTTCGGCGCGAGGTAGTACGTCACGAACCCAAGGCCCTCGATGTCGTAGGAGACCGAGAGGGGCACGGCGTTGGACAAGGACAGCCGCACGAGCGGGGACAGAGGCGTCGCCTTGGTGAAAGTCTGGAGGTAACGCAGAGCGAACGACAGGTTGACTGCGTTCTTCATGGTGATCTTGACGCCGTCGTCCTGGACCTCCTCGTCGCCGTGGGCTGTGCTGTGCAGGTGGATGCTGCCCGACGCGGTCTCCCCGTTGACGCTAAACTTAACACCGGACCGGACAGCCTCGATGGCCACGGCGTCACCGAACTGGGCCAGGTACCGCATCTTGTTCTGGAAGCTGGCGGCGGACATGGTGATGGTGACCTCGTACTCGGTCTCAGGGATGCCGAGGGACTCCGCATCGATGTCCATCTCCTTCATCTCGAAGGAGGCGACATCCTTGCCGTCCTTGCTCTCGAGGATGAGGGTGATGGTGTCCTCCTCGTCCTTCTTCCGCATGGTGACGGTATCGTCGTTCCGGGCGCCCTTGAGGATCTTGGACATCGTGACGAAGTTCACACCCACAACCTGGGACGCATCGCAGCGGTAGTGCTGGAAACCATCGTCACAGAGGACCAGATGGAGCAGAGCCACGTGAGAGCTGTCCATAGAGTGGATAGTCATGCCGGTGGGGCTGAAAGACACATTAGCTTGGCTCACAAGCTCCTTAATGGCATCAAGAATGCGTTTAAGAACACTAGCCTCTTCCAGAACAGCCTCAAACATCTAAATAAGAGTGATGGCGGGGTGGACGAACATTTTGTTGGACTTTGAGTTTGCGCCAGAATTTTTTATTGCTTTCTGAGTTCGTGCAGCTCAAGGTTCAAACGCATCTCTACATATCAGAAAGCTGATAGCCACCCATTATATTTACTCGACAGTATGCCGGATAATTTATTACACAATTTAAGCAGCGAGCATGATGGCCACGCGACAGGTTTATTCTCACCAACATCCTCACCAAAGCTGCTTGATGATCTGTTTCTCGTCGTTTGAGAGCTCCTCCGGGAACTTGACAGTGATGTGGACGTGCAGGTCGCCTCTAAAGTCGGCGAAGCGTCTGTTAGGCAGCCCCTCGCCCTTGACGACGACCACGTCCCCCGGGGAGGTGACGCCCGTGGCCGTGACAGGTACCACGCGCCCCGCCAGGTGCGGGATGTCTGTGGTGAACCCGACGAGCGCGTCCTTGAGGGAGATGTCGAGCTCGGCGTGGAGATGGTCGCCCCGCCGGGTGAGGGTGGGGTGGGGGGGCACCCGGACGACGAACACGAGGTCCCCCGGGGACTGACGCGGGTCTGAGGTGGACCCCATGCCGGGGAAGGTAAGTCTCTCGCCGTCGTGGGTCCCTGGTGTGATGGAGATCGAGATCTCCTCGGCACGGGACACCAGACCGTTCCCGGCACACTCGGGGCACGGCTTCTTGATCACCTTCCCCGCGCCGCCGCACTCGTTGCACACGGTCTGGACCTGTTGCATGAATCCCGGCCCGAGTTGCCTCACCTCGACCCGACGACCCGTCCCTCCGCACCGGTCACACTTATGGATGTGACGCGGGGACTTGGCCCCACTCCCGCCACACGCGCCGCACTGCACCTGGCGCTCGATGTTGGCGGTGACGTTCTTCCCAAGGTAGATGTCGTCCAGCGTCTGGACACGAAGCTCAAGACGCGTCTCTGACTGCTCATGGTGCCGGGGCTGCCCGAACAGCTGGGAGAACATGTCGCTGCCCTCGCCCCGCAGGCCCCGCTCCCCGTGGGCGTCGTACATCCGCCGCCGTTCGGGATCGCTGATGGTCTCGTACGCCGAGGAGATCTCCATGAAGTTCATCTGGGCTGCGGGGTCGTCAGGGTTCCGGTCCGGATGGTACTTGAACGACATGCGGCGGTAGATCTTCTTCAGCTCGGGGCTATCGCTCGGGATGTCCCGGGGAACGCCGAGAACGGCATACTTGTCGTATCCAGGCTCATCTGTCACATTCTGGCCATCACACGCAACATATACCACTAATATCGCCAGTGCGATGCCAGTAGCTACTGTCAGACTCTTGAAGCCCATTTTGAGTGTTGAGTCAACCTGAAGTGTCAAGCATATGTACACGAATTGGGGTTGTATATGACGACTTCGTAGCATGTGTAATGTACAGACGCCTTGCCATTCACACTAGTTGGAGATAAAAACTTTATAGTTTTCGGAAATTCGCCATAAAATCCTAAGAGATGGACAGCTTTCAGCTGTTTGTCCGCGAATGGCTGCTAGATATCCTCATATATACGGAAAGAAGGTCTGTGAACGTTATTGAGACCGTGCAGATGATCCCTGGTCTTGGAGAGCAAGAGATTAGCAGGCAGACATCACTAGCCCGGAAAATGAGGAGGCTGATGGCCATGGTCAAGAAGGTACAGGCATTAGTGTCAAACTACGACGATTTTGACTTCATGGCGCCGAACACACTGGACGGATTGATTTCCGAACGGTCGTCACCGGTCATGCCCCAGGCCCCGATACCCACAAAGGCTCCCGCAGCCCATTCATTGCAACATGCATCCGCTGATGAGCCGGTCGCAACAGATATGCTCGCGAACCTTCAGGCTCAGCTGGCCATGCTCCAGAGCCAGCTGGCACCCAGTGCAAACCCCGCCGCGCCTGCCATGGCCCCGGCCCCGGCCTCTGCACCGGTGGCCGTCCCTGCTCCCGTGTCTAACGCGCCTCCACCGCCACCCCCACCTCCT
>PPCM01001566.1_pt1 | contig 9926 bp, 7 predicted proteins | sample 1555541 | NCBI WGS metagenome assembly PPCM01 (sample SAMN05284479, study PRJNA326546) | Marine sediment metagenome, whole genome shotgun sequencing project. | isolation source: marine sediment | place: Germany: Wadden Sea | collected 2012-09-05 | reverse complement strand
TGTCCATTTTTGTAAATGTAGCTCATACCCACATTTCCATTACTGTTATCCATTCCACCTGCTGATGGGTCCATTGATTTGTAGGCATATTCGCCTTCAATTCTTATTTTTCCACGAGACAAGTTAAAGCGGGCTGCACCGGCTGCCACATTCAATGGTAACTTGTAGGTTGGGTCGTTGTCTGCCTCATACTTGCTAATAAAACTTGCGCCAAAACCAATTCGTGTTTTGCTCTCGGCAAAAGTCTTAAATATATCATTCAACGAAAACTCAGCATCTAAACCGCGTACAATACCATCACCTAAAATAAGTACTGTATGATCGCTTACAATTTGCTGCTTTACTCGCTGACGACCATAAATACCTTTAAGAAAAATGCCATCACCAATTTTATACTTTACACGAATACCGTTCATGGCATTATCGTAACCAATCGTTTTTTCCTCGTAGGTTCTAAAAATAAGGCCTGAACCAAACTGCTCGTAGTAACTACCAATGGTTACTTCAATATCGTCGGCTGAGTAGGTTGCAAAATAATGCGGAATGCCTACACCTTCATTCACCGGATTGTAACCTTGTAAGGCATTGAAATATCCTTCGTATCTGAATCCTGCCGAAAAATCTTTGTAGTTGGCTATAATGTTGGCATAGCTCATCATCAACATTTTCTCGTCAGAAGCCTCGGCATCTCTAATGGTATCTTCCGAATAAGTATAGGCATCGAGTTGGAAATTACCATGGATTTGTAATTCCTCACCAATTTGTGCGCTTAGCGATGAGGTAATGAACAGCACTGCGCTAAAAATAACTAGTAACTTTTTATTCATATGACTAAGATTATTAGATCAAAAATAGGATTTTAAAGTAGGTAAATGAAATATGATTGATACCTAAAAAAAAAGCCATGCATTGAGCATGACTTTATTTATGATCAAAAATGATTATTCAATTTTTTCGCCGGCGGCAACTTTCTTAATAATTTCATATAGCTCTTCTTCGTCACCATCAGCAAAAGTAGTATGCTGATAAACGACCTTTAGGTTGGCATCAAGAACGAAGGTATGGGGAACATTTACCACATTCATTACGCGCTTGAATTCTCCGTTCGGATCGAGTAATACTTCGTAATCCCAACCCTGGCTGTTTGCGAATGGAGCAACCCTGCTCTTACTTCTTGAGTTGTCAATAGAAACGGCATAAAGTTTTACGTCGGTTTCATCTGTCCAGTCTTCAAAGTTTTCATGTATAGCATTTAGCTCTTTTACACATGGTTTACACCAGGTAGCCCAAAAGCTTATCACTATTGGCTTTCCGTCATTTTGGATTGTTTCTGTGTTAATTTTTGTGCCTTCTAAAGTTTCAACCATTGCCGATGGAATTTGGGCATATAGGAAAACAGTTGTGAAAGCGAGTAGGAGAGTAGACAGTAATTTTTTCATTGCTAAGTTTTTATAATACTACATGCAGCTTGCAAAAATAAAACCAGAATCGAGATAAACAAGACATCGGTGTATGTTTAACAGATTAATTAGAAATTAAGGTCTATTTGTTAATATCATGTTTTGAACATAAGTGACCTGAATCGTGCAATAGATCAATGTTATTATCTATCCTGTCATTCATCTTCAAAAATAAGCCAAACCCATCTCTCTTCCATCATTGACTCAGGAATTCCGGGACATAAAAGCATTTAGACGAATCGCTAATTGTATAGGGAATCTAGAAGCTATACTTCATTCTTATAAAACCAAGTTTGATCTTCGTTTCAACTTCGGCAGCTTCTAAATAGAAATATTGCGCAACCAGACTCAGTGATATATTATCAGCCAGAGAAAGATCGAAGCTTGGTCCAATATAGTAGCCGTTGGCACCCGGAATGTACATACCAGCAATCGTTCCTGTTACCAGTGGACTTATCGGATAACTAACATTACCCATCAAAGTAAATTCGCTAAATCCAAGTCGTTTGGGCGAAGCCTCGTAGCCGACTATATTAAATCCTGCTTCGGTTTCGACATTTTGATTATACAAGCCTTCAATGTTTAGCGATAGTGAATTCTCAAAGGTGTAATCCAAGCCTAAGGCAGCTACCAGCGTTTCCTTTCCTTCATCAACCGGAATATAATAGGAAGCTTCGCCTCGAATGGACAAACTTTTAATATTTCCTGTTAGACCAATTCCTCCTACGTAATCTTCACCATTTACAATTCCACCAAGCACTTGAAAATCGTAACCGAACTTGTTAAATTGGTAAAAACCGGCTGCAGTAAGATTGGTGTCGTTGTCCATTTTAACAGCCAGTTCTGCATGCGAGGCCATTCCATCATAATATTGAATACGTACTGCATCGGCGCCGGGTCTTTCAACATAATCGAAATCGAAGAAGGAAAAGGAATTAAAAATATCATTGGGATTCCAGGCAAAGCATTGTCCCCAATTAATCCGTTGTCGACCAATGGTAACATTCCAATTGTCTTTATTATACTCCATGTAAAAACGATCGATGGTTGAATTTAGGAGTAGGGGGCTCGACTCCATTAGATTCCAGGTAAGATCAAGGAAACCATTATCAATCTCAAAATTTGCGGCATACTGATTATCGAGCGCATACAAATCTGTATTTAAAAATCGGTTTCTCAGTTCCAGATCGAAGGTGATGTTATCATTAGCGTAATATTGAAAGTTCAATCGGTTATGATACAGGGATTCTTTCAATAGTGGCGCATCTTCAGCAACACTCATATAGGTATGCATGTTACTTACATAGCCGCTAACACTAAGTTTGTTGACTTGCGCATAACTGGTAACGACTGCCAGGAGCAGAATGTTAATTATAATTATTTTTTTCATGGGAAGAGTTCTATGTTGTTGGTTGTATGTTATAGGTTCAACTTATCTATAACATACAACTTATCGTTCTCTACTTCACAATGTCTGATATTACTTTACCGTCATCAATTGTAATAACGCGTCTTGCCTTATTAACCACACGTTGATCATGTGTTGAGAAAATAAAAGTGATGTTCTCTTTCTTATTCAGTTCCTCCATTATCTCCAACAATTTAGTAGTAGATAATGAATCAAGGTTTGCTGTTGGTTCATCAGCTAATACAAACATGGGTTTTGAAGCCAGTGCACGTGCCACCGCTACTCGCTGCTGCTGCCCTCCCGATAATTGCGAAGGACGATTGTTTGCTCTATCGTCAAGGCCAACTGCTTTCAGTAATTCGAATGTTCTGTTATCACGTTTTTGCTTTGCCCATTTTTGCAGGTTCATTATGAACTCTACATTTTCTTTGGCTGTAAGCACCGGAATAAGATTGTATGCCTGAAACACAAAGCCAATATTGCGCATTCTAAAGTCGATTAATTCTTTCGACTTCAGGTTAGCCAGATTCGTTTCATTAATAATAATTTCTCCATCGCTTGGTTTGTCCAATCCACCAATCATGTTTAGTAAAGTGGTTTTTCCCGATCCTGATGGTCCCACGATTGCGGCAAACTCGCCCGCCTCGAAATTGAGGTTTACTCCGTTAACTGCGTGTACACTAATTTCGCTGGTGTTGTATATTTTATGAACATCTTTTATTTCTAAAACCTTCATGATATTATTTTTTAAATGTTGTTATTCAGTTCTAATGGCTTCCGCCGGATCTAATTTTAATGCTTTATAAGCCGGATAAATAGATGAAATCATTCCGGTAATAATAATCATGATTCCCATAATCACAAACCACGATGAGTCTATTGTAGGATAAATAGTTGATGAATAGCCCATGGCCTCAAATCCTTCTTCCAAGCTGTCGAAGCTAATTCCGTATTTGTACGAAATGTCAATCACAATTTTACTCAGGAACATGCCAATTACTCCACCAACCAGTGAAAGAAAAACAGACTCGAGCATGATCATCGAAAACACTCTTCTTTTATTCATCCCAATAGCGGTAAGCATTCCCAGTTCTTTTGTTCTTTCCAAAACCACCATTAGCATGGTATTTAAAATACCAAAAGCAAGTGCTGCCAGGATAATGGTCATGAATACAATATAAAATTGAGTAACCATGTCTTTAGCCATTGATAAGTCCGGAGATATTTCTTTCCAATTGAGCACCTCAAGATGCTTCATTGACTTGCGCAGTGTCTGAGTAATTTCCTGTGTTTTTTCAGTATCATCAATCTTTACAATATATTGATGGAACTCATTTGCCTGCACACCGGTTAATGCTTTCAAGTCATCATTCCTTACAAATACCTGCAGTTTTTCATACATGTTATTGGGGATGTTGTAAAGACCAACAATACGGAAATTACCGCCCGATTGATCATTGTTCTTATCAAGGAAGGTCATGGTGATTTTTGCTCTTTTTCTGAAACGTTGAGACACATCTGCGATGGTGCTGCCGTACTTAGCGGCCTCTGTTTCACTCATTTCAGCTTTCACTTTCTTAAAGAATAATTTCTCATTCTTAAAACGCTTGCCCTTAAACTGCTCCAGTTTCGTAATTAGTTCTTCTGGCACGTCTGTCTTTTTCAGCGAATCCAGTACTTTGTCGGTAATCTCGTATCTAATAATATTCAATTCCTTGGCAAGTGCTTCGCCCACATAGGCAACATTGTGTTTCTCCGAATCGAAGTAAGAACCGGTGCCGGCAATTACTTTGTCATATAATTCGAATACACCTTTCTCTTCCTCAGGGTTAATCCCTACAATTTGAACACCTGCACTCTTTGATGCGGTGCTGGCCATACCTGTTACAACCGTTCTTCTGGTTACCGATGCTACTCCCGGTGTACTTTTTATTTCCTCAAGCACTTCGGCTCCATTAGGGATAATGTCTTGTATGTCGTTGTTGCTGCGAAAGTTCTTGTGGTTAATCTGAATATGAGCCACCTCATTGCTAAGTGCAGAGTTGACTCGTTGTTCAATCATGCCATTCATAAAAGCAATACTGTACACTCCAGCCAAAACGCCAACAACAATCGACGAAATAACAACCGCGCTTCGGGTTTTATTACGCCATATATTTTTCCATGCTGTTTTTATAATCATCACTTTCTGTTTTATGCTCGTAGAGCTTCAATTACATTTAACTTGGTAATTTTACGAACCGGGCTGATCATTGCTATTACTACAATAATAAATACAATTATGGCCTGATTGTACATGTAGCTATCGTAGGTTTGAAAAGCCATTATTGGCTCAAATCCCATGTCTTCGTAGATCTTGGCCATCTCGCCAGAGAATCGTATAGGATGATCGAGCCCCCACCAGATGAGCGGAATTGCGGCAACGATACCACTTATAATACCTAGTAGTCCCATTAATATCATCTCATAAACGACGATGGTTGCCAGCTTTGTTTTTTGCATTCCTATTGATACCAATACACCAAATTCGCGACGACGTTCGGCGGTCATCATAAGTACGGTTCCGAATATTCCAAAAGCAATAACCATGTAGAGAATAAAGATCATGATGTAGCCTTGCTGATTGTCGGCTTCCATTTGCTGCACCATTAGTTCGTTCATTTTTCGCCAGCCAAGAACGCTAAACTCTTCGCCTAAACTTTCCTGAAGTCTGCTAACGGTTTCGAAAATAGCTTCATCTCTTTTATTCTCCACCTGAAGAGCTAATGAGGTAATCATGTTTTCGCAACCGTATAATTGTTGTGCCACGTCAACCGGAATATAAACAACTCTTGAGTCGATATCAGGTGAAGGCATTTTTACCACACCACTAATTCTGAACTTACCGGCAGCTGATACGCCGTGGTATCCTTGCCCGATAAGAATCAGGGTGTCGCCCAATTCAAGGTTTAAATATTGTGCTACTTTGTAGCCAACTACTACATCGTTTTTACCCTGCTCTAAATAGCCACTTTCAAAGGATGTGTGTTTTTCTAATAACGGGAGAATCGCAGGAAAGTCCTCGTCGCTAATGCCCAAATCTAATTGCAGGCGAGCGGTAGTTGAGTATGCTGAGTTGGTGAAAATGTCCAGTTGATCCTTCAGATCATCGCTAATGCCTTCATCTTTTAAAGCTGTAATTGCTTCCTTACTTAGTACATAATGCACCAACTTCGATTCAACATCTGAAACATATTTTTCTTTAACCGGATCAATTCCCATCACCATCACACCTTTGGATTGGGGGCCGCTCGATGCGAGGGCAAAGCTCTCAATCTTCATCACAGTTTCACTTACATTCTCATCTGCTAGTATCTTGGCTTCTAACTCTGGGGTGAACTCAATAAGATTATCGATGGTTTTATCGTCCCAGAAATCGTTGTGTTGAACTTGAATGTAGCCGGTGTATGATTCAATAATATTCTTGAACATCACGTCGTATGATCCTAATTGCAACGACCGCATGGCCACAGCAAAAAATACGGCAAAGAATACAGAGGCCACCGTTATAAGTGTTCTCCTTCTGTTTCTCCACAGATTCCGCCAGGCTAACTTAAGGTTTTCCATTTTTCTGTTTTGTTAAGATTATCGAATTCGTTTCATATTCTGCTGCGAAAAGAAGCTTTCTTTTATGGGTTTGTTGAATTGAATCTCGTCAATTACAACAACGGTTTTGTGTCCTTCTTCTTCTGCTGGAATTATTTCCATACGCGAAGGAATCAAGCGCCCGTCCATTACTTTCATTTCCAAACCGAGTTCGGTTCTAATGAGATAATCTTCCTCATCGTAACGCTCGGCCTTAAGAATCATGTATTCGGTTTTATCTACCCAGCGTACTTGTGAGCCCCAAACAACGTTGGCATCCTCTTTTGCAATCATCTTAATTTTATAGCAATCTCTGCCTGCCACTTCTTCCGTGCCCACAAGCTCATGGGTGTAGTCCTTCACAATGGACGATTCCTTAAGAATGTCATCGTTGGTATAATCTGAACCCATCCAGCCTTGCGACATGAGCGAAGGAGGTAGCTTTATCATTCGTGAAATCTTTGGGTTCCAGTTCCACATTTCATTTCCGCGCTTCAGAAATGTTTGACCTTTCTCTTTGGCCGGAGCAGTAATTAGGGTAAGCGAACTTTCTGTCCCTTTTCCCCACGATTTAAATTGGACGGTTCTGGTCCAGTCCGGACGAACAATCTGCATGGTCATGATGGCAATGCTCGATTCTTCTCCTTTTGTTTTGTCGTCAGCTTTTTTGATGATCTCTTTAGCCGACAATTCTTGCTGGGCATGAAGTGTTCCGGTTGATAGGAACAAGCATAAGGCAAGAATTAGTTTGATTGGGTTTTTCATGATTACTTGTTTATATATCGTTTAATTAAAGCGTCAACAACACTGTCGAGTGGAAACATATCCGGAGAAACCGTGCATGCTAGTCCTATTCCTTTCATGGTAAAAGCGAACAACATCATTTCCATTTCAGGGTTTTCATATCCTTTAGCTTCAAAATACTTGCTGAAAGTAATATTCATCTGTTTGGAGATGTGGTTTAAATCAGAGTGGTTTAGCTGCTCAGCGTCAAGCTGCATGGTGAGTGTAAAATACAATTTCCAAAAAGTAACATTCTCTTTAATTTGCACAAAGCTCTGCTTTACATAATACACAAACTCATCGTCTGTAAGCACACCGTCATGATTCGGATCAAACAGATCTATTAATTTCATGCTGGTATCGTAAATGATCTGGTTGAGCAGATCGTCCTTGCTCTCAAAGTAATTATACATTAGTCCTTTTGAGATGCCGGCTTGCTGAGCTATCTTACTAATCGGTGTTTTATGGAATCCTTCGTTAGCAAACAAATCCATGGCCACCTTCATAATCAGTTCCCGCTTGGCTTCTCTAATCTCGTCATATTGTTCCGGTGTTCTTGGCATATCAGTATAGAATTATTTATTGACTGAACGGTTGGTCAAAATAATGACATATTTTTTAATCCACCAAATAAAATTTCATTTTTTATTGAAAATTGCATTTCAGCCCTAAAAAGAGAAAATCATATTTTCATACCCATTAGTCCTAATTTAAAAACATTCCATTTAAGGAATTAAGGTATTGTTTTACTTTTTTTCCTATTTTTGAATTCTGAACGAACGAGTAAGAAGAAAATAATCAAAAGCGATCCATATTATGAGTTTATCAAGAAGAGATTTTATTAAATGTTCTGCGGTTGCATCTGCGGCCACAGCTATTGGTATAGCTATACCAAACGACATTCAGGCATCAGCCTCTTCAGCCGAAGCAAATTGGAAATGGGACAAAGCTGTTTGTCGTTTTTGCGGCACCGGATGTGGTATTATGGTAGCCACAAAAGAAGATAAGATAGTTGCAGTAAAAGGCGATCCAGCCGCTCCTGTTAATCGAGGATTGAATTGTATTAAAGGCTATTTCAATGCAAAGATCATGTATGGAGCCGACCGCTTAAAGAAGCCCTTACTAAGAATGGACGAGGCCGGTAATTTCAGTAAGACTGGTAAATTCAAGCCCATAAGCTGGAAACGTGCTTTTGATGAAATGGAACATCATATTAAAAAATCGCTGAAGGAGTTAGGTCCTACAGGCATAGGTATTTTCTCTTCAGGACAATATACAGTGCAGGAGGGGTATGCGGCGGTTAAGCTTACAAAGGGTGGATTCCGTTCGAATAATATTGACCCAAATGCACGCCACTGTATGGCATCGGCAGTTGCCGGTTTTATTCAAACCTTTGGTATTGATGAGCCAGCTGGGTGTTATGATGATATTGAAATTACAGATTCGTTTGCACTTTGGGGAGCGAATATGGCAGAAATGCATCCGATTCTATGGTCGCGTGTTACCGACAGAAAACTATCAGCTCCTGACAAGGTAAAGATCTTTAACCTTTCTACATACACGAACAGATGTACTGATTTATCGGATACTGAGATTATTTTTAAACCGCATACCGATCTGGCTATCTGGAATTACATTGCTCGTGAGATTGTGTACAATCATCCTGAGTCAATTGATTGGGACTTTATAAATAAGCACATTGTTTTTGCAACCGGGCCTGTTGATATAGGTTACGGAATGCGAACAGCAGATCATAAGAAGTTTACCGACCTGGAGCGAGAAACAGTGAAGAAGGAATCTGCAAAATTGCTTTCCAAGGCCGAAGGAACAGCACTGTCGTCGCTTGGTTACAAAGAAGGTGATCGAATGGAAATGAAGAATGCCGGAACCGCAAACAAACACTGGAAAATTTCATTCGAAGAATTTAAGAAAGGTCTGGCACCTTACACCTTAGATTATGTTGCAGATCTTTCGAAAGGAAATGAAGACGAAGATCTTGCTGCTTACAAGGCAAAATTAAAGGACTTAGCCAGCATCTATATTGAGAAAGGTCGTAAAGTTGTTTCATTCTGGACAATGGGAATGAATCAGCACACGAGAGGAACCTGGGTGAACGAGCAATCATACATGGTACATTTTCTTGTAGGCAAACAAGCCAAGCCTGGAAATGGTGCGTTTAGTTTAACTGGTCAACCTAGTGCATGTGGAACTGCTCGCGAGGTGGGAACATTCTCGCATAGGTTACCAGCCGATATGGTTGTTGCCAATCCGAAACATCGTGAGGTCTCTGAAAAAATATGGAAACTTCCGAAGAAGACCTTGAATCCAAAAGTAGGATCTCATTTAATGAAAATTCATCGCGACATCGAAGATGGTAAAATCAAATTTGCCTGGATCAATGTATGTAACCCATATCACAACACGGCAAGTGCTAATCATTGGATAAAAGCTGCTCGCGAAATGGACAACTTTATTGTGGTGAGCGATGGCTATCCGGGTATCTCTGCAAAAGTATCCGACCTGATTTTACCGTCGGCAATGATTTATGAAAAATGGGGTGCCTATGGTAATGCCGAAAGAAGAACACAGCATTGGAAGCAGCAAGTAACACCGATTGGTGATGCAATGCCTGATGTGTGGCAATTTGTGGA
>PPCM01001565.1_pt1 | contig 9931 bp, 10 predicted proteins | sample 1555541 | NCBI WGS metagenome assembly PPCM01 (sample SAMN05284479, study PRJNA326546) | Marine sediment metagenome, whole genome shotgun sequencing project. | isolation source: marine sediment | place: Germany: Wadden Sea | collected 2012-09-05 | reverse complement strand
CGATTCTGCATATCCATTAGCAGCAGTATGAGTAGCACAATTGTGAACAACATGTGGACTGGGTACGAGAGCTCCCCTCTCGGTAACTTCAAGTACTACCTCTTCGACTTCGACGGAACGCTGTTTGACTCGTTCGACCTCATCCTGGCATCCGCCACGGTAGTAGCCCGCAAATTCAAGCCCTCCATTTACACCGAGAACGCTGGGCTGGACCTCGCCGTTGCAGCCAAATGGGTCGGCCTCGGCATGCGCGATTTCATTTCAAACATGTTCTTGCAACCAGCGATCACTGATGAAGAGTGGGAGGTAACATACAGGTACTTCCGCGAGTACCAAAATAGCATCTTCAAGGACCACGCCAAGCTGTTCCCCGGCGTTATGGACACACTCCGCGCCCTTAAGGCCCAGGGCAAGCGACTCGCAATCGTAACATCGCGCACCCGGCCCACGCTCGAGCCGTACATGAAGTACCTTGGGCTGTGGGACGTATTCGACGTCATTGTCTCGCCCGAGGACGTCAGGGCCCACAAGCCCGACCCCCATCCGGTGTTCGTCGCGATGGAGCGGCTGGGGGCCACCGCCGACGAAGCCGAGGATGTCGTCATGGTTGGGGACACCAAGTTTGACGTCGGGGCGGGGCACGCGGCGGGTGTCGCGTCATGTCTGGTCGGGTGGGCGACAAACTCGCCCCTCGAGATGGACCCGCGCCCGACCCATGTGGCGTACAGCATGGACGCGTTCCTCAAGAAGGAATAAATCACAACGGATAGCGGGCGGGGTCACGGCTTCACATCGGATATTCAGATATCTTGAATTAATTGGACTTGGAATGTTGAAAACTTGACAAACACGCCTTTAGATCTCCTTAATTCTGCACTCCTTCTTTTTCTGGGATTCATAAGCGGCCTGGAGAGATAATGCCTCTAACGCTGCGGCATCACAGTACCGCCTCCGGTCCTCGGCCGGATCCGACCCGCCGGGTGTCAGTGTCGGGCAGGTGTCGGCCGTGGCGGGGAGCGCGTCACAGAGCTTAGACCAGACAATCGGGATGTGCGCGAGGTTGGCGCCGGTCAATGGGTTAACGATGTTGATCGGGGGCACTTTGTCGCCCTCTTTGGGGGGGATGGGTAGTTTCGATGGGGTCAAGCGGATGTGCGCCATGGTAAACCTGAAGTCGCGGAAATACAAGAAGAAGCCATTCTTGAGGTCATCAACGCTCATCGTGTTGGTAGGTACATTGGCCCGACGCCCGTCAGGTGCCGGTAGCGGTAAAGGATCTCGCCGTTGTAAATGACCCTATAAATCAAACACGAAAATTTTGAAAAACCTGGTCATGGCTCCGAATCCGGCCCTTCTTGAGGCCTTGAAGCCGTTCTCAAGTTCTCTAGGTGGTCTGAACGCCCCTATTCGCGGCTGTGCGATCTCCAAAAGCGGCGATACGCTCGTTTCCGGTGTCCGTACCACAGTAATGGTATGGTGCAGGGGCGGCAGGCGCTCTCAGCCCACTCTACTGCGTTTCATTGGACACAAGGGCAATGTTACCGCCGTCGATATCCACAGTTACTCCTCAACTGAGCAGCTTGCAGCCTCTGTTGCTGACGATGGCAAGCTTCGTCTCTGGACGCCGACTCCGCGGGGCGGGTCGACGGAGTATGAGCTACACCACTCGTCTCGAATCAACCACGTCAAGTTCTCTTCTTCCGGCGACATGCTTGTGACGTGTGCCAACGATTGCAGTGTCAAGCTCTGGCGTGTCACTCCCCCATCATCCCGGACGAAGAACGCCGTGACCCTGATCCGGACGTTCACTGGCCACACCAACTGGGTGCGTTGTGCCTGTTTCGCGGGTGATGACCTCCTCTACTCTGTGGGTGATGATGGCATCATCAAGGTGTGGAATATCAAGACGGGCGACGCCAAGCCGCACCGGGAATTCGGTAGGGGGTATATCAAGGATGTTTGCCACGAGATATGCCTATCAGAAGACGGGAACTACCTCGCGGCGGCGGTGGGGTCCGTCGTGCAGGTCTGGGATACGAGAACCACCAGCATCCGCTGGGCTTTCGACGCCAAGGATAAGGTCCGCAGCATCGCGTGGCATCCGTCAGGTGAATTTATAGTTGCCGGAGTCGACGACAGAACGGTCAAGCTTTATAACGTTGCTGAGGGTCGTTTGGAATTTACTCTCCGTGGACACACGGATAAGGTTGGGAACGTGACGATGGGCGACGCGGGGGAGAACATAGTGTCCGCTGACGACGGCGGGCAGCTCTGCATATGGTCGTTTGGCGCGCCATCTGATGCCCGCGCCTCGAAGAAACGGGGTGCCCGGGATGTGGGGAAGACGAGGGGCGTTGAGGGGACGTCATCAGCCCGTGCCCCCAGCCTTGATGCCTCTCCGGTAGCCCCGTTGATTGTGGAGGCGGAGGAGGGAGACTCGATGCCGACTGAGTTGATAGGGGCGATGCAGGCCGTGTTGGAGCAGATGAAGGACGTTCAGAGGACTGTGGCGGCGCTGGATAAGAGACTGTCGGCCATAGAGGACAGGTGTAGTAAATAGGTGGAGTGGTTGGGGCTGGTGGTGGTGAGACGCTGCTCGGGTTACACGTTTATGCTATAGTGGGGCTGTCCGTCGGTGAGGTCCGTGGGCCCCACTCAAGCTACCCCACCCGACGTCATAAACCCGCCTCGATAGGTTGGGCCGGGAGAGAGCGGATACCACGGGAAACAGCACTGGGTGGTCCCCAGGCGGTTCGATGTTGTATCCATCAGGTCACGAGGAGAAGGGGAGGGCACCCAAAGGGGTTTCTCACCAGTTACTAGGTACGTGAGTTGTCGGCCCATATGCCCCACCTTGGACGGTTTCGTGCGTTCCAAGCGCCCTGCGATTGCTCCAAGAAGACTGACACTGTAAATCGAAGTTGTTTGTTTTTGGAAAACTGTCATTTTCTTGGTCATTGGCGGTGACAAATGAAATTATCCGGTGGAAACCGATCCTTGAGACAGTTTTCCGATAACTCTGATGCGGAAAACTGTCTAAAGTTTCTCTGTGACAGTGGGGTCTCTTCGTCAGTCTCAAGGGCAGCAATGGAACTGGTATATGACGCGATAATGATAGCAAGTGACTCTACATACTGCCAGCCTCTCTCCCCGTCTATTATACAGCTCAAAGATGATCTAGAACACCGCCTTCCCCGTCGTTTTGACGAAATGAGCACTGCCCCAGAAATGGCCGAATTCATCGTCCCTGGCAACACCGAGGAGGAGTTCAGAGCCATGAACACCATGCTGCAGGACGGGGAGGCTGAACCCGCGCTCCCCGAGGCCCCGGACACCCCCCCGCCGTCGACGCATTATTCCAACGTGGAGGTGGACGCGGAGACGATATCCGCGACAGCGTCCGGCCTGGTCTCAGCATTCATGTCGACGCTCAGGTAAGTATCCTCGTTTAGCACCGCCCAGCTCACCCAGCCAGTCCTACACGAACGAGTATGGTGTGCTGGTGACGCCCCAGGCCATCCTCTCGTCTCCCGACCCCGCTACCTACCTCTTTGGCTGGGACGCCGCGGTAGACATGTGGCACGGCGTCGTCGACACGTTTATGCGAGACCCCCACCCCGTGTCCCGAAACATGCCTCTCAACGGGCACAGCGAGGGGTTCTGGGCAGCGATCGTCGATGGGGTGGGTGAACAGGGGGTCACCAACATGATCGAGTGTTTATTCTTACTGTCAACCACAATGGTGCACAGACTTGTGGCCACGGTCTCGGCCACCCCTACCCCCACCCTCGCCGCCGCCCCGCCACACCCCCCATCGTGTTTATCGTTCGAGGTGTGGATATCTGACATAGCGACCGCCATCATCTGGCTCGGGAACGTTCAGGCTGATGTTCGTCGGAATGTTGCGGTCGGGAAGTCAGTCACCAAGCCAACGCTAGATTTGGTCCGGGATTCTATCTCCATCCTCCTCGTCGGGGCTCTCGCCCTTGCCCGGCTGGGGGGGCATGATTTGGACGGATGGGAAGCGATGGACGCAGCCGCTTCCGTACTGTTCGTGGCCTCGGATACCGCTGCTAATGCTCTGCTCGCTGCGTTGGTCGGTATTCGCCCGACTGATGAGGAAGGGTTGGACTTTATAGTTTCTCAGCTCCAGCACGTGATATCAACAGTTAGCCCCCAAGGGATGTTGATGTCGTACTGGGGGCTGGGCGGGGCGCTAGTACCACACCTTCACGACTTGGTTTCGGTCGATTTATTACCAATTTATTCCTCTCTTTTTCCGGCGTCACGCCAATCGATAATTGCTGATATACAAACCTATATGACACAATGGAGCAATCCAGGCCCTCCAAACGGGCCTCATACCGCCCCCCACCCCCCAGCGACGATCCCCCTGTGTGTTGGCCAAGATTTGGCAATATCATGTCTTGCCGGAATTCTCACATTTATAGAGCCCGACGCGGGGGACGCTTTATTAGGCCGTCTCGTCGGACTATGCCTTGGTAACTCGGGGAACGTACGCCTCGCGCCGTCGCTGCTTTTTGGCGTGTTGGCGGCCCAGACGTCATTGCCGGCATGCGATCAGGACACCCACACAGGGTGTCTCGCCATTCGACTCCATGAGTTAGTTTCTCATTTAGTAACTGCGGAGGAGTGGGTCAGGACGATATTCAAGACATCCCAGAGCAGCCTGTCACCTGCTACCATCTCTTCCGCTGTCCACGCCGCCCACCCCTCCGACGCCCGAGGCGGGCTGTGTCTTGTGTGTGTCCAGTTTCGACGTGCCACATCCCAGGCGTGTGGGGGTGATGTATCTCCCCATCACCCCGGGTTGGGTGGGGTGGGGCCCGGGTTGACCCCTGTCCAGCGTCGAGCGTCGGCGACATTCCGGGACTTGGTGGGGCCGTTTGTGGGCGGTACGGTGGACCTGCTGGGTGGGTTGGGTGCGGGTGATGATGATGATGGTGAGGTGCGGGTGGTGCCGGCCAGGACGGGTCGGAGGAGATAGAAGAGTGATAAACGCAACGCAGCCGAATGGCGATGGTGTTGTAGCAGTGCAGCTGCATCCTCCGTCACCTCTCCCAAGGTACGGTAAGGTTTTGTCTAATTTTCCGTGTTTGAGATTTGCACCTCAAATTCGACACAAATATCTTCAACAACCCAACCTGTAGAAATGTTTCGCCTGTGTGCTCTCTGTGCCCCTGCCCATGCTCGTACGACAGTGCGTTCAATGACATGTGTTCTATAAAAAACACGCGTCTATTTTGGACGTAACGTCATCTCACAAGAATTCGTCTTTCAACACATATGGGCGAAGTTCCAACTGCTTTCTATATCGTCGTAGACGATAGTGCTCCCGACCTCAAGAATGAGGCGGTTATCGAGCAATACAGCCTCGTTAAGAACCTTATCTCCAGGCATTTCAGTTTGTTTCAGCCTCCTGCTTTCCTCCTTACCCAGTCAACCTCTGCTGCGGCCTTGTTCTTGCTCTTGCGTGCTTAATGTTCGTCCAGCTCATTCTGTCGATCTGGGCGGGCTTCACGATCGTCTCGAGCATCATTCTCCCTCTCATCCCCCTGAACTTGATCATTCTGTGCATCAACCTCAACTGCTGCTTCCCATGCTGCGGCGCCAACATCCTCACCTCCTATGTGACGGGCGTTGTCGAGACACTCACCCTTTCTAACGACGGCGCCCCGTACCCGCTCTCCAGCATGATCTGCGGTGCCCAGGTTGGCCGTCGCCTCTGCTTCTACTTCTGCTTCGCGATCCCAGTTCTTCCGATCGTCGTCTTCGGCATCTTCCCCTGGTTCCCTCTTATTTTCGTCCCCATTGCCGGTGTCCTCTTCGTCATCCCCCTTATTTTCTGCGGCCTGTGCGTCATGCCCAACCTCGTCCGATGCTGCTGCATCTCCTGGGTACCTGGTCTCATCATCCTCTGCACTCTGGAGCCTGATATGTCATACCCCGCCTGTGTCTCTCTTTCCATCAAGACTGTCTTCAAGAACCTCGGCGACCACGTCATACTTCATATCCACGATATGCTCATCTTCTACCCCTGGCTTGTGGTGACGGTCGTGCTCTTCATCATGCCCCTCCCCGTGATCAGCGACCTCCTCAACCTCGTGCTGCAGCTGCTGATGATTCTATTCGTCGTGTACCACTTGATCTACCGTATCGTGTACTTCTCCAAGTCCATGAACTATGGCCGTATGATTGGCGTGTCGGCTCCGATGGCCCCGCAACAGTTCTCTGCCCCCATGCAACAGCCCATGCAGGCGTTCGCGCCGCCCATGCAGGTGCAGCAGCCCATGCAGATGCAGATGCAGATGGGCATGGCCCCCCCGGGACAGTAGATCCGGCAGACGACTTTCTCTGGTGTAAATATCATCTCATACGTTTCCATCGTCGTTCTCTCTGGCAATACGTATGAACGAGATCAGGTGTGATTCGGTGAATTGGCGCAGCTTGACAGCCTATATCAGTACCGATGCACGGTTCGGGCTTAGTCTGGGCGTCTGGTGTCGAACAGACCGAATCACGACTGGTGCCCCGAATTTACTCAACTCTTGAAAAAGTCACTAGAAACGATGGATACGACAGCTATGATCAAGGCAGACAAGGTGGTGGTCTTCAGCAAGGAGTACTGCCCCTTCTGCGTTCGCGTGAAGAAGCTCCTCGAGAAGCACACTGAGTTCAAGGCATATTTTTCTTTGTTTTCCCCTTACGCAGGCCTACGAGCTCGATCAGATGAAGAACGGCAACCTCATTCAGCAGGAAGTGTCCAAGATCAGCCGCATTCGGACTGTTCCCCAGGTCTTCATCCACGGGAAGCCCTACGGCGGCTGCGACGCCATCACTGCTCTCGAGCGGTCTGGCGAGCTCCAAAAGATCCTCAAGGAGTAAATATATGCTAAACGAGCATGTCCATGGGTTAGAGCGTCCCGCATTGTTGTTTATCCGCTCTCATTTGACCTTATCGGTCTTCTTCTCCCTCACTCTCTCTTCTTGACCAATACTGCAGTGAAGAACCCGTCAGTATGATCGACTGCAGGGTCCGCACGGATGCTGCAGCGCGCCACATCATCGTCACCGTGTCCCCGGGTGACCCACTTGCTCAGGACGGGCACCACGGCCCAGTCCTCCCTTCCCTCCAAGGCCCGACGGACAACGGTCTCGTTCTCAGCATCGTGGATGGAGCAGGTAGAGTAGACGACAACACAGACGCTAGGCACGTCCAGCGCGTGCGACAGACACTTGAATTGGAACTCGGAGAGCGCCTCGATGTCGCATGGCTCCGAGAAGTGCTTGCCCAGAGCCTGGTCAATGTTTCCCACGACACCGGAGGAGGAGCAGCTGGGATCGACGATGCAGATCGTGGGGGGGTGGCACGAGGCGCCGACAGACTCCTCGGTGAGGTCGAAACACGACGCGGTGTTCACCGTGAAGGCGATCCGTTTGGGGAGCGTGTCGACCACGGGTTTGGTGAGCTTCTCGGCCAGCTTGGCACGCGTGGCGTCAATCTCGTTGAGAACAACGGCGTATTGAGTCTGTTTCTTGTATCCCTTCGTGGCCAGGGCAAGACGGATGGCAGCGTGAGCCGTCTTGTTGCCAGGGGCGGAACAAAAGTCCAAAATGGAGCCCAGGCAATCAGTGTGGCCGTCCAGGTAGTCAAACAGTGCAGACACAGGCAGGCACGACGCTCTGCTCTGCGGGGTCGCCTTTCCTTCGGCAATCCACGCATCCTTGTGCGTTTCCAGACGCTTGGACTTGGACAAAACGACCACATCGGGCAGGACAGGATCGGGCACGCTGCCCTTGTACCTTCCCAGTACCTGCTTGACTGTTGTGGTCACTCTGTTCACCCTGAGGGCCCGAGGGAAGGCCTGGGCAACGTCAAGGGAGTGCTGGAGGGCAGCCTCGGCCTCGAGGGGCTTGGTGGGGGCGAGCTCCTTGGCAGAGTCAATAAGGATGAGAGCCTGCTTGTACACACTGCGTGTCGTGGATGACAAGCGACGCTTGCGCCTTTTTTCGTTAGAAATGCCATTTCCATAAAGCCCTTCGTACAAAAGAACGAGAAGGAGGAAGAATTCAATGGTATCCTGCGACGGGAGATCAGATGCGTCAGCAATAGCCATGGTCAGCGACTCATAACGAATCAACGTGTTCAGAGACAGGAGATACACTGCTTTCTTCTGTTGCAGCTGAGGGTTTGACAGAGTGAGGCTCTTCAAACCGCCTCTCCGCATCGAAAACTTGTGAATCACATCCGCGGCAGACAAGTATACATCGTGCATTGTCTGTCCCTTCACACAAGCAATCACAGCGAACCTCGACGTTCGATTTAAAGTCTCAGAACTCAACTCAGCGACACAGCTGAACAACAAACCAGAATGGACTTCAGTGGAGGACCAATTCAGTTCGTCATGAATATACCGGTGGTAACTCGCCTCATCTTGATCGGCCAGGTCGTTCTTGCCTTGGGGGTCAAGTTTGGCCTGTGGATCCCCGCCGATCTTCACCTGAACTCAACACTTGTCTTCAAAGCGCACGAAGTACATCGAATCATAACCAGTGCGCTCTATGTTGGCCCCCTGAACCTGAACACGGTCCTAACCATCGCCTTCACCACAGTCGGCCTGTGCGGCGGCCTAGAGAACTCCATGTTCAGCCACATGCCCTTCCAGTTTCTATTTGCCCTCGGCGTGTGCCTGTTTAGCGCCGTGGCCCTCGAATCCCTCCCTTGGGTCACTTTCAATTCCCTTTTTGGAGTCATCTCGTCGTTTGTGATTTATCTCCACAGCAGATATAGTGGTGGCACCATGCTCATCATGTTCGTCCCCGTTGCCTCTGGGCTAGCCCCTCTGATCCTCCTGCTCGCTCGTGTGCTGCAGGGCTCCGAGGTATTACCTGCACTCATTGGTTTCGGTATTGGCCACATTTATTACTATTTTGACACTGTTTATCCCGTAATGACGGACAAATCCCCCATCGCGACGCTCAGACGCCGCCTGGGGATCCACTGGCTTGATGCCCAGTACAATAGGGTCTTCAGCGACCGGCCAAGCGTGGACCAGGGTGCATGGCAGTCGGGCGACATCGATAATCGTCGATGATGGGGCCATCACGTGACCATGGGGTCTGATCGCACGTCGTAGCTAGTTTGGGGCCAGCTCCGTTGGGTAAATGTTGGTCACTATAAACCGTGAGTCGAGAATTTGCCTCGGAGATTTATCCTCAACAAGCGCGTGGTGTCCAGTGAGTCCTAGGCGGAGCGGACCAGTACGTAGCACGACAATTTCAGATATTTTAGGCAGAGATCTGGTTGTGAGATCGCGGCTTATTTCCAGAAACCCAAGAAAAGTCATGCTTTCATCCAAGATCCTTGCTATCTTTGCTCTCGTGGTGGCCGTTTGTGCCATCACCCCCGTTCCCTTCACAAGCCCCGAGATGGGCGGCAACATCACCATGAACCGCCAGAACAACGTTACGTGGACTGCCGCAACGATCCCTAGCGACAAGGTCACGCTCAAGTTCGCGTTCGACAACACAGACATGAGCGACCAATACGAGAAGGCCGACGGCGGCCACCTGATGTTTGAGTGCATCGAGAACGACGGCCTCGTCGACCTCGACCTGCGCCTGCCCATTGACACCATGCAGGACATCGCCGACGAGCTGCTGGACATCTTTGAGCTTGATTGGGACGTCAACGTCGACACCGTCGTGAACCACATGGTGTCGGCCATCAACGGAGTGCCCCTCGAGGACCGCAACATCACGCTCACCCTGACCCAGTGCAACGGCACCGACGTCTACTTCGAGTCGTACGCGTTCCTGTCCTCTGCTAGGTCTGTCGGGCTCGGGCTCGTCGCCATCCTCGCTGCCGTTGCATTCTTGCTTTAAAGGCACGAATAAATGACACCAGACA
>PPCM01001564.1_pt1 | contig 9957 bp, 7 predicted proteins | sample 1555541 | NCBI WGS metagenome assembly PPCM01 (sample SAMN05284479, study PRJNA326546) | Marine sediment metagenome, whole genome shotgun sequencing project. | isolation source: marine sediment | place: Germany: Wadden Sea | collected 2012-09-05 | reverse complement strand
GGTCAGCGTCGGGTGACCCCACCCCGGTGGGTTGGGTGGGTTGGGTGGGTGTGCCCTGCCCCTTTGCCAGACCCGACGTGGGTGTGGCCCCCAACCTGCCGTCCTTTTTGAGTCTTTGTTGACTGTCGGGCGGGAGTCTTTCCCACAGCCTCTGAGCCCGCCGGATCTCCTTGCTATATTTGACACTCAGCGGTGAGGCTCTTGGTGAAGCGTATGTACCAGCCTCCGTATGTCTTACGATCTTCACACGCCGTCGGTGCTCCTCCAATTGCTGAGCCTGTGCCTGTTGCTGTAGTCTTCGTGCATCATGAGCCAGAAGTTGCTGAATGGTCTTGGAGTCCATGTCCCCGACGACCGTTGATGTCATCTCGAGCTTGTTGGCCAGCTCCATCCTCCGTTGGCGCGTCTCGAGGTCGTTTCGCACAGCTTGGGGGTCGTCGCGCTTCTTGCTGAGTACATCGGCAGCCTTGGCGAACTTGATCCCCATGACATTCAAAAAATAGTCATTTGAATCGTGTTGCCGTTTCGATTCGTCGAGCATGAAGTCGTAGTAGTCGACCGTGAGCACCTTGTCTCGTGGTCTTGGCCGACTACCCATCGCCGACATCGCCCGCCGCTGGCCCGCCGACTGGGTCTGGCGCTCCCGTAAAATTTTCTGTTTGACGCTTTCCATGGGATTGTCTGTTGGTGCGACACGACCGGCAGAGGCTGGGCGGGCGTTCATCCCTTTGGTCTTACTTCTACCGGCCCCCTTCGGCGCAGCGCCCCCTTTCCCCCTGCGTCTTCCCGGTGCACTGCCTGCCCGTATCCCCACCCCGCCTATAATCGTCATTGACGGCATATCCCTAATTCTCTCGAACGAGATCTCCCCGCACTCCAAGGCTATGGGGGTCTGGGATTCGCTGGGGCGGGCTATGGGCCGTGCCGTGTGTTCTATCTCTGGTACGGGTGCGATGATGGAGGGTGACGCCCCGCCCTCGGCTTTGTCAAACATGCCACGAATCGCAATGCTTCGCTTCAACTTACTTGTCGCGCTTTCTGCTGTGGATAGCGGCATGCCAGTCGGCACCTCGTCGATCACCCAGAGGTTCTCCCCGTCGCCCCCGGCCGCGTCCTTTGCGGGGCGGCGGTACGCGGGGGTGCGGGTGGGGGTGGGGGTGCTGAACAAGTCGACCACGAGCTCGGTCTCATCCTCGGCGGGGCCAGGGTCGGACTCCTCGTCGGAGGAGGGGTCGGCCTGGTCCAGGTCGCCGGACCGAAGGAAGGACCGGACCCGATGCTGCAGCTCACGGTCCCGCTCTACAGCGTTCTGGCGATGGCGACGTCTAATCTGTCGCTCTTTGATCGCTTCGGAGGGTTTAGCCGAGTGGTTAGCACGCAGGGCCCGCACGACATCGGATATAGCGCCCTTGTAGTCCGTCTGGGTGTCTGAGAGGATCGATCGTCCCTCCTTCTCGGCCATGTGTTGTCCTCGCGCCGTGTCCAGCTCATCGACGGTGATAGTCTCTCCGTTGAGCTCAATCAAGTTACAGAAGGGGCCGTCGGGCGGCGGCTGTGCTGTATTCATGTCCACGTAGAACTCCTTCTCGCTCGTGATCTCCCGCAGTCGACTCTTGATGGCCGAAGGGGAGTCGGCGCCGGGGGTCACCCCGTAATACGATAACCGGCCCTCAGTCTGGGTGGAGAAGAGGTTTGGGGTCCGGCTCCCCACCCCCGCCGACTCTGGACGCGGCATGACCCTTGGCTTTACGACACGCCGTCGGACGAGGCTCGACCATGTGCCATCGTCGACAGGGGCAAGGGTGAGGTCGATGAGGAGGGTCACGCGCTCCTTGATGTGGGGGAGAGGGTTGTCGTTGATGTTGAGCTTCTGAAGGGCTGGGGCGACGGCGAGCCCGATAATATCGCCCATGTGCATCAACATGTTGTGAGATAAGTCTAAATCTTCCAATAGGGGCATTGAGGTAATTATACGGGTATAGGGGAGACGGGTCATGCGATTATGGCTCAGATTAAGCCGTGTTACACCCTTGAAAATGAAGGTGTCGTCAGGTATCAGCCGAATATTATGGTTTGAGAGATCTAGCTCGTCCATCTTCTCTAGAAGCTCCCGAGGGTAGCTCTGTATCAGTATATTAATAGTTGTACTCACATCTAGCATGTAATCAAGCGTACTAAGGCTCATATGGTGTGTTTTGCGTGAAAATTTATAAATAAATAATGAACCGACAATCACAAGCTTCACAAAACATATTTAAAACTTACTGGAAACGCTCGTCCTCGAGGATCTCGAGCTGCCAGTCGGGATGCTCGGCCTCAGCGAGCTCCTCGGTCAGCTGGGCGACGTTAACCTCGAACTGAACCTTGCAGGCCTCTGTGAGCTCGTAACCGTCGACGACCTGGACCCCATCCTCATCGATGGTCACGGGGAAGGACCACACAACACCCTTGGGGACGCCGTACTCACCAAGGGACGGGATGCCCATCGACACGACGCGGCCGGCCGTACCAAAGTGCCAATCACGAACGTGGTCGGCAACGGCCTTAGCGGCGGACGCGGCGGATGACATGCCTCTCTTCCCGATGACGTCCTTCCCTCTCCCCTGGATGAGGGGCACGAGTTCATCATACCAGACGGGGTCCTCGATGACGGACTTGATGGGCTCACCAGAGATCTTGGCGTGGAGTACACACGGGTATTGGCACTGAGAGTGGTTTCCCCAGACCATGACCTCTGTGACGTCCTCGTTGGAGCATCCAGTCTTGAGCATGACCTGTCCGATGACACGGTTGTGGTCGAGACGTGAGAGGCACGAGAAGTTACGGATGGGGAGCTTGGAGCACGCGCGGGTGAGGATCCAGGCGTTGGTGTTGGCGGGGTTGCCGACAGTGAGCACGCGGCACGTCTCGGGCGCGTAGCGTTGGAGCTGGCGGCCAACGACCTCAAAGGTCTGCGAGTTGGCGAAGATGAGCTCCTTGCGAAGCTGGCCGGCGCGGCGGGGTACAGCTCCGACGAGGAGCACGTAGTCAGCACCACCGAGGGCGACGCTCATGCCCTCATCGTCGTTGCCGTGAATCGTCGTCTTCACGAGACGGGGATAGTCCGAGTCGACGAGCTCCATGCGGAGGCCCTCACACTGTGTTAGGAGGCGCTGTGGCGGGGTCTGTGTGACGTACCATAGACATGGGGGGGGAACGCTTGGGAGGCTGCTGGTGGGGAGGCAGCTCGGTCGCGCAGTTGTCGCAAACTAGCTTGCGAGGAGGGGGGACGGATGAGAGATCAACCATGGCAAGATGGATCTTGTGCTCACCGAAAACAGAGCCGTTGGCGATCATGGGGATCAGACTGTACGCAATCTGACCGGCGGCGCCGGTAACTACCACCTTGATGACCCTATATGAGATGATGTACTGTCTAAACCACATACGTATCGTTATTTGTTGACATTTCGTTGCTTCTTGTCTTTTTTGTTCAGAATTGAGAATTTGACTCACTTCCACTGACTTGATGCCAATCGAATCGAAATCGAAATCTACAGAAAGCAACACAAGCTATGCCGGTACGGTGGCCCCAGTGACTGACCAGCGATATATTTGCTTTGTAAGGATGATTTCGCGTCAAATTGCTATACCCGAAACAAGTATCACCTCGCCGACCAGATTATTGGTCCAGGTTGGACTGCGGCCCACCAAGATGTGGCCAACACCCATTCCGACAAGCTCCAGCAGTTTAAGTTCATGGGCCAAGAGAGAGAGATCAACATTGATGCGAAACCCCTCTCGCTGTGATGGTGAAAGGGCGATGTGGACGGCGTGGTGGACCCAAATCCACCCCTCCAATGCCGACGGCCAGTCGACGATGTCCGCTGGACAGTGTGAGGATGAAAATGCAGTGTTTATACACCCGGGCAACGCTGGGGCATCAGTGTCTGGGTCGACCCCTGCCCACCCCACCCTGCCCAGGGTCAGTGCCAAGCAACCAAAGTGAGAGGCAGACCAAATGGGGGGTTGGCATGTCCAAGCCGAGTACCTCGCGGCTGAACATGGAGAAGGGTGTGCAGGCTCTACAGAGAAAAAGGTCCTGGTAAAGGGAAAGAAAGGCGACCTGGAAGGAACATGTCCGGCAACAAAGCCATGACCATTCAGCAGGGGGGGACAGCAGCGAAGGCGACCGGGACCGCGGTACTTGCTGGGACAGAGACTCCGTGAACCAAACATCCCACTCTTCACCTTACCTTAACACTTGATTTACCTCACCCCTCACGTCGTCCTGAATTGATGGAGCATATCCGCCAGCCGCCGTGCATTCCCCTCACTTTCCTTCTGAAGATACTGAAGATAAACAACCTTACTATACAGCTCAAGCTCCCCATAGGCAGTGATGGCGGCCTGCACATGGCCCCTGTCGACCGCATACGTCGCCACCACCGCCCACAGCATCTTCCTGTTGAATCCCTTGCTTAGTACATCACGGCCGAACGCCTCGAGGCTGTATGCCGCCCGGAGGAGGTCGGCAGGGTCTCCTCGGACCGCTTTGTGGAGGGGGGTCACCGCGAACGGCATGGACGCCAGCCCGAACCCCGTGCTAGGGGTATGGGTGAGTGTGTCGTGCTCGCCGACATGTTCGATGGTAGTTTGTATGGAGGTGTCGACACCAGTGTCCAGGACGACAGACACGAGGGGGACGAGGTCGGGGTCAACCAGGGCGGACAGGGGGGCGACTGATAAACGGGTCTCCCCGCGTGCAATGTATACGAGGGCTGGGTGGACTGGTGACCAATCGAAGCACGTCACGTTGGAGGCGACAGGCTTGACTATGGAAGGGTCCGTGAGGCTGAGAACATGGAGGGTCGAGTGGCCGTCGAGGAGGGCGAGCATGTCCCCCACGTTGGCCACGGAGATACGGGAAACATCCTGGACATCGAGACGGATGGGTCCCCGGGCCCCAGAGACGACGCGGTCCTTGCCGCTGTACGGGTCGTACACCTTCATCTGCATGCCTTGGCTGAGTCGCACGCACATCACGAGCGTGTCGTCGCTAAGGTCGATCAATGCCTTGTTTTGGGCCGTGACGACCCGATCAAGACGTTGAGGCGTCAAATCATCCTCAAACTTCCAGATGACGATCTGTTGTGTCTTGTATCGCACGGCGAATGACCGTGGGGATTGGTAGATCTCGTAGGGCACCGCAGTCTTGGGGAGAGGCGGGGGGGAGATGATGGTCACGTCAAAACGATCATGGGCTAATACTACAGAGTAAATCTGCTCGCTCGTGACTACAATGGAGCGATAGCCGTCAGCGGACATTATAAGTACAGATTCGGACTCGGAGAGATGGAGATCATCGGTCGGCATGTCCTCTACGCGCCCAGCGACGTGGGATTCACTGTTCAGGGCCAACATTCTAATTTTTCGCTTATCTAGACTTAGTTCCAGCCTCATCTGGCATGATTTCGCGGTTCGTACGTCCTCTGGCATTGTATTTTTTGAGCAAAAAAATAAATTCATTCTGAAGAAAGCATAATTTGGTCAACGATCAGACCACAAAATACGAACGCATTATATTGACAAGGCAATTCTTCATTTTCATTTTTATCGGTCGATTTACAGTTCTCAGTGAGTAGATGAAGGTAGAGCTTGTGAGACCTCCTGTGAGGCCAGACGCCGTTGTAGCGGTTGCTCGAACCGACAAATCAGAAGAAGAAGGCCACGAATTCGTCGCTGTTTGTCGCGCATCGTCAATTTCAGTACTTCGGTATGATGCAAACCGGTTTACACATGTATACAATCTTCAAGCGCCCATCGGAGCATCTCTAACGTGTGTTGGGTGGTGCACGAGCCCCACATCGACAGACGACACCATTTTCTCCGGCCTCCGCCTTTTTGCTGGCAGTGCAACAGGCCATCTGATCGAATATCACCTTCACGACCTGACCATGGACTACCTGGAGTGCCACAGCGGCCCCATCCACGCCCTGTCCGTCTCTCCGACGCGTGATGTCCTTGCTATCGGCTGCGACAACGGCCACGTGAAGATGTTCACCCTCAATGCGGCCGACGACTCGCCGATCCTTGAGCCTGTGATCTACCCGACGTCCCCCCACAAGGGAGGCGCCGCCACGTGCCTTGCCTGGTCTCCGGACGGGTCCTTCCTCGTCTCTGGGGGCGGGTCAACAGTCATCACCCACCCACTCGACAGACACGTCGCCCATGGGGCCATGCAATGGCCAGCAATCGACCTGGGCAAGTCCAAGCCCCGTATTAGGCCCACAGCGGTCGCGGTGACGGACGACGAGTGCGTTATGGTCGGCTCCGACTCGGGTGAGATCTCCTTCTGGGAACTGCCCGTAGCTAACAGACTATTCCACGCTACCGTCAAACACCCGGTCACGGCACTCGCCATGGGCACCCACAGTCGTCGCCCCGTCCTTTTTATCGGTTCTGAGGACGGACGGGTCGCCCTTTACGAGTACCTCGAACGTAGGGGCGAGTGGCACCCAGCAGGGACCCATGGACCCCACACACACGCCGTCACCGCCCTGGCCCTCGATGGGGAAGGTGTCGTCATCAGCGGATCGACCGACTCACGCCTCGCCGTCCTTGATGTGGATAGGTTTAAACAGGGTGGGGGGTTCCGAAGGGTGTCCCCAATGGCGATGGACAGGGCTAGATATCACATTAACACGGTCGGCAGAACGGTCGGCGCCGTGGTGAGCACGGGAACGGACGCCCCAGCTGAAGCGCGTGTTTATAGTTTGCCGGAAACCGCTGAGGGCGACGCGTCGCTTTTATTGACTATTAAGGGCAATGCGCGTGATCCGGCAACTGACCGCTATTCCGGCATCGCTGTGTCTGATTCCGGTACCCTTGTCGCTCTCACCACGCCTGCCGGAGTCCGTCTATTCCGGCGTTCCGACTCCCCCGACTCAACTCCATGGGAACGCGTCGGCCAAACCCTCGCCTCGAACCTCCACGGTGCCGCCCGGAAGTGCGTGCTGCCCTTCCCAGTGACCTCTACCGAATTCCATGGCGACGATCTCGTGTGTGGTACGGCATCGGGCGCGGTGGTGATTGTTGGGGGCGACGGCTCCGTCATAGACACCCGCCAGGTCGCCCCGTGCCCCGTTATCCGCCTCACCCCCTGGGCTAGAGGAGTCGTGGCGGTGACACTCGACTGTGGGGTGGTCATGGTTGATTTATCCGACACGGATGGTCGGGATGATCGCATAACCCTACCCGCCCCGCCCGCGTGCGTCGCCGTCGATGAGGATGGGTTGACCCTCTACTCCCAGACCCCCGACGGTGCACTCAGTGCCCGCGCCGTCGGGCGCCGCGTGGCCGCCTCGACTGTCCCACCCGGCCGTCTCACGGACAAGCTGTGCTCCCTTGCGGACCTCCAGGTCGCCCCCGTGTCTGGAAAGCTCCTCGGTGCCGCCTCGGACCACCTTGTGTCCGTTGCTCTCGATGAGGGTATGCTCGACGTTGACGTCTGTGCCGTAGAGAAGTCGGCAGACCACGTGGCGGCGGCGGCGGTCAGCGAGGTCGATGGAGCGGAGGGTATGATCGCTGTGGTGGCTTCATGGGGCCGGATGGCGGCTGCGATGCCGCCCACGCTGTACGTGAAGAGATTTGGCGAATAAATTATATGCGGATACATGTTTATAGATTGATGATGAATGACATGGATATAACTGGGTGTACGTATCACGTGTATTGCGCGACGTCTAATGGCCGCTAATGATTACGGTCGGCGAGAATGTATAAATATTATAAATACACCAGTCAGAAACCATCAGATGGCCAAATCGGCAGCACCTATGCGGAGTACATCGTCTCCGGAAGTTGATGAACACGTATTCTCAAATGCAGGGGCGGGCTACACGGCCAATTCTCTTCTCGGAGATGTCCCAACTGCACTAGACTACTGCAGCGACGGAAGCGAGACTTCGAACGCTCACAAACAACCCGAAGAGAGCGAGATTGACGCCATATTTGCCCGTCGAACCCTCTTGATCCATCGGATGCGGGAAGGGGCCGGGTTTGTGCTTCTTTTGTCCATTCCTGGCATATTTGTCGTCGGATCGCTTTATGCCGTCATCGGCGCGGTGATGGATTCCTTCTTTGTGTACCTCTCAGTACTTACACTTGGAGCTCTTCTGATCGCCATGGTCGGCATGCTTGCCACCGTTGGAGTGCTTCAGATCATTGCAGCTGTCTCCAGGCGCTTCTCCAACTGGAAGCCGTTTGTAGCCATGGCGGCTGGGTCCCTGGGCCCGGCCATGTGCGTTGTACTGCTCATCATCGTGATTATCTTGGGGATTGCGATTTATTACAGTTATCTAACAAGATGAATGAGGGTGCCTCCCAAAAAGCGTCTTGGGGCATGTCTTTGGCACACTCGGTCAACATGCGGCTGGTCAACAACAATCAACCACTAGCATTTCTTTATAATCGAGTAAATGGAAAGAACATATTCGACCATATGAACCGAAAGATGGCTGAACCACGGTATACACCCAACACACATGGCAAAGGCACCGGTGCACACATATTCACCGGGGTTTCCGGCTCCACGGGCATGTCCTCGACTTCTGGAGGGTTCATGAACGGATACACAAACGATCCCGTGTTCGACGACGTTCCTGACGCAGTGTATTATGAAGAATCTGACTCGGATGCCGCTGAGCAGGAGAAAGCCAAGGAAGCTGCCGCCGCAGCTGTTCTGAACAAGTTTACAAAGGCCGTTATCAAGCGACGCCGCGAAGTGGCTATCGGAGCAGGATCCTTGCTAGCTGCCGTGATCGGTTCGTATATCGTAATAGCGATGTGCTTTATCGCGGCCTGCGGCGACAATCTGGGTGTGACCATTGCCAGCGTGGCGTTTGGCTCCGCCTTGTACCTGCTAACAATTGGACTGTGCGGCGCAATGGCCTTCATTGGTGCCTTTGACATGGTTCTTAACGTTATTGACATCAAGATGAAGCACTGGTCGACGAGCGGAGCCATTGTCCTTGATGTACTGTCCGTCATCCTTGGGTTTGTCGGAGTTTTCTATCTTCCGGCATTCTACACAATCGCCGTCGTCACCGACTGATAATCCATAACGGGTGCGGTGCGTGTGGCCGAGGGCGCGGCACCGTAACGAGAAAAGCTGACTGCAGCCAGGTGATGTGACGCCGACATGCCACAAGGCGGTCACGTCACACGACGCATGTGTACGTGTCCTTGGATGGCCCGCATAACCCGTCAATAATGCCCTCGACAGTTGTCATCTGCTGTGGAATGAAATGTATAAAATTTTGAATTCTGGATTACCCGGTCAATTCACAAAGGGCAGTTTTCAATAGAGTGTGTGTAGTCACACCCAGGCACCCCAATGCCTCCGAGTTTTTTATCGTGTGGCATCTTCCAGAAACCTTACCTTGCCGTTGGGGTCATGTCCCGGCCTGTGGGACCCGAGGGCACAGCTGTGGCCAATCCCCTCTTCAGACCAAACGTTGTGTAGATTTTAGTAAGTTACCGGACCGACTTCTCGGCCGACAATGTGGACTTGCTCAACCCCACTTGAATGGGGATGAGATAGGATGCCAAGGTGGGACACATCCATGGTAGCCTCAGTGGCTACTCGGTGCGCCCGTCTTCAGTAGTGTCGATGTGACCATACGCACTGTGGATCATGTTCTCGGCAGCCATCACGTCGCGGTGGAATGTCTTCCCGCAGGCCCTACACTTCTTGTACTTGGACCGCTTCTGCGCCTCATTCTGATGGAGACGTCTGCCGCACCAATGTTGTTCTTGAGCCAGATGTAGCTAGAGCCGACGTGGTTGACGGATGAGCGGATCGTGGGCGAGAAGGAGCCGTTGCCGTAGTAGACAACAAGTCGTCGGTGGGGGCGTCGGCCGTGGTCGGGGGCAGCAATCGATGTGGCAATCCTTGCTGCCCAGCGCCTGAAGAAC
>PPCM01001563.1_pt1 | contig 9957 bp, 8 predicted proteins | sample 1555541 | NCBI WGS metagenome assembly PPCM01 (sample SAMN05284479, study PRJNA326546) | Marine sediment metagenome, whole genome shotgun sequencing project. | isolation source: marine sediment | place: Germany: Wadden Sea | collected 2012-09-05 | reverse complement strand
ATGCTGTTGAAAATGCAATGGATCAATTTAATAAAAACATCAAACCAAGCGAGTTAAGAACAGATAAAAAAGTAGCTGTTATAGGTGCTGGTGCTGCAGGTATTTCTACTGCATTGTTCTTAAGAAGAAATGGTGTAGATGTTACAGTATTTGAAAAAAGAGATCGTCCATTTGGTATTGTTGAAATTGTTATCCCAGAATTTAGAATTCCTGCGGAAATGATTAAACGAGACTATGAAATGGCTCTTAACGCTGGTGTTAAGTTTGTATTTAATGCGGATGAAAACTACAGTGTAGAAAAACTAAAAGAAGAATATGACTTTGTTGCGATAGGAACAGGTTCATGGAAAAAAGGAAATAATCCTTTAACTGAAGGTGGAGAGCTTGCACTAGAAGCTTTACCATACTTAGAAGAAATGAAACAAAAAGACAACCAGTTAGATCTAGGAAAACATGTCCTAATCGTTGGTGGTGGAGATGTTTCAATGGACTGTGCTAGAACTGCAACGAGAGCACCAGGTGTAGAAAAGGTTACGTTAATCTATAGACGTGATAAATATGTTATGCCAGCAACTCCTGAAGAAAGAAGACTTGCTTTAGGTGATGGTGCAGAAATTATGTTCTTAACAAGTCCTATTACATATGATGGTAAAACATTAGTATTAGGTAAAAATGTTTTAGAAAATAATAAGGCAGTAGCTACTGGTGAAACATTCTCGATGGAAGTAGACACTGTTATCAACGCAATTGGTACTAAAATTGATACTGCTCATTATGCAAATAACGGTATTGAGTTAAACGAGTGGGGTTATCCAGTAGTAAACAAGCACAATGAAACAAACTTAGAAAATGTTTATTTAGCTGGAGATGGTAAAGCTGGTGCAGCAACTGTTGTTAAAGCAATTGCTGACGGTAAAATTATCGCAAAAGATATCTTATTTAAACTTTCTTTAAATCATGACTTTGCTAGAGTAGAAGTTCCACAGGCAAAAGAGGTTTTAGAATATAAAAAAGGTATCATGACTGCATCTATTGAAGAACATACAGATGGAGCAAGATGTTTAACTTGTGATCAAGTATGTGATTTATGTACTGATGTATGTCCAAATAGAGCAAACGTAACTGTAAAAGTTCAATCAGATTTATTTGATCAAGATACACAAATTATCCATGTAGATGGTATGTGTAATGAATGTGGAAACTGTGGAGTATTCTGTCCACATAACGGAAATCCATATAAAGATAAAGTTACAGTATTCTGGACAGAGCATGATTTTGAGGATTCTACAAATAAAGGGTTCTTAAAAACAGGTGCAGATACATTCAAGTTTAGAAATGAAAAAGGAGTAATTGTAGAACATAAACTAGGTGAAACAAATATCTCCCAAGAAATGAAAGCTATGCTTGATACAGTATTAAATGAATACGGATATTTATTAAACGAATAATCTAGGGGCACTCTGAGAAGGGTGCCTTTATGTTATAATTTTATAGAGGTGACATGTATGCTAATTAAAAACGGGTTTGTTGTTTCAAGTACTGAAACAAAACTAACGGATATATTAATAGAGGATGGATTGATTAAACATATTGGTCCTGTTTTAGAATACGATGGGGAAGTTATAGATGCAAAAGGAATGTATGTTTTTCCAGGAGCAATTGATGTACACACGCATTTTGATTTAGATGTTGGTATAGCAGTAGCGACAGATGACTTTTATACTGGTACAGTAGCTGCAGCGATAGGAGGTACTACATCTATAGTGGACCATATGGGATTCGGACCTAAAGGATGCAATCTTAACCATCAACTAAGTGTGTATCTTGAAAAGGCAAAGGACACAGCTGTTATTGATTACAGTTTTCATGGTGTTATCCAACATATAAATGATGACATATTAGAAGAACTAGAAGATCTGAAAAACAAAGGTTTATCTAGTGTGAAATTCTATATGACATACGATTATATGCTTGATGATTATAATATATTCAAATTGCTAAAAAAAGCGAAAGAATTAGGACTTATGATTACATTCCACCCTGAAAATGATGGAATAATAAAAAATTTAAAAGAATATTTTAAAAAACAAGGTATGTTAAGTGCCGAATACCATCCAAAAAGTAGACCACCAGAGTGTGAAGCAGAGGCTATATCTAGAGTATTGAAGATGGCAAAAGTGATAGAAGACGTCAATATATATGTGGTACATCTATCTAGTTTCGCTGCTTTACAAGAGGTAAGAAGAGCTAGAATGGATGGGTACGAAAAAGTATTTGTTGAAACATGCCCTCAATACTTGTTGTTAGATGATTCTTTATATAATAACGAAGATGGTCTAAAATATGTGATGAGTCCTCCACTTAGAAATAAAGTGAATAACGCCCAAATATGGAATGGGATCACGAACAATGAGATTCAAACAATAGGTACAGACCATTGTCCATTTAATTATAATGTTGAAAAACAACGTGGTAAAGGCGATTTTACTGCTTGTCCGAACGGCGCACCTGGTGTGGAATTACGCCCAATCTTAATGTTTAGTGAAGGGTTTATGAAAGAAAGAATAGACTTACAACAGTATGTAAAAATTATTTCTACAAATCCCGCGAAGTTGTTTGGTCTTGAAAATAAAGGTGACATTAAAGAAGGATTTGATGCTGATTTATTTATCGTTGATCCAAATGAAACTCAAATTGTGGAGCATAAAAGTCTTCATGAAAACGTAGATTATACTCCGTATGAAGGAATTTCCGTAAAAGGGAAAGTGTTGTATACTCTCTCAAATGGTGAAATTATTGCTGAAAATAACGAATTTATAGGTGAGAAAGGTAGAGGTAAGTTTATAAAAAGAGCAACTGGAAATTTCGATTTGTAGCATATTGTGAATATAGTGTGTATAAATCACTAACTTTATACTGGAAATATGTATTATAAAGGGGATATTTGGCTTAATTTGTCTAAAAAGCCAATAAAACCCTTTTTTTTGCTTGAAAAGCGTTTTCACAACAACTATTTTAGTGTAGAATAGAAGTAACAAAAAATTTATAGGGGGATATTTTAATGTCAAACACAAGTTTTGAAAATGCAAGACAATTAGAAGGTAAAGTACCTTTTAAATTTGCATTTCCTTTAGGTTTACAACATGTACTTGCGATGTTCGTAAGTAACTTAGCTCCAATCTTAATCATCGGGGGGTTAGCGCTTAGTTCACATCCTGAGAACTTCAGTTCTGCAGGTTTAACAATGATGATTCAGGCAGCTATGTTTACATCTGCTGTAACTACTATGATTCAACTTTATCCAATTAAAATTGGATCTTATCGAATTGGTTCAGGTTTACCGATTGTAATGGGTGTATCATTCGCATTCGTTGGTGTTGGTACTGCTGCAGCTGCTGAGTTCGGTATGCCTGCTGTTGTAGGTGCTGCTATGGTTGGTGCTATTTTAGAAATCTTTATTGGTTTCTTATATAGATACATCAAGCGTATCTTCACTCCAATCGTAACTGGTACTTTATTAATCGCTTTAGGTTTATACTTAGTTAACGTTGGTGGTAACTATTTCGTTGGTTTCGTTGGTGGATGGAAAAACATCGTTATCGCAACAATTACTTTAATCATTTCTTTAGCGTTTAATGTATTCGGTAAAGGTGTATGGAAAAATGCTGCTATTTTAATAGGTATCTTTGTTGGTACAGTTGCGGCTATCTTATTCGGAATCACTGATTTCGGTGCTGTAAACGAAGCTTCATGGATTTCTCTATGGCACATCGTTCCATTAAAAGCTATCGACTTCAACTTCGCTGATATGTTCGAATGGGGAGCTATCGTTCCATTCTTAGCTGTTTACTTCGCTACATCTGTTGAAACAATTGGTGACACTAATGGTGTTGCATTAGGTGGATTAGATAGAGTTGCAACTCAAGAAGAAATTGAAGGTGGATTATTAGCTGACGGTTTCGGATCAATGTTCTCAACTATATTCAATGCTATGCCAAATACATCATTTGGACAAAACGTTGGTATCGTTACTAACACTAAGATCGTTAACAAGTGGGTTGTATTCACTGGTGTTGCTTTCTTAGCTTGTTTATCATTCTTACCAAAATTCGCAGCAATCTTTAGAGTAATTCCTAACCCAGTATTAGGTGGGGCATTAATTACTTTATTCGCTATCATTATTGGTAATGGTATTAAGATGTTAGCAAAAGCTGGATTTACTGATAAAAACATGATGATCATCGCGATCGCATTAGGACTTGGTTTAGGATTAGGTGGAAGAGACACATTTACTTCTGTTCATCCAATCGTTGATATTTTATTCGGTTCTACTGTAGCTGCGACTGCAATCTTTGCAATTTTAGCTTCATGGTTAGTTGGACCAGATTACTCTCAAGGAGACTGGGATCCAGATCACTTATAGAACTATTTAGAGTCGACTTAGTCGGCTCTTTTTTTTGTCTAAAGAGCTGAAAATGTAGTCGAATAAATGGCTTAATAAAGCGAAAAATGATACAATATTATATGGACAATTTAGCGAAAATATTTGGTATACAAAAGAATGATGTAGTTAGTATTGTTGGTGCAGGTGGAAAAACATCATTGATGTATTTTTTAGGAAATTATTTCCCGAATTCTTTAATGACTACTACAACAAAACTATTCGTACCAGAGTCAGAAAATTTAATAATTGGAGATATCCCTTCTGATTTAGAAGGGTCTTTCGTGATTGCTAAAAGTCGGAATGGGGATAAACTGTATGGTTTCGATCCTGATGAGTTGAGGCGGTTCTATAAGCAATTTTCTTATACGTTTATTGAAGCAGATGGAGCAAAGATGAAGAATCTTAAAGCATGGAATGAAACCGAACCAGTCATTCCTAAATTCTCGAATAAAACAATTGGTGTGTTAGATATAAAAACAGTTGGAGGAAAGACGCGAGAAACTGTCCACAGAATTGAGGAGTATAAAAAAATCACGGCAATAGGCAAAAGAGTTTCTTTAGTCAATTTACAAGATATTGTCTTGCATAAAAATGGGATGTTTAAGTTTAGTGCCTTTAAAATTTTGTATATAAATAAAGTGGAAACACAAGAGGATTTATTGAATGCGTATCAACTGGTTAAACTTCTTTTAGAGGATGAAAGATTTAATCTTGACCGTATTGTTTTAGGTAGCACCTTTAATGCAATGTTTGAAGTTGTATTTAAGGCAAGAGGAAACTTTGTTTTGGCCAGTGGTATGTCTAAAAGAATGGGAGAGGATAAACTATCTATGATGTACAAGGGTAAGATGGTTTTGGAGCACATTTTAGAAAAACTAAGTACGTTTCCAGAGGATTTATATTTAGTTACAAGTAACCATAGGTTTAATGAGATAGCGGAACGGTACGGCGCAGAAATTTTGATAAACCCATTCTATAAAGAAGGACAAAGTGCCTCTATTAAAAAAGCCTTAGATGAAAAATATAAGTTGTATACTTATTTCTTAGGTGATATGCCTAATATTTCTAATTCCACAATTAATAGAATATTTAATGATAAAAGTGAACTTGTCACGTGTGGGAGCAGGAAAAGATTCAGCCCTCCTACAACATTGTCGCACAAGTATAAAGATGAGTTAATGGAACTTGAGGGAGATCAGGGGGCAAAACTCATTTTAAAGAAGTACATAGATGACGTTTCCTTTATTGATGTTGAAGATGATGAGTTGAAAGATATAGATACAAGAGATGACTTGGAGGGGATGTAGATGAAAACCGTAGTTGTACGAGGAGCAGGAGATTTAGCGACTGGGATTATATATAAATTAATTCAGTCTGGATTTAAAGTTATTGCTTTAGAGACTAAGAAACCTACGTCAATTCGTAGACATGTTTCATTATCTGAAGCAGTATATGATGGAGAAGCTTCGGTCGAAGACTTAACTGTTCAGTTAAGAAATATTGAAGAAGCTATCTTAATTGATGAGTCGTCAATAGTAGTTGATCCAAAAAGTGAATTGCTCAAAAAAATAAGACCGTTTGCTGTTGTGGATGCGATACTTGCAAAAAAGAACTTAGGAACCACAATTGATATGGCGGATATTGTGATTGGTGTTGGTCCTGGATTTGATGCAGGTTCAGATTGTCACGCAGTTGTTGAAACGAAGAGAGGACACCAATTGGGTAGAATCTATTACAATGGAAAAGCGATACCGAATACTGGTATACCAGGTGTAGTAGGTGGAGAGACATCAAAAAGAGTTATACATGCACCAATTGCTGGTGTTATGAAAAATAGTGTAAGCATTGGTGATATCGTAACTGAAGGAGATTTAATGTTTACAGTTGATGGTGAAAAAGTACTAGCTCCATTAAGTGGAGTTGTTAGAGGGATTTTAAGAGATGGATTTCGTGTTCCTAAAGGAATGAAAGCGGCAGATATAGATCCTAGGTTAGAAGAAGTGCAAAATTGCGAAACGATTTCTGATAAAGCTAGAACAATAGCTGGGGGAGTTTTGGAAGCAATATTAAATTTAAGTGGGGTGATTTCATGAATATAGAAGTAATTAATCAATTGAATCAAGATATCAAAAACAGTAAACTAGTAGCATTAGTTACTATTACTGAATCAAGTGGTTCTGCTCCTGGTAGACAGGGGAACATGATGCTTGTGTATCCTGATGGAACAATCACCGGTACTTGTGGAGGTGGTAAGGTTGAACATCTTATCATTCAACAAGCACTTGGATGTATTGAAAATGGAGTTGGAGAAAACTTTGATATAACATTAGAAGATATCGGAATGAGCTGTGGTGGAAGAATGAAAGGTTATGTTGATATTCATAAAAATGAAAAACAATTGGTAATTATTGGTGGCGGGCATATTGGAGCGAGGCTATATTCTTTTGGTTTAGAGTTAGGTTTTAATATGACAATAATTGATGACCGTGAAGAGTTTGCAAATAGTGAACGTTTCCCAAAGGCGAGAACTGAGTTTGGCGAATTAAACGAAATTTTAGCGAATGAAATTGTGACGAATAAGTTTGTTGTTATTGTTTCGAGAGGTCATGATACGGATTATGAAGCCCTAAGGTCAGTTATTGAAAGAGATTATGCATATTTAGGTTTAATCGGATCTAAGAAAAAAGTAATTGGTCTATTAGAACGATTGACGAAAGATGGTATAGATTATAACAAGTATGAAGATTTTTATGCACCTGTTGGATTGGCTATTGCTAGAAAAGATCCTGCAGAGATTGCTTTAAGTATAATGGCTGAGATTTTACTTATGAAAAATAAAGGGTCATTAGAACATATGAGGTATCAAAAATGAAATTAAAGACAATTAAGACAGAAGATGCAGTTGGGCATGTACTGTGTCATGATATAACAAAAATTGTGCCAGGTGAATTTAAAGGTAGAATCTTTAAAAAAGGTCATATCGTACGTGAAGAGGATATTGAAACATTATTAGCAGTAGGTAAAGATGTTTTATACGTATGGGATGATATCGATGGATATGTTCATGAAAATGATGCAGCGACACGTTTAAAGGATGTTATCATCGGAGAGAACTTAGAATTTTCTGAAGTAAATGAAGGGAAGATTAATTTAATCGCCACAGAGACAGGAACATTAAAAATTGATGAAGAGGCCTTATTTAATATTAATATGATTGATGAAATAATCGTTGCGACGAGACCTAACTTCTTGTTTGTGAAAAAGGGAGACAAGGTTGCTTCTACTAGGGTTATCCCTTTAATGATTGATGAGAGTAAATTAGTTGAAGCCGAAAAATTCACTAGTAACGTTTTGAGTGTTAAATCAATGGTAAGAAAAACTGTAGCGATGGTTACAACTGGGAATGAAGTATTTTATGGGCGAATTAAAGATAAGTTTAAGGATGTAATGATGCCTAAATTAGAATACTTTGGTTGTGAGTTTGTTGGGCAATCTATTGTACCAGATGATGAACAAATCGTAACGGATGCAATTAACAAATATCTAGAAGAAGGTGTAGATTTAATCATTTGTACTGGTGGAATGAGTGTAGATCCATCGGATATCACACCATCTGCGATCATGAATACCGGAAGTGAGATTGTAACATATGGTATGCCGGTGTTAAGTGGATCTATGACATTGATTGCTTATAATAATGAAACACCGATTATTGGCTTACCTGCCGGGATTTTATTTAGTGAAAAAAATACTTTGAATATAATATTACATCGACTTTTATGTAATGATAAGATTACAAGAGAAGAAGTAGCAAGATATGGAATGGGTGGACTTTTATAGTCTGCTTTTTTTTTGAATGACCAGCTAGACGATGAAAACTTGACCACCCTGGTCAATATTGATATAATGATATTGACCACACTGGTCTATATAGCGAAAAAAGGTGGTGATGAATGTTGAGGGATGTATTATCCAAAGTAGATCACAATAAAAAAGTAAGAATTATAAATGCATCAATGAAAGAATTTGGGGAAAAAGGGTTTGAAGCCGCTAGTACAAATAACATAGTTAAACTAGCAGGTATATCAAAAGGACTTTTGTTCCACTATTTTCCGACCAAGAAGGATTTGTATGATTACGTTGAAGATTTCACATTTACAACAATGATCAAAAGAATGAAAGAATCACAGGCTGATTGGGATACAGATTTAATCAACCGCATTTTGCAAATCACTAAAATTAAAATGAAAGTATTGGCAGAGTATCCAGATCTATATGCTTTTGGTACACAGATGTATGCAAATAAAAAAATAGAAGACGTTATGAAATTAATTGAAAAGTATGATTTTCAATTATATTCAACTGTTTTTGTTGAAGGAGTTGACACTTCAAATTTTAGAGAAGGGTTAGATGAAGAACTTACTAGAGCAACGATTCAAAGAGCTTTAGAAAAAAAATCTGAAGAGATGATGAATCTTTATAAGGCAGGACAATTATCCTCTATGAGCGAAATAGTGGATGATTTTGAAAAATATGCAGATTATTTAAGAACTGCATTTTACAAATAGGAGGCACTATGATTAAGGTAAAGGGGCTACACCATTCTTACAACAAGGATGGCAAATTCGCTGTAAAAGATGTTTCTTTTGAAGTGAAGGAAGGAGAAATCTTTGGATTCTTAGGTCCATCAGGAGCAGGGAAATCGACTACCCAAAATATTTTAACTGGTTTATTACAGTTACAAGATGGAGAAGTAGAAGTTGCTGGTTACAATGTTAAACATATTAAGAATGAAATGTTTAATCGAATTGGTATGAGCTTTGAGCAGTCGAATGTGTACTCAAAAATGACTGCAAAAGAAAACTTAGACTTTTATGCAAAGTTGTTTGATGTTGAAGCGAGAGACTCAATGGAACTGCTAAAACTAGTAGGATTAGATGACAAAGCAGATATGAGAGCTGGAGAGTTTTCTAAGGGGCAAAAACACAGACTTACGTTTGCAAGAAGTATGTTAAATAATCCAGAGCTATGGTTTTTAGATGAACCAACAACAGGATTAGATCCTGCTATTGCAGCAGATATTAAAGATATTATTAAAGCGGAAAACAAAAAAGGAGCTACTGTTTTCTTAACTACTCACAATATGTATATTGCGGATGAGTTATGTGACCGTGTAGCGTTTATCATTGATGGTGAAATAAAACTGATTGATTCACCAAAGAACTTAAAACTTCAGTATGGTGAGAAACTAGTTGAAGTAGAGTACGTTGATGGTAAGGAAACTAAGAAAGAATCGTTTTCTACTGTAATGGAAGATGAAAAGAAAAAGTTAACAAAAATTATTGAAACAAAAGAAGTTTTAACAATGCATACAAAAGAAGCCACTCTTGAAGAAATCTTTATTAAGGTTACTGGTAGGGGATTAATTTAATGAAACTATGGCATAGTTTTACCAAAGAGTTATTAATCTCATCAAAGGGGTTTTATTTCTGGATTGAAGTAATAATGTCATT
>PPCM01001562.1_pt1 | contig 9974 bp, 4 predicted proteins | sample 1555541 | NCBI WGS metagenome assembly PPCM01 (sample SAMN05284479, study PRJNA326546) | Marine sediment metagenome, whole genome shotgun sequencing project. | isolation source: marine sediment | place: Germany: Wadden Sea | collected 2012-09-05 | reverse complement strand
GGGGGACCGGGTCGTGTTGGGAGGACTTCTCGGCGGTACATGGGCGTGCCCTGTGGCTATCGGACTATTGTCGATACCAATTACCATTGACGGCGTTTCCTTCGCCGTCTTCACTCCCTCCCCATTATTAGACTCAAACTGTACTCTATTCCATACGCTCAACCATACGTGACATCATACTCAAGGCACTATGTCCTGACCAGCATCGACCTCCCTGATGTGCAGTTTGATGGAATCGTGCCCCTTGACGTATTACCATATGTGACTGGTTAGGCATGTGGGGCTGCCGACGTGGGCCATTTATCATCCCCCTACGCCCTTGTTGCTTCAGCAGCACACCTTCTCCCACCTCAGAATTATTAACCACACTTTACTCTTCGACCAACCGTCAACCCTTGTACGTTGTATGAAGTGCCGAAACTGCGTGTGCAGACGTCGAAGATGAACATGCAGTCGACTTACCTCATCACACACTCTTTGCTCATTGTGGGTGGCTTTGTCACTCCCAAACATTGCCGAGGCAACTCATTTTAAAACACGGTATCATAACATCAACTCGCCGGACGCACCACTGAATATCGGCCTATAGGGCATAGCTGCTGTGAACACCGTCCTCCCCCCACCCCAAGGGCACATGAGATCTGCCGCCGATCCATCATCATAATAGTCTACATTTACAGTTACTCATGCGTGGCGTGGTACACGGAGTTGAGCGTCTTAAGCCCCCGGATGAACTGCTCCGTCTGGGCCGACCCCTGCAGCTTGATCCTCCGTGGAGTGCGCGGCGTCTTGGGCTTGGGGCGGGCGGGAACAGGCGACTTGGGCGTCGACCGGGCGCCGACGATGTCTGTAAGCCGGACCGTCGCGGTGGCCGGGGCGGGTGCGGGGCCGGCGTCGGGGGAGGGCTGGGTGGTGGTGTCGGGCGACCCCTTCAGTTTCCGGGTCTGATTATACATATCGACCTTCTTGGCACGGTCGGCCTTGCGTGTGGCGGTCTTGAGCTTCTCCTGGGCTATTCTATTGAGGTCAGTGACGGTGTCCACCACCATCCCCAGGTCCCTGGCGCTGTCGATGACCTCCAGCACTTCATGTGAGATCTGCACCAGCTGACTGAACCGATCCGCCGCCTGCCGGATGGCCCCGGTGTATGGCGTCAACAGGTCGGCATAACTCAGCGGGGACGGCTTGGCGGGGAGCGTGACGTCGGGCTCGACCCCATCGACGGGGACCTCGGGATCAGCCGGTAGGTCGGCGAGGTCGGGCAGCGCCTGGGTGAAGAGGGCGTCCATCTTGGCGTCGAGGAGGCGCTTCTCCTCGTCAAGGGAGGCACGGGTCGCCGTGTGGATCGCTGACCACACGGCATCTTCCACCAAATCTGTTGTGGCGACCACAACCTCGACGGCATCGTCCAGCGTCCGTTCGACCTCATCGAATATCGGGAGATCGACCGTCTGGACCAGCGCCGACTCGACGTACTCCTCGACGAGACAGCGGCAGATGTCGTGCGACGTGAGCTTGAAGTCGACCTTGGCGAGCAGCTCGTCGAGGCTGAACTCGAGGTCCACGGACTCGAGCGGCGGCGTGCCCAGGGCCACCTGTTCGGGCGGCCTGACGATCGGAGCGGTGGCGGTGACCTCCTCGCCGTAGCCGTATGAGATGCCCAGCAGCTTCCTGACCGAGCTGTCGACGATCTGCCACTGTGCCGCTTCCCCAGGCTTCCCCGGGGGCGGGATGGACAGGGGCGGCTGACCGTCAGACAGGCCCAGGTGGGAGCGGTACAGGGCCGCCTTCCGCCCGATGACGCCGCTGTAGTACGTCTTGAGCACTCTCATGTTGTCCTCGGCGCTTTCGGTCGGGATACGGGCGGTGATCAGGTCGAATAGGAAGCGGTTGGTGACACCGCCAACACTGTCAATGTACAGATCATTGGCCTTCTGAATCACGATGGCATAAGGCTGATCCGTATCCATGACATCATCTTCCACCAAATCTAGGATCGACACCATCCCAGTGCTGACCCAATTCTGCACCTGGGCCAGCCACCTCATCGGGTTCCACGTCGTGCCGCGCTCCACGAGGTTCTGGCGGGCCGTCTTGAGAGCCATCGCGTCGCCTGTCTCGCGGGCTAGCATGTCGGCGTCGCGGAGGTCGGCCTCCCCGCTGGCCAGGTCAGCTCTGAACTGGGAGAGACGGAGGGGCTGGTAGCGGGCGGCGTACTCTGCCTCGACGATGTCTGTCCTTCTCCACATGAAGCGGGCGCCCAGCTGTGCGGGGACTTCCTCGGACGAGTGGGCGATGACGAAGGGGAGGAACTCGATGGTGCGTTGCTCGTCGATGATGAGGGAGGCCTGGTCCATCAACTGGCCGAGCCCCGCCTCATCCTGCCCGACCGCGGCGATCATCTCGTCTCTGGCGGCGATGAAGGCGGCCTGGAAGGGCTGGACGGCCATGTCCTCGGTGCTGGCGGGGTCATGCAGGAGCACGTCGGCCCCCTCGCGTCGGGTGCGGGCGGCGACGGACTGGACCCAGGCCCACTGGGCGGACGTCGTGGGGGCGGGAATGTTGGGGAGCGGCACCGTGGGGATCTGACGGGTCGTGGAATCGACGAGGACGTAGCTCCCGGTGATGTCGGTCAGGAGGTTGACCTGGGCGAGGTGGACACCGGGGGACAGGGCCGCGTCGGGGACGTGCCGGGAGTCGTGGAAGTCGAGGGCCGCGGGGACGAACCGCACGCCGTCATAGCCGGACGGGAGGGAGGACAGGGCGGCGTTCTTACTGACTCCGGCGTAGCTATGGTACAGGGCGAGCTCGACGTCGCCCAGGGCATCCCACGTCGACCCCTTGACCTTCCAGCCCGCCTGCTCCTTGAGGGCGCGCCGCTTGCTCTTCTTCATGGATTGGTCGGTGCATCCGGTGTCAATGACCTGGACGGTCAGGATGAGCCGGACGCACGACTCGGGCGACCCGGTATCCACCATCAGATAGCCAGCATCGGGCTTGGGGGTGCCTGTGCCGGACTCGGGCGTCGACATGCCCTGGTCACGGCGGGCGGGGTTGGTGAGGGCGATGAAGCGATCGTACACGGTGCCCAGGGGCTTGTCGAGGGTCTTGCTGAGGGTCACGAGCCCGTTGAGCATCTTTCCCCTGAGGTCGTTGGTGTCGGTCACCGCCTGGCCCCTTGATGCCATTTCCCTGGCCTCTCGGACGGCGTCTGTCAGGAGCCACTCGATGTCTAGCGCGGGGACCTCCTCGAGGCGCATGGGGGACGTGCCGGCGTCACCCACGACGGCGGAGGGCAGGTTACCCGACGAGTCGACGAGCACGGTGTTGTCGGACTTATCGTACACGAGGGCAGCGACCCTCAGGCCGGCCTGCCACGGCTGCTTGACGACGCCGCGCAGGCTCTCCTCGAGCTCATCGAGGAGGAATTCCTGGGGGAAGGTCGACGGGGCGATCGAGGCCCGGCCCTCGTCGAACTTGAAGGACGCCACGAGGCCGCGGAGGACGGCCATCTCGTCGCCCATGCGGTGGAGCTCGGCCTGGCCCCGCTCGAGTCGCGCCTTGGCGATGACCTGGGTCTCCTCGGCGAGGTCGCGCGTGTACTTCTCGTGCACGATGGTCAGGGTGTCAGTGATGTCCGCCATGGCCGTAGCGTAGTGGCTAGGATGCAGGGCGAACTGTTCCAGGGCCATGAGGAGGGGCTTGAGTTCGACGGGGCCGGGCTGGGCCTCGACCTCGGTGAGGAGCCTCAACATCATATGGTTCCGACTCTCGGAGTCGCGTGTCATCTTCCGGAACAGCAGCAGGCGGGGGCAGACCTGGGCGGGCACGTTGAGGGGCATGACCTTGAGGGTGTTGACCTCATCCTCGATCAGGCTGCCGAGCTCCGTGTCGCCGGCGCGCTCCTTGAGGGTGGGCAGGCGGATCTTGGTGACCTCGTTATCCTGGTTGATGCGGGTCATCGAGAAGTCGACGCTCAGCAGTCTGGTCAGCATGAGGTCGGGCAGCGGCTCGGTGGGGTACATGTGACCGAGACCCACAGACACCGCCTTCACGATCTGGTTCCTGCTGGCGGGCGGTAGTGTGATGTTGATCTGCGCGTCATCGATGATCAGCGACACGTCGTGCATCTCGGGCTTCTCGGGGTTGGGCTCGTCGGAGGCTACAGCTACACCGGCCAGGAGGGGCATCGCGGCCATCACGGCGTCGGTCCGGGTCTTGGTGATCTTTGGGTCGATGAAGAACAGCGCGTATGCCCCAGTCCAATCCCTAGCGACCGTGAGGATGGCCTCCACGCCATCCCCCATCCGCTCCTCCTCGTCGGGCGACAGGAACCAGCGGTGAGCCTCGGAGTCCGACGCGTTGGTCCCAAACGAGTTGATTGTGGCGAGCTCGGCCGCCAGGACGTGCATCTCGCCGAAACCTTGGATGGAGAAAACTGTCCGCTCGACGTTGTTGGAGGCCTTGCTCCGAGTAATCGTGTGGTTCTCTATCTCCTCGGGGAGGTCGCCATAGTCGTATGTGAGGGAAATATTCCCGAATGATTTGTATTCCGTCGCCGTATCCTTTGCAATCGACGCTAGAAGACTAGTACGCGTTAGTGTGGACGAGCGTTCTCCACCAACGAATGATTGGCGGAGGAGGCTTCGTCCACGGGCACCTGTGACTGTCCCACGGGCGCTCATTCTGCAAAACTCGTCGTTTCTTTCGAATTTCCAACTTTATGATTTATATTCACGATTTATTGGGCCGTGCCAAGAGCTTAGTTGAGGGGAAGGCCCGGGATGTACAGCTTGATCCCGGTATATTACTAGCTGTTGCAAACTGACTGGTTTCCTTTTATTTCTGCGCAGGCAAGCGTCAGACGCATCGTCTGATCAGGATGACGAACCAGGTCTGGACGCGCTTGATATCATTGGTGAAAACCTACGCACTGAAGCTTATGTTTATCCCGTCTGGGCGGGATTGATGGCGGAAACGAAAGAAGCATGGCGGAACCACAATTATGGTTTATAACTGTGGTTGGAAAATGGTCTATTGCTCGGTTATTACAACAAGTTATGACCGGAAAACAACACAAACCGTTGACCTTGAATACCCACTCCCAAACCGTATCTTTACATTAGCCCCATCCACCCTCTCTATCCTCCTAGCCCTCGCAGACGATCAAATACAAGGACATGGCGCCATATTTCGACTCTGTCGGAAGTTCTCGATTATCAAGTCCAATATGGACAACATTTCAACGTCATACGAGGCCTGTGGGACCGTCGCGACTCTATCTGACGGCCGCCTGACCATCCAGGGCTCCAATCTCTGTGGGGGGTGTCTCGCGTCAACGGCATGGACACACACCGCGCAGTGGGTCCGTCTCCCGCCCGTGTTGAAGGTTTGGGGAGGTTATGGTAGCTGGTTCGCCTCCACAACCCAGGGACTGTATGCTTGGGGCAAGCTGGCGCGCGAGGGGTGCCCGCAAGCCTGCAGTGGGGTCTCCGACGTCCAACACGTCCGATGTTACCCGGAACTCGCGTTTATTCGGACGGCCGGCGGCAGCATGGTGTTTAAAGGTGTTGGCCAAGTCTGCCCACTCAAGCGGCCTGGGGAAGAAGATACTGTTGACATGATAAGCTCGGGTGGCGTGGTGCTGGCCATGACGCGGGCCGCTGTGTATCGGCTATCTATGACCGGGGAGGACTGGGACCGGCTGCCGCTCCCCCCGGGCTCCGTTAAGACGTTTCGGGTGGAGGACGGTGCGGCGTTCATCGTCATGAAGGACGGGGTGTGTGTGGCATCCGGATGGAACTACCACCACCGCCTCTTGTCCGGGGACCTGGGTGGGTGGCTGGACCTGACCCCCGTGATGCCCGGGACGACCGTCACGGACGTCAGGACAGCCGACGGGTCGACCGTGGTGCTAACGGAGGGGGCCATCGTGTGTGCGGGGGCTAACGGGGGGCGGCACATGTCCCCCGCCCCGGGCCCAGTGTGCCCCCCCGTCCCGCTCGCCGGCCCCCAGGTCAGGCGGGTTTATCTCGCGATCGAGGCGCTGATCGTGGTTGACACGGCAGGGTCAGTGTATACCCGCGGATCTAACGAGTATGGACGGCTGGGCGTCGGGTCTACGGCCCCCTTTGTGTCCAGCTTCACCCATGTCGCCCTTGAGGGTGCCCTTAAGGCCGTTGGAACCGTCACAAATTTCCGAGACCTTGTGTTCATAACGACTGCCGGCGTGTTCGCGGCAGGGTACAACGGGTCTGGTGAGCTGGTACCTGGCGGCCCTGAGGCGGTGTGTCGCCCAGCATTAGTCGCTCGATGGGGTTTTGAGCGGGATTCAATCGTGTTTCTTGATGCGCTCGAGGCGTGACTGACAAACAGAGGTTTCTTCAAGAAGTCAGCATTCACGCGTCGTCTATGCAAGCACCATACCCTGCATGCACCACTCGTTGTGACGAGACGAATCTTCACTAAATCACCCTAAATCACCCTAAATTCAGATAAAAATTCAGTCTCAGTCGGTCATAGACGATCTCAGAGGTCATGATCGATGACACTAACGGGCAGAATGTCCTCTCGGTCACAAACATCACCGACGACAGTCTGGCTGCACCTCACCGGATCGAAACTATCTTTGAGCCGTTCAAGACTGCCAAGATGACCGGTATTTTTGCAACCGCACTTCGTCAGCCCGTCTTTAAACCGCCCAGACACACTCGAACGTTCCAGATCTCCAGCGACTACTTCCGAAAGGTGACCGAGACCACCGACATCGCCGGCAGACTGCCCAACGCGGTGTTTACGCTCCCGCCCCACCTCGTCCAGGCCATCGTTGGCCTCGCTGACGTGACAGATGCGACGAGAATGGCGTTGGTGTTCGAATGCAAGAAGTTCTACCTTGCTAACAGTGAGTACGAGAAGAGCAAGGTCGTGTCCATTGACGACGAGACCCGTATCTTTCTCTTCGCGAACCGCTTGTATTCTGAGGGCAATAACACCCTGGGCCAGTGCGGGATCGGGTCTAATAAGGCGATCGTGACCGGGCCCCGCCTCATCCGCCTCCCGCCCGTGCAGCAGGTGTGGTGTGGCAGGTGGACATGGTTTGCTAAGACGACCTCCGGGCTGTACGCGTGGGGATCCACCTTCAAGTCTGCAGACGAGGAAGGGAGGTTTGACGGTGTTACCATCGACGGTAAACCATCGCCTGGCAACTTCCCCCGGTGGATATCGATCGGCGATGTCGATAACGTCGTCACAGGGTACTGTGTGGCCTTTATCAAGCCGATGGGAGCCGCCGGGTGGATGGGGGTGGGAGACAATTCCTTCCAGCAGCTCGGGATCAACGATATCCCCGACACCACCGTCGCGACGGCCATTCCGAACAGTGAGGCCGTGACTCGATGGGCATCCAACAACGTCACCTTCGCCTGGACTCCTCAGAGCCTGCTGGCTTGTGGCGATAACTTGTGTGGCCAGTGCGGGGTGGGGTCGACCGCTGATACGGTCACCACCTTCACCCCCGTCGCCCTGCCCTACGACGTTAGGGGCAGGGTCGACCGGGTGGTCACGAAAGACTGTTCGATTTTTTGCCTTTCTGGCCGCCGCTGCTTTTCCTTTGGAGAAAATAGGCACGGCCAACTGGGCGAGGGATCAAATTCGAATGTCAATCACCCCACCGAGCTGCCCGTGCCGGTTGACGACATCGTCACCATTCTTCTTTTGACCATCATTCGGTCGGGCAACACCCTGCTCGCATGCGGCGACAATGAGGATCATCGAATAGCGCCCATCGACACACCCAACTTCAACACCCCCATCGCCATCGACCTACCGGCGCCCGTCGTCAGGCTGGCTATTGGAGGTTCGAACATCTTTGTCCAGCTGACGGACAAGTCGTGGGTCGGCCGGGGCTTGTACGATGAATCGGTGTTTATCCCCGTCCCTGAGGCCAACCTCATCGATGGCCGCTTCATCGACGGGTGGGTTCAGGTCAGCAGCGAGCATGTGGACACGCTACAATCTCTGGACTCCGCCCAGCTGATGGACCTACCCGAGCCCGTCGCCAACCACCCCGTGGAGGTCGCGGGCCTGATGAACGCCATCAGAATGTTCAAAGAGGCCCGCTACCCCGTGCAACAGTGGTTTGTCTACTGATAATGCATACAGCTCGTGATCCTGAGACAAAACAGTAAAGAACAGACAGCTTTATTACACATCCTTGTAGAACGACTGGGTGTACTTGTCGCTCTCGAGCAGCTCAAACTGGTGGGCGTTGATCGTGACGGTCCCGCCAACAACAAAGTCGGTTGCCTTGAAGTTGGCCCCAGTGTCGACGTTGGTTACCTTCTGACGATCAAGGAACTTCCCGCCCCAGATGCCCGAGTTGCGCACGGGCGGCTCGAACACGGACACGCTGTCGTCGGCCGGGAAGAACGTCAGCACGAAGCGACGCGACGTCTGGACCTGGTCAGTCGTGATCATGCGGCACCGGAAGCGGAGCTGGACGCCCTGGTAGTGAGCCATCTTCTTGAGGTCCTTCTTGGGGGCCTGGGGCACGAGGCTCTTCCACGACCCCAGGGAGTCCTCTTCAGACCCGAACCCGGTGGGGGGCGGGACGTCGGCCTCCACTGCGGCGGGAACAAAGTGTCGGTTTGAAATTTGTTTATGTTGGATTTGTTAGTAACATGGTCTGTTGTTCTGTTTACGGAGAGTGGCAGAACGCCGGACATGTTATTTTTTCTGCTGGCTAGAACTGATGTTGTATAAATGCTTTTGCTCTATCTTCGGTTTTGACTTAGCTGAATTGGATTCGTACAATAGTGTGGATTCGGTGTGAGCGGGTTCGAAACCCATCTGTAGCAAATGATGACTATAGTTATCCCTGTCCTAGCACCATGAGGATAAAGACGTTCTGATGCAACAGCCATTCTTTTGATTCTTTTGACTCAGTGTTCCGCCCAGTTTACAGTTAAGCCGCTTGAGAAGACCCGTTAGGGTCCTGTTTAGTGCACAAATTCTCGGTCATTATATCATGCTCTCAGCTCATTTACGGTGTATTTTAACATGTTTCCCGCAGTTTTATCAGCAACTTTCCATCATTTTTTTAAAAACGAAAACGAAAAATGCCGGAAATGTCGGGTAAAGAAGCACTTGAAGCTTATCGTACAGCTAAATCCGATTTTCAGAAGGCTCTTAAGACCCGGTCTGGGCAAAAAAAGCCATCAGAAGACCTGGAAGCCATCCAACAGCAAACATTGTTCATCAAATCAATGTTGGACGATGCTGCCGCGTCTTCCAAGGAGGTAGAGATGATCAGCGGGTTGCCGCTACATGCTCCAAAGTAGGTGTGGACCAGTGCGCCCCACCAAACTCTTATAACATGCTTCACGACCTGCCTGGTAAATATTTACACCTTCCTTCACAGCTCGGCGACCACATCGCTCATCGTAAGCCCAAACGTGGCGCACGTGATCGGCATCTCGGGAGATGGCTCGCTGCGTCTGGCGGCCATCCCGGACCACACCTCAACTTGGATGCCGGACCCCACCAGTGCGTGGGTCACCAGCTTGAGGTGGGGTTCGCTGACGGTGAGGGTGTTGGTGTTCGCGTGGTACCGCAGATCCTTGGTGGCGTTGATGCCGTGCCCCGCGAGGTCGATGACCTTGGTGTAGAACCTGCTGAGGTCCCGTCTCGCCTTGGTACGGGCAGACTGGCGGGCCCCGTCCCCGACCAGGATGAGGACGTCCCCTGCAGAGCAGACCATCTGGCCGGCCCCGAGCATGCCGGGCGTCATGACGTCGTCGAGGGTCACGACCAGAGGCTCGGCCCCTGTCGCCGCGAGCCGGTCGAACAGGGCGAGATACTCTAGACGGATGGCGCGCTGGGCCTCGCCGATGGTGAGGCGGGACGCGGGGCCGACGAGGTCACCCATGGAGTGGAGCAGGCCGGTGACGTCGGCGGGGACGAGGAGAAGGTGGGAG
>PPCM01001561.1_pt1 | contig 9979 bp, 7 predicted proteins | sample 1555541 | NCBI WGS metagenome assembly PPCM01 (sample SAMN05284479, study PRJNA326546) | Marine sediment metagenome, whole genome shotgun sequencing project. | isolation source: marine sediment | place: Germany: Wadden Sea | collected 2012-09-05 | reverse complement strand
TCGCCTCCCCCACCCTACCCACCCCCCTACCCTCAACCCAACCCTACACCCCCGCCCCGCCCCCGCCCCGGTCAGATACATTCATGTTGGCCGAGGAAGTCGGGCCTGTCAACATGGCCGGCAAGACGCCCGGGCTGAGACGGTCCAAACGTGCCCGGATCCCCACGCTAGACAAGGGGAAGGGCGAGCACCTGGAATACGAACTGGACGCGTTTGGTGAGAGACGTGTGGCTAGAATCATTCGAACGGTCGACATCGTGCCGAGAGCGAGGCCTGTGGCGGCCAAAAAGGGCGCAAAACAGCTCCCAAAGCAGCCCGCGACGCACAAGACAGTCGTCCCCAAATGCCCCGGTGTATCTCAGATTTCCCATATTGATGATGGTAAAATCGCCGTGCTGAGCAACAGCAAGGCGTCAGAACGCTTAGCACAGAGAAGCGACGGGAAACAAGTGGCGTATAGCATGCTGGGGGCGATCTCCGGGAAACTTATCGAGGCTGGTGGGGACAGACGGTTGGTTTCTACGTCTGTTATTCGTATATCGCCAAAGAACAAGTTCTCTACCAACGACATTGACGAGAGGTTCATGTTCGTGGTGCTGGCGGGCGGCGTGAAGGTTAGGTACAAGACGCCGGAGCAGCGGGATGCGGCCACCGCTGAGATCCCGACCGGCGGCGTCGCGACGACGTCGGGGCTGGTCTCGTTGATTAATGACAGCCTGACGACGGAGGCCGTGGTGCTGGCGAGCATGGCTGGGGATGGCGTGAGGTGAGCGGCGTGCACCTTGACGATAGATACACGTTCACCTTTGCTGATCTTAGCTTTTCTGTGTTGCCGTTGTTCAGCAATTCTATAAATGTAGACTTTCATTTGGTGGTCACGACAAGCAGGTATCGTCCGCGTGTGATGTCCCCCTCTTCGGTAGGCTTCTGATGGTCCTCAAGCGTCAGTTACGTGGTGCAATCTCCCGGCTCCTGCTCGAGACTGGTTTATAATCCAACGAGACACGAGAAATAACCAACAATGGAGCACTTTGCATCAGTGACCAACGGTGGTGTCGTGTTGTACCAGCATTCATTCGGCAACTCTGAGCTCCTTCAAACGAGCACAGACAAACTAATCAAGTTTCACATTATTGGCAAGGGACCTCTCTCGTCTTTTGACAGGGGCTCTTCTCTAGGCTACAAGTGCCTCCAAGACAACGTTCGCGGCATCTTCTTCATTCTCATCTTCCAGAAGCTTCTTTCCAATACCCTGCGCGTTGACGATATTCTTCACACCCTCGCTGACCGCTTCCTCGATGCGTACGGACCCAAGGAGACGACGGACACGTCCGCCATGCTCCCCTTTGACACCATTTTCCACGAGGTTGTGGATTCTTTGATCCGAGCAGCCCCGACCCCGGAAACGAAAGACGTGAAGGAGGTCGCCTTGGGTGCCAAGCCTGACACACCGGACAGCGACAGTTCGTTGACGGAAACCCCGTCCCCCATTGCCGATCTGGACCTCAAAGGCCTTTCGCAAATGATGAAGGCCAGCGGAGGCGACAAGAAACAGCGGCCGGGGACATACAAGCCGCGAAAGACGAAGACGGGTGGGGACAAGAAGCCCACCAAGGCCGGCAGACGGTGGGATGGCATGACCAAGGAGGAGAAGGAGGAGATCGACCGCCTCACTGTCAACAAGAAGACCAACCCGAGCCCCACGGGCCAGACGGGACAGACCGCCGCCCCTACAGCAGCACACCGCATGTTGACCGACGATACGATCAACCTTGACGACGTCATCACCAAGTCGGGCCTCTTCAGCGGTATCAAGCTCGGTGGAACGCTTTCCTCGGACGACATCGCGAGGAGCCTCAAGCCCGTCCGCCAGAGACTCATGGAGCGGAACGTGGCCCCGGAGGTGGCCGACGCGGTGTGTGATCGGGTCTGGCGGGATCTGCAGGGCACGAGCACAGGCGTGTTGACGTCCATCCCCAAGATTGTCGCTCACTCGGTGAGGGAGACCGTCCGGGCCATCCTCAAGGCCAAGGGGGAGGCGGAGGACGGGCGCGGGAGAGCCGCTGACGTCGTACAGGGCGCGCTAATCCACAAGGCCAACAGAGAGCAGAAGAATGGACCGCGTGGTCCTTTCGTGGCCATCTTTGTGGGCGTTAACGGCGTCGGAAAGTCGACATCGCTAGCCAAGGTCGCCAAGCTCTGCACTAACGAGGGCCTGAAGGTCGCCATCGCTGCCTGCGACACATTCCGGTCCGGAGCGATCCAACAGCTGCAGGTACACGCCACAGCGCTCGATGTAGAGCTGATTGAGAGCCAATACGGCACTTCTCCGGCACGGATCGCCGAGAGAGCGCTGAAACACGCCACCGCGACCGATGTGGACGTGCTGCTCGTCGATTCGGCCGGGAGGATGCCCGTCAACGAGAAACTGATGGCTGAGCTCACCAACCTCGTTGATACGGCGTCACCGCACCTCGTACTGTTCGTTGGCGAGGCCCTTGTCGGTGGAGACGCCGTCACGCAGCTCGAGCAGTTCCAATACACTCTCAAGCAGTACAGCCAGCGAGCCGAGCCGCACCGCATCGACGGGATCATCCTCACCAAGTTTGATGCCGTCGAGGAGAAGGTCGGTGCTGCTCTCAACATGGTCCACACGACGCACGTGCCCATCATGTACGTTGGGACGGGGCAGAGCTACATGCACATCGCCACGCTCAATGAGGCGGCAGTCGTCAGGGCGCTCCTGGCTTAGTAAACTCGTTTGAGTCAGTGCGGTTTGTTTTTTAGAATGCGGGCAGACATATCATAATATAAGAATAACGTTTGTGCAAGTCATGTCATCCTGATTGACATGCCACCATATCCGAAGCTGAATGGTCTTTCGACAGTGGGGCTCAAGGACGTCACGGCTGAGTGCGCATTGTTGGCCAACAGTATGGCCACGGCCACTTCCATAGCATCGGAACTCGAACATGCCGTTGCGGTCATAGCGTACGGGTGTGGACACGTCGCCATGACCTGCAAGGTCAGTTCCAGCAGGCGCACCTTTCACTAATTTATAATATTTGTGGCTGCGGACTTCCAGCGTTTGTACAGGAAAAAGCGCGAACCCTTTTAACCCCGGTATTGGTGGCAGGCTTGATCCCATGGCGCCACATCTGGTGTTTGGTCGCTTGGTTTCGATCGATTTATTTTCTCATTTTCCCAACTCGCTCAAACGGTCGTTCAATGGGCCGGAAGTTTGACGAAAAGAAGAAGGCCTGGAAGCCATGGCTATTTCGTTCGTTTTATGCTGAAGTGAGCATCGTGTACGCCAGAATAAGATTCCACAAGTTTGCCGATCTTGTAATGCACCTGGACGTGCTTCTAGTTTCCGTGTCGCTCTTAGTACTCCTTTCATCCTTTCTACTCTCTCCACGGGTTGCTCCGTGTCTCACTAACCCCTGTGCGATCGAGATGAACCCGAAACTTGACGTCGTTATCTTCATGACAGCTTTGGCCATCAGCATCGTCTCAATCGGGTTCGCCCTGCTGGTAGCCTTCAGCCCCAGCTATCTCCTCATATATGGATACCGGACCAAGTGTCTCTCGTTCCTGACGATCATCATGTCCGCCATGTTGATATTGACGGCGACATCACCAGTTAGGCCGCGTGCGACGGTGCTAGACTACCAACACACATCGGCTGGGGACTACACGATGTCTGTCACCGCGTGTGACGATGGGATGTGCGCCACCGCCACTCGTGCGGGCTCTGGCGGCCTGGACTCTTTCTGGTCATTGACTGGGGCCGATTCCGTCGTGCTATCGGCATACAAGCTCTCGTCCATCCTGTGGCGGCTAGCAGACGTCAAGACGCTCGCGACCATCACAGCAGGCACATCGGCGGACTACAGTTTGCGAACCAGCGCGTATTTCCTAACACGGCCCGAACGCCGCGTCGACGACACCCTCCGCCACAGCAGCACGATAGCCAAGGGCGACACGCTCACCGGCACCCTCCCGAGCCAGCTCTCCGGCCTGTACCTGGTGGCGTTCGAACCCGCCGCCACATACCTCGGGCAGGATTGGTTGACGTACCCGGACGTTACTCTGGTGGAGAAGGAGCGGGGGGCCTTCGTCGATGGGCGGCTGTGGACGGTGTGTGACTGGGACGGGTCGGGGTGCGTGTGAGGCCCCGATCCGGCGGTGATGGCATGTAAACTTATCCTGTATATAGTTGTGGAGGTGTGGCTGGATGGAGAAGCGGTACGCGTTGGTGATTGGCTAAATACCGGTGTAGATTGGTGACGAAATCATCTGTCACGATTACAACGATCACACGAAGGTTGAGGTTGACCCATCAGCTCGGGACGATGAGGCTTGAGAAAAGTGATACAATTACAGGAAGGCAGACAGTCGGGCCACCCACGATCACTGAATGGCCAATCGTGTTGATATACCCCAAGGCGGCCATAATTGAAGCATTAATTCGGTGCAGGGCGCATTTTATCGCCAATGTTCCCAAAAAGTCCACCATAACACAGCCCTACGCAAGACAGGACACAGTTTGGTGCATGATTCTGCCCTTGACTCACTCATATTGCTCCGCCCGTTTGATTTATAGTTTGACTTTGACGTTGTGCTCTTATTCTGAGCTTATCATGGGTGTTCGCGGATTCGTAAGTCATTGAACCATTCATTTACACCAGCATCGGTATCTCACTGACCAGAACTTGATCGAACAGGTTCCTCTCTCGGAGCTTGCCAGTTCCCATGTCGCTGCTTCGCACCATGGCCGTACACGTCTTGGTATCCAAGTGACATCCTGGATATACACTGTCGGTATGTATTGGCGCCCCATGTTTCTTACTCCAGGCATTAACGCGCCCAGTGCCCAGCAAGCCATGGGTGGCATGCCCCAGAACTTCAAGCGGGATGTCGTGGCGCGCCTCCGCGCCTTCCAGGACGCCAATATCCACCCCGTCTTCGTTTTCCCCGGCACCAACCCCCACAACCACGCGCCCTTCGCTGCCACCCACCCTGATCGCCGTGAGGCCGCCTGGGCCGTCTACTCGGCTGACCCGACTTCATTCGAGCCGTTCACCAACCTCGGCGGGGTCACCGAGGACATCCTGATGACTCTCTTCGACATCCTCGTCGACATCCGTCGCGAGGCCAAGCTTGGCCACGACCTCAAGCCTGACGTTGTTGTCGCGCCCACTACATCATGCGCCCAGCTCGCCATCATGGAGGAGCTGCGCCAGGTCGACCGGGTGCTGGCAGACCCGGAATATCTCCTGTACGCGCCCGCCACGCCCTTTGTCGTGCTCGACATCCGCAGCGACACTATGACGTGTGTGGCCAACGGATTCGCCCCTACCCCCGCCCCTAACATGTCCGGCGCCGCGCTCCGGGCCAACCTCGCGAAGTACGGCGTGACCAACCCCATCCGTCTGGTCCGTCTGGCCCTTCTTGCTGGCTGCGACGCCTGCCCGACCGCACCCGCACTCGACAGCGACTTCACATTCGCCAAGCTTCTCGAGAAGGTTAAAACCACTGAGGAGATGGACGAGAAGACGTGGAAGCTTCACATCAAGGACGCCGTCATCGGTGATGATACTCATTATTGGTCGCTATTCACCACTGGCGAGAAACGCATCCTCCACGCCGTCGTCGTCGATCAATCGGGCTCTCCGACCTTCCTGAACCCCCCCAAGGCCCGCACTCCCCTCACACCCGCCACAGTGGGCCACATTGTCCCCGACGAGCTCTATTTCCTCCAACTGACCGGTGCTATCCGGGCATCACTCATTGCTCCCCTCATTGACGGCCGGCTCATCACTCCCACACCACACGTCGACAGTGATAAGTTCAGGCACCTTGTGGAGTACTGCCTCAAGCTCCGTGAGGCTGGTCTCGGTCTATTGACCGCGTTACTCCATCCCGCCTTCAGATCAGCCCCCATGCGCGCTCTGTCGTGCTATGAGGCCGATCAGCCCCTCCGCATGTACCCCCCCGCCACCAAGACCCCCGGATGGTGGGCCCTCGTACCCAGTGACCAGGTCTACAAGTTCATCAGGGCCCTGGGCCTCACACGGAAGGCACTCGGTATCAGCCTGGCCGCTAGACTGTTCCACCGCACATATGGCGAGGGAAGCGACTTCCGCGCCGCTGCTGACGAGACTGTGAGGCGTGGGATGCCCGATCAACGCGACTACATCGAGGCTTTCAACGATGAGTCCCTGTACCTCGCTGTGCTCCTCATGGGCCTCGAGGCGCTCGGTCACGTCTCACTCGACACGTGTTTCGCCAAACACTCCGTCACATCCATCCTTGGTGCCGTTTCCCCGGTCCACGAGCAGGCTGCTTGGGTTCTCGTTGAGACTGTCAAGATGGGTCTCGATTTCTCCCCTGTGCAGCTCTCGCACGGCGTTCCACACCCCATCACCTCTCCTGCAGCTGATATCGTGTGTTGGCTGGTCGCTATGCTTGATATTCCGCCCCCGAACGCGGAATGGTCCGGCCCCCTCGATCCCGCCGCCGTGGCCACATGGGCATGCATCGCACACCTCAAGCGCGAGCTTCATGCCATGCTCGAGGTCCAGCTCGCTCTCGCCGTGATGCAGGGCATGGCCAAGTGTGCCGCGCTCCAGGAGCTGACGTTCTCGGTCGCGCGCCGCCTTCCTTTCAGACACGACTCAGGCGCGTGGCTCGTGACTGCTGTACGCGGCACACTTGTGGGCATTGAGGCTGGGAAGCCGACCAAGGCGTTCGGCGAGTACTTCTCGGCGTCCACAGCCCGTGCGGTGGTTGACTGGGTGCACGCCGCGTGCGGCATTATTCAGGAGATCGCGCTGACCGGTGTGAAGCTGTCCCCGACGCTGGTCCATGAGATTCCCGCGGTTATCTCTCTTGTTGATAAGCTTGTCGAATAAATGTGAAGTAGTCATTTAAGTGATGCCATCCGAGTGAGTCTGTGAAGCACTGGGTGTTAAGTGGCAGTGTGGCCAGAGACCTGATTTCCAGAAAGGGGCCCGACTTTTGTTTCGAAGCAGAAGAGCAAAACATGGATTTCAGCCAATCACGGTTTGCACTGAGCATGACTCAGTCAGCAGGGATGGAGAACAAGGCTAGCTCACTGTTCCAGCGGATTCGCAGCCTGGACGACGAGCTCACACACTACAAAATGGCTTCGGAGGAGAACTGGCTCGCCATCATTCAGCAGCTCCACAAGAAGGCCACATCGAGCTTCATGTGCCGCCATCCCGACATCCTTCAGATCGAGAGGGACGTTTCCCGCCTCAACATTGAGTTGGAGGCCTCCTCCACAATCGAATCATCTCGTATCGCCGATAACCGCACACAGGAGGCCATGGCGGCGCTGCAGGCGAGACTCAGCGACCAGATACAGGAAATGGCCTCGGACCGCGCGAGGTTGCAGGCCAAACTGGTCCGGACAGCCACTGACAAGGTCGACGAGGTGTTCGCTAACGTGTCTCGTGTAGAAAGCAAGGCAGACGCCAACAGGGAGCGTCTGGAGGAGCTGAGGCATCAGTTAGCCGAAGAGCGCCGTCAGAGCCAGACCATGGAGGCTGCTTTCGTCACCGCCCTCACCTCATGTAAGGACAAGGTGAAATCGGAAATGAGCGCCATGAAGGAGGACGCCACAGCCAAGAGACGCCGCATAGAGGCAGCCGCAGCAGATCTTAGGGAACGATGCGGGAGAGAGCTGGGTCTGGAGAGGGCCGCGCGCGAGGAGAGTGCCGGGGTGCTGATGGAGCTGCTTGACGGCGTCAGCGGGCAGGTAGCGAGAGCGAGGACCATCGTGTGAGATATACCATAGACGACAGACCATACAGCTGCCCCGGTGGGGTGGGTAAAATTTAACGAAGCCTGGGGGTCTGGGCGGATAAACTTCCAGATGTTCAGATGTTCATATATTGACAGATTTTGTGTGGTTGTTTGTAGTGTTATGGGACTGGTTCATGTCTGATACACGAGAATTGTGCTCTACGCTGACAATTTGAGGAATATAAAAAGTGGACATACGCGGAAAAATACCCCTAAAAATGAGCGAAGAAGCACCTCCTGCTGAGCAGATCGAGCAACAAATCGAAGATACCACTTTGGATGAGCCAATGGTCGAAGAGGCCCCCGTCGAGGCCCCTGCACCCGAGGAGCCCGAGCCCGAGGTCACCCCCGAGTCCCCGAGCAAGCCCGTGTCCATTGACGTCATTGACGACACGTCCAAGGTGATCATCGAGCACAGCAATGAGTATGTGAAGCTCTACCTTGATGCGTGCGACACTTTTGACGTCCGTGCCAACACCAAGATCATGGAGCTACTTAAGAACAGCGACGGCACCGAGGAGTGCGTCGACATCTCCTCCAACTACATTGGGGATCGCGGGATGCTCGCTTTCGCCCACGCTCTCTCCAAGCACGGCAACATCGTGGAACTTAACGTTTCCAGCAACGGGATCCGTAACAAGGGCGTCCAGGCCCTGTGCGAGGTGTTCAAGGGCAGCGCCACGCTCCAGCACATCAACCTTGAGAAGAACTACATCTCGCACACGGGCGGTGTGGCCCTCCTCGACCACATTGGATCGTGGCCCAGCATTCAGTCCGTGAACGTCGCGCACAACAAGATCGACCCCGACACCCGCCTTAAGATCCAGAAGGCAATCCGGAAGTAAGCCCCCGGGCCCGAGCGCGCGGCGTGTAAACTTAATCATACATGTGACATCAGTTGGTAACAGGCTGGAACGTAGTTTATGTACGTGGGCGAACAGGGAAATGTGTTGTAGAGCAGCGCCGCACCGTCTACTCAAGCGGGCTAAAGCACGTGCGCTTGAGGACGCCGTCGTCCTTCTTGACCTGAGTCACGAAGGTGATGGCGACAACGGGGACATCCCCGGACCGGAGGCCGGCGGACAGCAGGCCGACGTTCATCAGGAGCCGCTCTTTGATGGCTTCGGTGGGGATGCCGGCAATGTCGAGCTCTACGGTGTGAGTTCCGGGCTCGAGCTTGGTGACGTCCTTGCTGAGGAGCTCTGCGTGAGTGAAAAAGGCTGGATCGCTTACCAATGATCTTGCGCTTGTTTGCGACGTCGACAGTGTACGTCACGTGCCAGTTAGCGTTGACGATCTCCTCCTTCAGGTTGAAAGAGAGAGAAATCTTGCAAGGCGCGTCCAGAGGACAGTTGTTAGGGGTGACATCAACGGCAGTACTGCATGAGTCAGACTAAGTGGCTACAAACAGCTCTACAATCTCAACTTCAGACATGGAGATGGTTGATTGACAATTATGAGAAGAGGCCAATTTAAAGGGATAAAGCGACCTTACGAGCGGGCATTAGCCCCAGAATTGAGATCTTACGCCAATGCACGCGCTATTAAAGGATGTTGTTTAAGGAAGATGGTTACGTTAGTCCGACCGGTCCGCCTGGGTAAGAAGCACGATAATGCTGATGTTCAGAGTGAGCTGGGTGATGTCCGCATGGTTAGCTCAGTAGAATTCCGTTTTCCTCATCACTATTCAGCAAGCTGTACAAACCAGGACGAAATATTGGTCAGAGAAGGTAAATATCAAGGGTGGCCAAAAGAAGACTGCATAAGAGTGCTGATTATGAAACCAGGTTCAGAAGAGGTGTACGTTTCCTCACAGTTACCTTATTCAGTACCACAGGGTGTGTCATCATCTAGTTTCATTGGGACAAACGTTTTTCTGAGTAAGAAAGATTGTTTGACCTCAGATAAATAGTTGCAACACCAATTTCTGCGTCTCATCAGTACATTCAGTGGCAAGAAAAGTCATCCTAGGGTCTGGGTTACTTACTTTTGGATCTGTGTCAAAAAAGAGAGATGCAAGGTTCAGTAGACACGATATTTCCTACATGGTTTGTAACAATCTCGGAAGACCGTCGTGTTATGATCATCACACTTGCTAAAGGACAAACCATTAAGGAAAGTGTTCAAGACATCGATTCTGCAATTA
>PPCM01001560.1_pt1 | contig 9981 bp, 8 predicted proteins | sample 1555541 | NCBI WGS metagenome assembly PPCM01 (sample SAMN05284479, study PRJNA326546) | Marine sediment metagenome, whole genome shotgun sequencing project. | isolation source: marine sediment | place: Germany: Wadden Sea | collected 2012-09-05 | reverse complement strand
AATAGACAGATCTCCGCCAACAACACGCCCCATTTCGCCACCCTCACCCTGCTCGACCTGCCCGGGCCCGTCGTAATAGTCATCGTTGATTTGAAGAACGTATTTATCCAGCTGGAAGACGGGGCGTGGGTCGGGCGGGGCCGGTATGATAGCAGATACTTCATCCCCGTCCCCAAGGCGGACCTCATCAACCGCTGTTTTCTCCCCGGGTGGACCCCTGTCAATGACGACCATGCTGAGGAGTTGAATGCCATGGAGGATTCCGATGCTGTGATAGTCCTTCCTGAGCCCATCGCCAACGCGTGATCGACGTCGAGGAGGAGATAAATGATGTCGCATCGTTGTTGATAAGAGCATGACATGAAAAGAAACACAAACAACACAATTCATTAGAAGGTATGGTCTCCATAAATGTTTGATATACCTTGGTCTGTGCGCCCGTCGTCTCCCTGCCGCTCGGGTAACTTGGGCGGTAATCGTTCCACTAACCTAGACAGCGCCACGATGACCACCCCGTGTTGGCATTCTGTAAGATAGGGCATTCGAATACGGTAACATACGTGGCCGACGCCGGGTTAACCGCCTAGATGCTCAACATAAATTTGTGATCGACTAGAAAGTGCTGTGAGGGAGATGATCCCTTTAACAGGACCCGGCCATAACTTTTCAAAAGCAGGCTGTCCAACCGCGTTTGTGTCCTGTTATGGCACACTTGTCCAGCCCTAAATTGAACAGAACTAGAGCACCGATTGAGTGTCCGGCAGGGGCGTGTCGCAGACCGCCACGTCATCGTCGTGGTGTGGGTTTATGGTTTTATTCGTTGGTCCCATCAACCACAATGGCATCGAGCCTTGCTGTGACTGACCCCATCGTCACCAGGTGTCCGTCGACCAAGGAGTACCACTGGTGCGGTCACCCCGTCTCATCCCACTATAAACAGGACCTAACATTTATATTGATACGGACGATTAATGCCCGCGACGTCCCAGTCCCTCTGATGCTGCGTGCGGGATGCCCCGCGGTGTCTGCCTGCCCCGTCCCCTCACACCACCAGGTTGGTCACGTCCTGGACGGGGGTCCACCCAAGATCGACCAGACGCGCGACGAGATCGACCGTGCAGGACAGCCGCGTGACGATGTACACAGCGTCGTTCCCCCCCGCGCCCGGCACCCCGCAGAACAGCACGTCTTCGCCCATCTGGGCGTCCAGCTGACCCAACATCCGGTCGACTGCCCGGGGTAGGATCGGCCGCACCAGTCGGGACGACGCCTCTCTCTGACTCGCCACGAGCCGGGCCTGGGCCTCCCTTAACGGCTGGAGGGCGATGCGGCCGTGGAAGTACCCCGCGACGGCCGCCGTGAAGGCATCCGTGGCCGCCATGAACCTCTTGACAATGGCCGGGTGGACCGCCGCCAGGTCGTGGAACTGGCCGATCATGGCGCCCGTTGATGTCCCCGAGCTCGTGGCGGGGATCGCCATCATCATCACCAGGGACTCGGGGACCTCCACAGCGGGCCAGTCGACCGCCGGGTCGTTCGCCACGGCCCGGATCGAGTTCCGGAGCCCGTCCTGGGTGATGGCCGGGTTCGTCCATTCGTATTGACCGTGGTTGGGCAGCCCAGTGAAGACCAGGGACCCGGCCAGAGCGGTGGCGACGTCCACCCCGCTCCCGACCTTATTCTGGGCCAGGGAGTGGGCGGCGTGGGCCACGGCGAACACCATGGCGCGGGTCGGGGCGGGGCGGAGCAGGGCGAGCAGGCCGGACACGACCGCGGTGACGACGGCCGAGGAGGAGCCCAGGCCAGACTTTCCGGTCGAAGTGTAGAACGCGTCGTCAGCCTGGATGGTAATGGAGCATGCGGGCAGGGCGCCCTCCGTGAACCATATTGGCAGGACTAAACTGTAGTGGAGATATGGGTTCACACCGTCGGCGGGGCGGGGGACGGATGTCAGGCGGACGGGGCACGTCACGCGCGTCCCCAGTCTCTCCGAGGTGACGGAGGACGTCACCTCGCCGGGGGTCTGGTCGATGGTGGCCCTCACGGACGTTGACATGGCGATGCAGACCGCTTTATGGCCCGGGGTCAGCACCGTGTACCCTCCAGCTATGATGCACTTGCCGTGTGTGCGAACAGAGGTGCGGTGGGCGCGGGCGGGCGGCTTGTATGGCTTGGGTGGCTGAGGGAGGCTCTTGGCCGCCAGATAGGCCTTGAGCGCGGCGTTGAACGTCGTCTGGGCCATGTCAAGCCCGTGAGACTCCTTGGCCTGCGCCAACATCAGCCGGTTGGACATGGTCGTCGCTAGCTCGCCCGTCTCGTTGACGGAAAAGTGCATGGAGTCGAAAAAGTGCACAGCTCGCTCATGCTGTTCGTTGTTAGGCGGTCTACCGCGCTTTTTGCACCACCTACAGCCACTATTGTGCTTAGCGATCCAGTTCCTAAGCGTCTTGAGCTTGACGCACTCTGAGCGGGCCACCTCATCGACAGGTTCCCCCTCCGATATCCGCTGAAGGCACTTCGACCGGAACGCACCGCTAAATGACATCCGCTTCACTAGTTTCGGCTTGGATCCGAGAGAGAACGTCATAACGAGGCCTTAACCGGATGTTGGGCCAAAGGGTCTCTGCAAGCTGATAAAGTAGAACGTCTGCCAGGGAGGGAAATGCAGGGTGTGCCAGCAGTGTGCCGCGTGCTAGCTCCAGCAGGGCTTTGTTTGCCATTTGTCATGGTTTATCATTTCATGCCCTTCAAGCGAATCATTTAAACACGTAATAACACCCAATAAATCGCAACGTCAAACATATTATGTATCAACCGCCATTTCACGTCTGTCGCCTGTTTTCAGAGCCCACCCGCTCCAGCGCCTTGAGCGCGGCCTCGACTCGCCGCCTCCCCCGCCCGTCGTCTCGCCGACGCTGTTCCTTATCCGCCTTCGCCTCCACCGCCTTGTCCAGAAGCCGCCGGAGCCCGTCTCGCTGGCTTTTGTACCTCTCAGCCTGCCTCAATGCGTCTTGCAGCTCGTCCTTCCGCTCGTCGGCGTCGAATTCCGCCTGTTCCCTCTCACGTCGCAGCGCCCGGCATTCAGAGTGCACGATGGCGAGCTGGGCACGAAGCTCGGCGGCTTCCTCCTCGGCCTCCTCCCTAAGCGTGTCAGCCTGCGTCTTCTCGGTGCGAACGTGTGCCATCTCATCTTTAACCTTGTAGTAGGAGGCCTCGGCTGAATGGGTCGCCTTGCGGGCGAGAGATAGGTCCTTCTTGGCCGCTTCTAGCTTGAACTCGAGCCGCGTGATCATCTCCTTCATGCGTATCTCGCTTTGGGTCGTCACAGTGAGCTGCTCCTGCAGCTTGACGTGTTTTTGCCGGAGCGCCTTCAGGTCCTTCTTGACGGTGGAGAACTTCTCCATGTCGCGTTGCATGGTGTCTATTTGCTGGTCCCGCTCGCCTGTGTTAGCATCAATGGGCGGTACGAACCCATAGCGACCAAGTTATGGTTGAAAGCCATCTTAATCTGTTCAATTTGCTTCACCAGAGTGTCATTTTCTGTGAGTAGCTCTGATAACTGTTGGTCATCGGCTCCAAAGTTGATATCAGAGACAGACATCCTTCTAGCCGGGACCATACCGGAATTTCTGAGTTTACGCAGATGTTCGATTTAGGAGGGGGATCAGCGACACCGTGTCTCGGACGTCCTACACACCTCCTGGGGAATCCACCGCCTCCTACATACACGCTAGACGCCCGCCCAGTGCCTCAGCCACTCACCAATCGATACTCTGGCCTGCATCTGACCAAATTGCCACGTCATGGAAACGGGCTCACCGGGTACGGCCGTCGGGGGCAAGCTTCTCAAGCGCCTCATTCTGCTTCTTGAGGTCCGAGTGCGCCTTAAGGATGTACTTGGCGCGGTTAACATACCCCGGGTCGTCACCAACAGCAAGGTACAGATCGTCGGGCGTAATGCGAGAGACCCCAGAGGCCACACTCAGCTCGGCCGCGTTCCTTGTAACATGTGTCACAAACGAGAGCAGCGCATGGGTGCATGCCGAAACTGTAGTGGGATCGGGCAGCTCGTCGTCGCCGTTTGCAAAAAGAAGGCTCTCTACAATACCCCGACGCTGACCACTCTGAGCAGGGCGGTCAATACACTTCATTAACTCGTCGTGCGTATTCAGAGACTGATCGTAGTGGTTATACATGCTCTTTTCCAAATGTAGCTGTAAATCGAACCAATAAGTGCCAATCATCAAATCATCAAATTTTCAACCGAATTCCAGCCAACCATTGCCCACAATGTACAACGAGGTGGTGGTTAATATTTACAGGTGATAACCGTACATTATATCCCCGTTTGAGCGAGGTTGGCGTGCAGGATGATGTCCTGGACGTCGTTGAGCACCTGCCGGATCTGGTTGGTGTCAGTAGCACACGTGAAATGGGGGTATATGTGCTTGTGCCATGTCTTGGAGCGGTTGAGCTCGAGGAAGCGGTTCATCACGTAGTCCTTGGCCTGGTTGAAGTCGTGCCCGACCTTTGTGGCGTTGGGGAAGCAGCAGGTGAGGTCCTTCCGCTTGATCTTCTCCTTGAAAAGGTCGTGCTTGTTGAAGAAAAGGATGAACGACTTGTCGATGAACCACCTGTTGTTGCAGATCTCGTCGAATAGCAGCAGCGACTCCTTCATGCGGTTCTGGGTGGGGTCCTCGATGAGCACCTGGTCGAACTCACTGAGCGCGACCACAAAGATGACCGCCGTGACGTTCTCGAACACGTGGATCCACTTCTTCCGCTCGTTCCGCTGTCCGCCGACGTCGATGAGCCTGAACTTGACGCCCCCGATGAGGAACTCGCTCTCTATGATGCCGGACGTCTTCACGCGGGACCGCACGACGTCTTGCTGGGTAGGCAGGTAGTTGGCCTGCGCGATCTCCTTCAGCTTCGAGAAGAAGTACGCCGCGCTGTCGTTGAGGCTAAACTCGTGCCCCCGGGCATACGCTGCTTGGATGGCGGGGTCGCGCCACAAAGCATCAATGTCATCGGCCAGCTCGGCGTCCAGAGGCTGCATTGGAGGCAGCTGCATGATGTACTCGGCCCGTGACTGCGACGCCGGGTTCTCAATGTTGATTCCTAGCGAGTGACACGCGGATATAAGAACCTTCATCGACTGGACTACGTTGGAATGGACCACGGAGCGATACTGCATCCGTTCACGCTCATTGAAACCTCCCTCGTTGATAATCTTCATCTGCTTCACGATTGTGGACTTCCCCGACTCACCAGAGCCCAACAAGAGCACCCGGATCTCATTCTCCTGCTTCTTCTTGTCCTTCTTCAGACCTTTGTCGATAGCTTTCGATGCAATGCGGGCGCGTTTGTCTTCATCGCTTTCTTTCTGGCCGCAGCAAGAAAACAAACCCATACGGTCTCGTTCGTGTTGTTGTAGACTTTTATAAACTTTTGCACCGTCAAGGATTTGCGTGAGAGCATGCGAGGAGGGAGTATAGATATAGAGCTGATACTCACAGCACGAACCCGATTTGTTTTTGTGTCGTTGATTTATAGAGACCATTTTCGACGGCGGCAATAGGTCCTGACAGCGCATTCCAGCTCGAATCTCCGCACAGTCTCCCTCACTAGACACTTGTTTAATTTTTAGTACAATTGCACGGGAATTAGGGCGGATCTGTTGATCGATTTTTCGTTCGCCAAATGAGGAAATTACACCCCAAGGTGGGAGGGGGGTTGAGATATAATCTCAACGTGGGGCCACCCATGTCAGCCGCAATGGCTACTCGTTTCTGAGGTTGACATGTGCCCGGTGGAGCATGTTCGCGGCAGCCATAATGTCGTGGTGGAACGTCTTCCCACAGGTCCCGAATTACGCCTCAAAGACGGATTACGGTGGGAATTTTGTACTTTGATCCCCATAATCATGTCATGCCTGGACATCTTCAAGGTAGTCCGCGATCTTCACCAAATTACCCTGAAATAATCGGTGAGGTTTAGCCAGCCCTGCAAACTCACACACCCTTGGTGCCAGTCTCGCGACCTCGGGGCCAACGAGTTCACACATTGCCCCCACATCCTGAGAGCCTGACTGAGTCAGTCCGGTGGTGTGTTTATCATCATCAGATCTTGAGGCCGTAGGGGGCCACCACACGCCCAAGAGCCTCGCTGTTCTGCGCGTATGCCAGTAACAGCCCGTAATTCGTCACGGGGACTCCCGCGCGCTCCAGGACGTCGAGGCGCGCCACAGTCTCCTGTTGGTCGATCATACACGCCCCGCAATGCACTACGAGGGCGTACTCCTCCGCGCTGTCTCTCGGGAACACGCGCCCGAACGAGTGGTCGATGGTGATGGCGTCGCCGGGCACCCCGCTGAGTTCCTCGGCAAGCTTCTTGATCACGCGCGGCAGCTGAACCGTCCCGATGTCCTCACAGGTCTTCGTCAGTCGGTCATGGTTGCACGCCTCGCTGATGAGGACCTTGTCGCCGGGCTTGAGGTGGTGCAGCGCTCTCAGCCCCGCGATGAGCTCTGGCAGTCGTCCGCCGGACATGAAGTTGATCATCATCGTACTGAACGTCGTCATCGGCACGTCCAGGTCCTTCGTCCACGGGTACACGACGTCCAGCGCCTGGGAGTCTGTGACCAACAGCCTGAGCCCCTGTGTCCCCTCCACAACGTCCATGAAGCGACGCCGCTCAGCCTCGGGGTCCACGCCGCGCGCCCGGCCGAGATCCATCCGATGGGACACCGTGTTGAGGTACTGGCCCAGCGCCTGCTCCTGTGCGAAGGCTTGCGGCCTCAAGAGCCGCGTCCCTGGTGTTTCGGCGTCCATCGGGATGTTGAGCAACACGGACCCGGCCCTGTCGCCGTTCGGGACGGGAGGGAGGAGCGCCACCTGGTGCATTCCCAGACGGTACGTCTCCTCGATCATGGCAATCACGCGGCGGCCCTGCTGTCCGTCGTGCAGGTCTACATCTATCGTATGAAGGTCGGGGTGGGCAGCGCGGAGCCGGGCCACGAGCGCGACGGGCGGGGCCATTCCCCCCTCACGCTTGTTAAATATGACCAGCGCCGGCTTCCCGTGCCGCCTGGCCTCCGTCAGCACCTGGAGCTCGGTCCCGCAGTCCCCCGTGACACAGGCGTCGACGTGCACCACCAGGACGACGAGGTCCGACTGGAGCAGCGCAGACTCGGTCTTCCACTTCTTCTTGTCGCCTAGGTCCCCAGTTTCGTCTAGGCCGGCCGTGTCGAGCAGTTTAACTGGCCCGACGCCGTGGAACTCCATGAAGGCCGGCTTCACGTCGGCCGTGGTGCCCGGTGTTGAGTCAACGATGGATGTAGGCTGTTGTGTGAAGTTGTTCATGAGTGTGCTCTGCGTGAGACGGGTGCACGGGGCCACATACCTTGCCTGCGTTCATACGGCCAAAGATACCAATGTTCTTCCGCACTATGAAGGATGAATTCGCCGTGTTAGGCGTTAAGAAGCGCTTGCCTATCCCGCTGACGACGCTGGATAGCATTCAATGTGTCCTGTCTTTGTTGCCCGCGGCTGCAAAAAAATATCATGGAGCCGAGGACAAATCGCAGCCCTTTCTAGCCCCTGCCACGGCATGCGTTCCGCCTGTCAGACAGTAAAACCCGACATTTACATATTTGATTTCTCACGGATCTTCCCGATGTGACCCGACCTATTTTAGCACCGGCCCTGCAGACGCCGCGTGATACAATATGGCGCTACATAACCTGCCACGACCCCACGGCGCCTCACCCCACCCCCATGAGCTTGAGAAGCTCGTTGACGTCCACGTCGCCCGTCAGCGCGCCCGTCACCTCCACGGGGTACTGCGAGTCCTTGTACCGACTGATGAAGCGGTCTTCGCCCTCCTCCACGAACCTGAACTCGGCGTCGGGCCCCCCCTCACCCATGGCGTCGACCTCTCCCCAGCTCCACAACAGACCGTCCGTCACCGGGGACCACGGGTTGACGTCCACGATCCGAGGCCGCGTCGTGGGGGTGATGTGCGGCAGGTAGATGTCCACAACGGCGTCCGGGGTCGGCAGCTTGGGGGAAATCTCGCGTGTGAACCGGACCACGACGTCCTGGACGACGTCCCGGGCCGGGGCGACAGTCAGCGCGGGGATGTGCATGCCGGACCGCTGACACGCGGCGATCAGGCGGCGGCCCTTGATGAAGCAGCGGACCTCGCCGGCATCGTCGAGGCGCTTCCATTGCCGAAGCCCGAGGGTGGGGTCAACCGTCCGCCCGGGGACCTCCGTCTCGTCGTACGCGTGGTCCAAGTCGTGCATGAAGTTGTCGCTACCCTGCAGAAGGGCCCAGATATCACGTACGGTGGAGCACCGGAGAGCACGGTCACCAGCCATGAACGCCGCGTCCAGAGGCGCAGACCAGTCCAGCTTGGGGAACACAGAGCCCCACTTGTCAAGAGAGGACTGCACGGCATCAAAGAATGAACGCAGCTCCTCATTCTCTGTCTGTAGGTCTGGTTCAAAGATGGAATCCTCCCTAATGACCTTCAGAACAGCGTCTGGCAGGGGAATAAACGCTGTCGGAAACGTTTGTGAATCAGGAAACCGCTTGGTCCACTCCCGAAGGCGGCAAAGATCAACCTCTTCCCGTGTGACCATGTTCTTTCTCCTACATGCAGATTTATAAGATTTGTTTATAAAATACTGGGTGGCACGCGTTCTTTGGATCTGTTGATCGCTCAACCCCACGGGTGGGGGTTGAGATATGATCTCAACGTGGGGCCACCCATGTCAGCCGCAATGGCTACTCGTTTCTGAGGTTGACATGTGCCCGGTGGAGCATGTTCACGGCAGCCATAATGTCGTGGTGGAACGTCTTCCCACAGGTCCGCCGCCAAGAAAGACAGGTCATCGGGCCCGTCAAGGAGGTTGTCCTCGGGGACGGGGATGAAGGCTTCCTTGAGATTAATGTCCCGCCCGACCCACATCCCGTCATCCAGCTGGGCAATTGTTTTTGGTAATCCCAATGGTCACGACGGGCCCAGGCAGGTCGATCGGGGTTAAGGTTGTGACTGTAGGTGTGTCGGTGGTGTAAATCCGTCGATACTCATTGATACCGCAGGCGAACAGGGGTGTCGCCCGATCGGATGATGGTCAACCCCTCTCCTGAGATGATGTCATCCACGGGCACGGGCAGCTCGATGGGGGTGGGGATCGTATTCTCGTCTGACCCAATGCCCAGTTGGCCACAACTATTGACCCCGGTGGCGAAGCAGCGGCGGCCTGAGGTGAAGAAGTTTGAATGTCGACAAATCACCACCCGGTCGACCCTACCCTTGACGTCGTCGGGCAGGACGACGGGGGTGAGGGTGGTGATCATCATTTCGTCCGACCCCACTCCGCACTCGCCAACTACGTTGCTGCCGCAAGCCAAAATGATAGGCTGAGTGAAGGCGAAATTGCGATTAAGACCCTCGCGCCACCGGGTGACCCCCTCGCTGCCCGGGATTGGGGTGGGGGCGGTGACATTGTTTGTGTGGCCAAACGCGAGTTGCCCAAAATAGTTTTCTCCACACCCAAACCATCCAGACCTCGTCCTGAAGAAGGATTGTTCGGATGTCAGGCATACATCCAGCACCTCGCCGTCGATCGGTACGCGTCGGGGCTGTCTGACGCATTCGACGTCGCCAAGGCCAAGCATGCCCGTTGTGTGCATATTGCTGTTCTGCCCCCACGCATACAGCCCTCGCGTCGTCTTAGCAAACCAGCGATGGTGAGCACACCACACCTGCAGCACGGGCGGCAGGCGGATGAGGCGGGGCCCGGTTATTATGTTCACCTCCGATCCGATTCCGGATTCACCTTGGTAATTGAAGCCTTCTGAATACAAGCGGCCGCAGTTGAGAGTGACCGTTGTGGGCCGTATGTTACCCTCGCCGTCAACGAACACCTCCTTGCTCTCCTCGTACTGCCTGCTGGCCAGAAAGAACTTC
>PPCM01001559.1_pt1 | contig 10001 bp, 11 predicted proteins | sample 1555541 | NCBI WGS metagenome assembly PPCM01 (sample SAMN05284479, study PRJNA326546) | Marine sediment metagenome, whole genome shotgun sequencing project. | isolation source: marine sediment | place: Germany: Wadden Sea | collected 2012-09-05 | reverse complement strand
TAATCAGTTCGTTTTCTCTCTGCTTAAAAATATTTAGATGCGTTTGCCCTGAGCAGTGAACCTACTTGCAGCTAACGAACACTAAAAATAATTATCTTGTGAGTAATATAAACAATTAGAACCGAAGCTCGGCGAAGCCAATTGTGGCAAGCCGACATGTCGTTTATAAAACAAATTATTCAGACTTTCAAAAAATTATACATGAAAATCATTACTCCCCAGAAAATCGGATTGATCCAAAAAATACTCACCAACAAGAATTATGAACTGATCTCGGATCCCCAAGGTATCCGATGTTTAGTTAAAGTATAGACATAAAAAAAGCCCCTCTTGTGAGAGGGGCAGTGGTACCACCTAGGGTCGAACTAGGGACACCAGGATTTTCAGTCCTGTGCTCTACCAACTGAGCTATGGTACCTTGTTTTAAGGACTGCAAATGTAAACGATTTTTTTATTTCTGCAAAAAATAATCATAAAAAAAACATTAAAAAATTTAAATAATTTCTTTAAGTCCTGATTCTCAGGGTGATTTATTTGCAAAAAATATTAGTCGATTAAAAAAAAATGTATAATAATACTTGATTTCTCCCTCACAGGTTAAGTTTTATTCCAAATTTAGCTAGAAATAATTTACTTTTGCAAAAAAACATTTATGTATAAGACGGCTTTATTGGAGAATGGGATAAGAATAATTCACAAATGTGTTGATTCTGATGTTGCACATTGTGGGATTATTATTAATACAGGTACTCGTGACGAATCGAATGATCAATATGGAATTGCTCATCTAACAGAGCACATGTTGTTTAAAGGTACAAAAAAACGTAAAGCTTTTCACGTTCTTAGTCGTATGGAAGATGTAGGGGGTGAGATAGATGCTTATACAACAAAGGAAGAGACTTGTATTACAGCAAGTTTTTTACATGAATTTTATGAAAGAGCAATTGAACTTATTGGCGATGTGATTTTTAATTCTACATTTCCTGGCAAAGAGATTGAAAAAGAGAAGGAAGTTATTATCGATGAGATAAATTCTTATAAGGATAGTCCATCTGAGTTAATATTTGATGATTTTGAAGACCTTATTTATCCAAATCACCCATTAGGACGTAATATTTTAGGTGATGAAAAAGCTCTTGCAAAATATTCTGATTTGGATATAAAGGAGTTTATTAGTAAAAAATACAATACAGACCAAATGGTTTTTTGCTCTATTGGAAATGTAAAGTTCGAAAAGCTTTTAAAATATTGTCAAAAATATTTTGGGGCTAATCCTGCAAATCATAGAAACTATAAGCGGACTAAATTTGAAAATCAAGTAGTAGTGAATAAAAAGATTCGGAAGAATACACATCAGGCACATTGTATTCTAGGAACTTATGCATATTCTTTTAATGATAAAAAGCGCTTACCATTATTTTTACTATCAAATTTGCTTGCAGGACCAGGAATGAACTCTCGTTTAAATATGATTTTGCGTGAAAAACGAGGGATTTCATACAATATTGAGTCAAACTATTCTCCATATGAAGATACTGGGAATTTTAATATTTATTTTGGATCAGATAAAGAAAATATCGACTATGCAATCGAGTTGATTTATAAAGAATTTGAACTTCTAAAAAGTAAAAAACTTGGACCAATCCAACTAAATAAAGCAAAAAAACAGCTTATAGGACAAATTGCTATAGGTAGTGAAATTCATTCTAATATGTTGCTAACAATGGGTAAGTCATATTTGATTTACAATCAGGTAGAGACGCTTAAGCAAACAATACAAAAGATTGAAGCTGTAGACTCTGGCCAATTGCTTGATGTTGCTAATGAGATTTTTAATCCTGATAAATTTTCAAGTTTAATATATTACTAAAATGACAAAAGAATTTGATGATATCAGAGATCAATATGTTGATACATTTGGTGGAGAACAAGATGAATTATTAGAAGCTCTTGAAAGAGAAACTCATTTGACACAATTGCATCCACGCATGCTCTCTGGCTGGCATCAGGGAAGCCTTTTGAGTTTTATTATAAAGTTGATTGGGGCAAAAAATATTCTTGAAATAGGAACTTTTTCGGGTTATGCTACTATATGTATGGCTAGAGCTTTGCCTGATGATGGAAAAATTGTAACAATTGAACGAAACGATGAAATAGAATGGCTTTTTCAAAAATATTTTAAACAAAGTGGTCTTGAGTCAAAAATAGTTTCACAAGTAGGGGATGCAAAGGAAATAATTAAAGAAATTGAGCTTGAAATTGATCTAGCATTTATTGATGGTGATAAAAGGGAATATATTGATTATTATGAGGCTGTACTTCCGAAAGTTAAAAATGGAGGTTTATTAATTGCTGATAATGTTTTGTGGGATGATAAGATTTTTAAACCTGTTGTTTCTAACGATTATATGACCAAAGGAATAATTGCTTTTAACGATTACATAAAAAAAGACCACCGTGTAAGGAAAGTAATACTTCCATTACGTGATGGTCTAATGCTTTTACAAAAAATATAATTTATTCTTCGGTTACTCTATACCATGTTTGTGTACGATAGAATGGACCTAAAAAACCTCTTACATTAAGGGTGTTTTCATCTTCAAGCCATATTTTGCAATCGTATATTTGTCCGTTGTTTGGATCTAAAATACCAAGTTTCTTGTACCAGTCTTTTTTGCGTTTTGATAAACCGTTTACAATCTGCATTCCAATAATTGGTTGGTTATATAAGTTGCCTTCACATTCAACACAAAGAGGATTTTCTTGATCGTTATTAAGAAGTTTTACAACTTTACCATAAAGCTTTCCGTTCTTTATGTATAGTTCAACGTGAGATTTTGGAGAATTGGTTTCGTCATCAATAGTTTTCCAGATTCCAACCTCTTTTTGAGCTTTTACTGCACTAAAAGAGAATAGAATTAATCCAACAAGTAATAATTTAATCAGGTTTTTCATAGTATTGAGTTTAAATTTTGTTCAATATTACAAAAAATAATCCAAAATTGAAATTCTGGGAGGATTACTTTATAGAATAAGATTTGCATAATTTTTGTGTATTTTAAATCGTTTTTATGAAAAATAGATATGAAAAAACTATTAACTATATTTTTCCTTTTTACAGGAGTACTAGTATATCCTCAAATGAGTAATATTGAAAAGGAGGTTTTAGATGAGATAAATTTATGTCGAACTAATCCTAAAGAGTATGTAATGTATATAGATAATTTTCTTGAATTTTGGGATTCAAGTGATGATGAAAGGCAAACAGCAGAAGAGTTGAAAGAGATTTTACTAACAATGGAACCATTACATGCTCTTGAATTTTCACCTATTCTTTATGAATCTGCAAAAAAACATGCTTATCACATTAAGAAAACTGGAAAATTTGAACATTCAAATTGGGCATCAGGAGAAAATATTCAATATGGAAACGAATATGCAAGATATGCTGTGATTGATTTGCTAATAGATCATGGGGTGCCAGATAGAGGACATAGGAAAAATATTTTGAGACGTTCATCAAATTCGTTTGCAGTATATTATATTGAAAATGTTGATGATGAAATCAAGCACTTATTTGTGCAGCAATTTGAATGATGTTTAGTATTCTTAATTCTTAGTCCATCAACTTAAATTCTGTGTCAATATCATCCTGAAAATTGACATTTTGGACTTTCCACTCTTGGTTTGGTTTATATAGAACAAGAACAAGTTTAACAGGTTGTCTCTCGTATTTTAATGAGTAAATATATTTTGCATATGATTCGCCTGCATAATATTTACTAACTATTTCAGCACCATAATAGTTGCCTAAAAGCTTGCGAGAAAGTTCGAATCTCTCTTTAATAGATTTAATTCCATCCTGATTACTGTCAATTAGTGGATTTGTTGAAAATAAATAGTCCACAGCTTGATTAACATCCTCATCAAAAATGGTAAAAAACCCTTCCATTAGTTCTTCAGGTGTAGCCTGAGCTTTTACTTGAGTGTTATTTGCAATAATTATTGCAGAAAATATAAGTAAACTTAGAAATGCTTTTTTCATAATGTGATTTTTTTACTCTGTTACTGCAAATATATTATAAAAATTATGCCAAAACAAGGAAGTTTAAAAAAACAACCGATGTTTGTAAAAGAACAAACATCGGTTGAGGGTAGAAAATACTAAATATTTTATTTAGTTAAAACAATATTTTTTTCTTCAACAATTTTACGAAGATTAATTAAAGCATAACGCATACGTCCCAGAGCAGTATTAATGCTAACATTAGTTTGATCAGCTATGTCTTTAAAGCTCATCCCACCATAATGACGCATCATTATAATTTGTTTTTGTTCTTCTGGTAGGAAATCAATTAGGCTGCGAACATCATTAACAATCTGATCCCCGACAATTTTATCTTCAATGTTTTCATCTGAAAATTTGTCATTATTGAAAAGATCAAGCTCATGATCATCATTAGAATAGGTGTTGAGATTTTTCTCTTTTCTAAAATAATCAATAGTGATGTTGTGAGCAATACGTATTACCCAACTTATAAACTTACCTTTATCTGTATATGTGCCGGCTTTTAATGAGTTAATTACCTTTATAAATGTATCCTGAAATAAATCATCAGCAACATGATTGTTTTTAACAGTTATTAAAATATAAGAGTAAACTTTTTGCTTATGACGGGAAATTAGAACTTCCATACATCTTTTCTCACCCTTAATGAATCTTTCGATCAATTCCTGATCTGCACATTTTTGCAAATTCATAGCTTATATATTTAAAGTTACAGGGTAGAAGTTTATTCGATATATGGTTTCCTTTCTTTTTTAGTTGTTCAATATTTATTACGCAGAATAAAATGTTTTGTTACAACAAATATAAGTATTTTTTTTAAAATTACAAGAAAAGTTATAATAAACTTAACTATTATTCAGGTTTTTCCTGAGCTTGTTGTTTCCAACATCCTTTATATTTAAACGAGAGCTTTCCCCAATAATCAGCACTATAAGCTGAAACACGATCAATAGTAGCATCAATCTCTTCTTTTTGCAAATTATCAGCTTCTCTTAGGTTAAGAACGTACAGCCAGCCTTCTTTTTTGCAAATCCAACATCCATATAAAGAATAGTTAATTTCTAAAAGGTCTATTGCAAACTCTTCTTTTTTATCGTCAACCATTTTACAAAGCGGACTCATAACTTGAAAATAATATTTTTCTGGATTAGCAGGATAGCTAAAAATATCTACCCATACGGTAGAGTTTTTATATTTAAAAGTCCATTGACCATCTTTCTTTCCACGCGATTTGAATGGATCAATCCCTACTTCTTCAATAGACTTTTCAATATGCTCAGTTAAATGGTATGGTATCATAATATTATAATTTGTACAAAAATAAAAAACTGACTAAATAAATCCAAATTCTAACCATAAACATGTATACTATTTGCAGCACTTGGGAAATATCGTATTCCTAACCATGTGATTATTAGGACAATAAACGAGAATGCAAGCAAGTACATTAACAATTTATGTTTTTTTGGAAACGAAAAGTGAATGTGAATGCAAACAAGATAGAATAACCATGTTAATAATGCCCAAGTTTCTTTTGCATCCCATGACCAATAATCACCCCAGGCAATTTTTGCCCATATTGCTCCCATAATCATTCCCAAACTCAATAGTGCAAATCCTGGGTATACAAGATTCATAGAGAGTTTAATACTTTTTGTATCTATGGTTTTATTTATTTTTGTATTATATAATCCAATCAATACTGTTAGGCAGGCTGCTGCAAGAACAGCGTATGAAATCATGTAAATAACAACATGAGGAATAAACCATGGACTCTGTAAAGCAGGCATGAGGTTTTTATTTTGATATTCTGGGTGAATAACATTGACCATCAAAAAAACCGAAGACATTATGAAACCTAAAAAATATAAAGGTTTTGATTTTGTTTTGAGATACAGCCCCCATGTTATTAGTGATACAAACATTGAATACCATAGTCGTGTTTCAGCCATGGTTTTAAGTGGAGGCCTAGATAAGTTAATCCAAAGAGTTGTAATGAAAAATATCAAAATAATATTTGCAACAACAGGTAATGTTTTAGATAATGACTTTAAATATCTGCTTCTTTTATCAAAAATAACACACAAAGAACCAATTAACCATAGGAGGGTAAAAGAGATAAAAGTAATATTTAGATATTCCCAAATCATTTTTGTTTAACAGTTTCTTTTTGTCGAGTAAAAATTAAGTAAATAGCACCAATAAATAATAATATAAGCCCAGTATAGACAACTTTTAGCCATGGGTCAAAAACTGCTGTAAATACAGATACATAACCTACGTATTCTGGAGATTTAAAATATGATGTTTGGTACACAGTCCAAGAGTTTATCCTTAAAGGTTTATTTACTTCTACTGTGTGTTTGTCACCGTTGATTCCACTTTTTGTAAAAAGTTCAATTTCTGACCCAAAGTATTTTGGCTCTGGATTTAAAATAACCAGATTTATATCTTTTTCAATATTTACTATCACTGGAGGGTGGAAATTTGTGCTGTTTTGAATGTAAACTGTGTCCGAATCTACTAATAGTTTTGCGACATAAGTTTTCTCAGGTATTCCTGCTACTAGATATGCAGTATCTTCTTTAGCAATTGCATTTTCAAGAATAGATATCAGTTTAATATTATGATTATTAATGTTCAATGATAAACCATCTGATAGCTCAACAGGTTGAAATTCTTTCGGACTTATCATCTCTCCATAATCATTTACAACAGCAAGTTTAGGTTTGTAGAAATCAATATTAAATTTGGTTAGTCTAAGTGCAATGTCTGGCTCAATATATTGCCCATTTTTATCGTAGCCATACCAAATTAATTCGCCCTCAGGAATAGTAATATTTAATTGCACTTTGTCAGCATTTCCTAAACTAGCAGATGCAAGCACTAACCATAAACCAAAATGATTTATAAAAAAGAATATGTTTCTAAGATTAAATGGAAGTAATCTCTTAATTGTGATTAATCCAACACAGATTAGTATGTAAGCACTGGCAAAAGAATAAGACCAGTGTCCAGTAATATTATTTAAACCTGTTAGCTCGAGAAATTTATTTTCTTTGGGAACTTGTGGTATTAAAACCATAATTATCACCATGAGAGTAAATAAAACAATTGAACTGATAGCTGCATATCCTGATGATAGGAATTTTATGATTTTTGATTTCTTAAAAAAGATGTATAGTAAAATTGTCATGAAGAAAAGTTCTCCAAGTAGAATTAAGTTAACTGGAAATTTTAGAGATAGAAGAGGAAAACTACCAACTAAAATATTAAGAAGCAGTCCTAAAATAAAAAGGACCGAAGGGATAATAAAAGATGCTTTTAGATTAGCATTGTTCATAATGCAAATATAGAAAAAGAAGTACACAGAAACTATTTAAGTGTACTTCTATTAATTATTTTATTCTTTTAGGTGTAGGCATTTTACTTTCTCTTTCATTTGCAATTTCAAGCCAAACAGGAAGATCATTTTTTATCCAATTTTGTTTGTCAGAGTTTATTTTATCCATATCATATCCTAGATATGCCTGTGCTTTTTCTTTAGTGTCAATATCAGGCATTTCGATAGGTATGTTATACCCTAAATCAGCAAGTAGTCTGGTAATTTCAATTCTTGCATGAGATGCTTTTTCGATACCTGCAGATATTATTCTTAAGCATTCTACCGGAGAGTGAAAAGACCCCCCGTGACTTGCAGCAACATAATCCCATCTCCATTGAGCTTGTCTTATATATTGTTGTACTGGAAGTAATTGTTCATCAGTTGCCCCCTTCTCAATAGCGAAGGCTGTTTCTATATGAGCTTTAACTAGTAAATCTTCAAGTAGAATTTTTTGCTCAAAGACCTTATCTTGTCTGTCTGTAACATTTTTTGTTAACTCATCTTCTGATTCTCTATGGCAAACCATACATGAGTTGGTGATATTGTTTAAAGGACTTTGGATTTTATGATCAGTAATTTTTTGACTTCCTTCTGTTATATATGGCATATGACAGTCTGCACATGATACTCCTCTTTCAAAGTGTATGCTAGTTGTGAAAATTTCGTAATCAGGATGTTGAGCTTTTATCATTGGAGTTTTGCTTAGAGGGTGAATCCAATCGTAAAAATCCATATTATCGTAATATTCTTCCATTTCCTCAACTGATTTTCCTTTATCCCAAGGGAACGTTACAAATTTACCATCACCTTTAAAGTAATATTCAACATGACATTGAGCACAGGTTAGAGTTCGCATATCATTAATAACAGAAGAGTGAACATCTTTATCTTGCCTTTTATATGCTTCGATTAGAGGGACTTGAGCAATGCGTAAACTTTGATCCTCAGGATTATGGCAATTTGCACATCCAATTGGATTTACAATTTCAGAAAGATTTTGAGACCATGGCATTTTAAAGAATTTCTCTGGGCCAATTTCATCAATTACTCTAGGTACATCAGGACTTTTACATGTCCAACAACTTGAAGGCATAACATCTGGGATGCTTTCAGTAGGATTTCCTGTTCTAAGAGTATTTTGAACATCTTCAATTGCATAAATATGACCTCTAGGCTGGTTATAATCTTTTGAGAATGCATACCCAGCAAATAATATTACCAGACGTGGATCTTCTTCAAGTGCATCACGCATCCCATTCCCGTTATACTTAGACGAAAATGTGGTATCTTCCATTTCAAGATAACTTGCATATTCTTTTGGATATGATTTGCCCCAAAGTTCATTTCTTGGTTCAAACTTATCCAAATCGTAAAGTGGAATATTAGTTAATGTAGCTTCGGTTCGCCTCTGAATAATTGAGGCAGCTAAGATTCCCAAAAAGAAAACCACTACTGTTGTTATAATAAATAGTAACCATCCAACCCATGGTTTCTTGTTAACTAAATTATTTAAACTCTTTTTCATATGGCAGATATTTATTCTTTAATTTTTTTTAACCAATTTGGTTCAGGTGATTCAGGTACAGGTACTATTGCAAAAGGGGTAGAAGATAGACTTTTAACTCTACCATGTGGGACTTCTCTATGGCAGTCCCAACATTTTTTGCCGTTGCCTTCTTGTGTCTCTTGAAATGTAACATTTGCATTGACCATATCAGTTAATTCACCATGACATCTAATGCAGTTTTCCATTACAACAGTATTTCCAGGATTTCTCATAGTAATACTTTGCTCATATCCCCGAATAGTGAAAATTGCTGAATGACGTAAACCATCCATGGCTTTAAAGTAATATTTTCTAAAAAAATTATCATGAGGAACATGGCAGTCATTACATGTTGCATTTTCTCTGTGAGAAGAATGGCGCCAGGTTGTATATTCTGTTGACATAATGTGGCAATTGACACAGGTTTCGGGATCATCTGACATATATGACCATGCACGAGAAACATAGAACCCATAAGAGCCTAATCCCGTAATTATTCCCAGTAATAAAATTACAGGAATTCTCCAGCTTTTAGGTGGGGTTAATAAAGCGATTAACTTTTTCAATGGTTTCATTACAATCAAAGATACCGAAAATATCTGTTAGACTGTAACTTAAGCTTAATTTATATTACTTCTAATTTATATTATCGGTGCTTTTATGATGTGTAAATGAATGATTCTTTAATTCTAGAAGGTTTAAAAATTAGGTTCTACCCTTATTTTAATGGGTAACACTTTAAAATATTTATAACTTTTAAGATAATTGGATAAATATTACGAGATGCAAATTGACAAATTAAGCACAAAATTGTATTCGAAGCGATGTGCGTTGGACACGAAGAACCACCGAGCCAGCACTAGCCTTGTGACCTGCGTAGCACTCACGAACACCTTTTAAGTATTTGACAATTGTGAGTAATTTTGAAACAATTAGAACTGTTGCAACGAGGTTTATCCCGCTTTGCTTACAGTTCTATTGATTCAAAAGAGCGGGATGAA
>PPCM01001558.1_pt1 | contig 10006 bp, 7 predicted proteins | sample 1555541 | NCBI WGS metagenome assembly PPCM01 (sample SAMN05284479, study PRJNA326546) | Marine sediment metagenome, whole genome shotgun sequencing project. | isolation source: marine sediment | place: Germany: Wadden Sea | collected 2012-09-05 | reverse complement strand
TTATTCTGAAGGATCGGCAGTTTACATTCAGAAAGATGGCAAATATGTAATCTCTGATAGAAAGGACGAATACAACTACGATAGCCAATTTAAAAGTTTGTTTCCACGTATGTACTCACCGCAGCAACGACACGTTGATGCCTACAAGCAGTGGAGTGGATTTAAAGGCCGTCCGGTTAAATTCAGAAACCGCTCGGGTGCCAATGAAACCATCTATAAACCTACACTTGGAGAAAACATTAGATATTTCATCAACTATCAGTTTGGACACATGTACCTCAGGTATTTTATGTGGAACTTTGCCGGACGTCAAAATGATATTCAGGGACACGGTATAGCCGATGGAGGCGTACTCCATGGTAACTGGATTTCCGGGATTCCATTTGTTGATGATGCCAGATTAGGTGATCAAGATAAACTACCGGATGAACTTGCTAATAATCCTGGCAGAAATAAATATTATTTCTTACCACTAATTTTAGGTTTGCTCGGGGTATTCTTCTTATACAAACGAAATATTAAAGATTTTACAGTTGTTACCTTACTATTCTTCTTTACAGGAATAGCCATTGTAATTTACCTCAACCAGTATCCATTCCAGCCACGTGAACGTGATTATGCTTTTGCAGCATCGTTCTATGCTTTTGCCATATATATTGGTATTGGAGTTCTAGCCTTGGTTCATCTATTAAAGAAAGTAGCTCCGCTTACCGCAAGTGCAGGAATTGCAACAGTCCTTTCCTTATTTGCTGTACCTGTGTTAATGGCTTCAGAAAACTGGGATGATCATGATAGATCTGGAAGATACACTGCTCGCGACTTTGCCTACAATTACCTGAACTCCTGTGAGAAGGATGCTATTATTTTTACCAATGGTGATAACGATACTTTCCCGCTATGGTACATCCAGGAAGTTGAAGGTGTTAGAACCGATATTAGGGTTTGTAACCTGAGCTACTTAAGTACCGATTGGTACATCGATCAGATGAAACGTAAAGCCTACGATTCCGATCCTGTTCCGTTCTCAATGACTCACGACCAATATGTGCAGGGAACAAGAGACTATGTGCCGCTTAACGAGCAGTTCAAAGATTACAAAAACCTTGGACAGATTATGGACTTTGTGCGTAGCGAAAATCCACAAACAAAAGTTCGTTCGGGCTTAAACGACCAGATGGACTTTATTCCGTCAAAGAAATTCAGGATACCGGTTGATTCAGCAAAAATTATGGACAACAATATTATCAGTCCAAAATATGCTGATAGAATGGTTGACAACGTAGACTGGAAACTGAACAAATCATATGTATTGAAAAACGACCTGATGGTGCTCGATTTATTGGGTAACTTTAACTGGGATCGTCCGATATACTGGGCCATTACGGTAGGAAGAGACAGCTATGTGAACCTGGAGTCATATTTCCAGATTGAAGGCTTAGCTTACCGATTGGTACCAATCAGAACTCCTGTTAAAAGTGGACAGATTGGTTTGGTGAATACCGAAAAGATGTTCGACAATATGATTAATAAGTTCCGTTGGGGTGGCATTGACGACCCTGATGTATATCTGGATGAGAACAACCTTAGAATGTTAATGAACTTCAGAAGTAATTTTGGACGACTTGGCATGGAATTGATTAAAGAGGGTGAAATTGAGAAAGCAATTATAGTTGCAGATCGTTGCGTTGAATTAATGCCAAACGACCGCGTTCCGTACAACTATTTCAATGTATCGCTTGCAGAGGTTTACTACCTGGCCAATCAGCCAGAAAAAGCAAACGAAATAATTGAAATCCTTTTTGAGAAATCAAAGCAGGAGCTCGACTTCTACTTCCAGTTGGATGTTGACAAGTTCAACCCAATTAGAAATGAAGCAAGAAAATCGCTCGCATTAATGCAGGAAATTGGCAGAATTGTTATCAACAACAATCAACCAGAACTGCAAAGTAAAATTGAAACTGAATTTGTTAAGTATCGTCAGTTTTTAGAATTTTAAAAAAATAGCATATTTATAGATAAAGGTGTCAGGTCATATGGTAACAAGCTATGGTTTGACACCTTTTCTGGAAACACAATAATTATCGAAATAGGATGAATGTATTAATATTAGGATCAGGCGGAAGAGAACATGCATTGGCATGGAAAATTGCAGAGAGTGATAAGCTGAGCAAGTTGTTTGTTGCACCGGGTAATGCCGGCACCCAAAAACTTGGTAAAAACGTAGACCTAAATGTTAACGATTTTGAGGCCATTGGGAAATTTGCAATCGATGAGCAAATTGAAATGATTGTTGTGGGCCCGGAAGATCCATTGGTAAATGGAATTTACGATTTCTTTAACGAAAGAAAAGAACTGGCCGCGATTAAGCTCATTGGTCCATCAAAGGCAGGCGCCGAGCTAGAAGGCAGCAAAGAGTTTGCAAAGCAGTTCATGCAAAAATATAATATCCCTACTGCTGGTTACTTTAGTGTTACCAAAGAAAACCTGAATGATGGTCTGGAATATCTTGCAAACGCTAAAGCACCATACGTGCTTAAAGCCGATGGATTAGCCGCAGGCAAAGGTGTAATCATCACCAGCGACCTAGCCGAAGCCAAAGCAACACTTACCGATATGATTAACGGTAAGTTTGGAAATGCCAGCGCCACTGTTGTTATCGAAGAATTTCTTGATGGCATTGAACTATCAGTTTTTGTTTTAACCGATAGAACATCCTACAAAATCTTACCTGAGGCCAAGGACTACAAAAGAATTGGCGAAGGCGATACTGGACCAAACACAGGCGGTATGGGCGCTGTATCTCCCGTCCCATTTGCATCGGCTGGTTTCATGAAAAAAATTGAAACTCAAATTATACAACCAACCATTGAAGGATTACAACAGGAAAATATTCGCTACAGCGGTTTCATTTTCTTTGGATTAATAAAGGTAAACGATGAGCCATTTGTAATTGAATACAATGTTCGATTGGGTGATCCGGAAACCGAAGTAGTGTTGCCTAGAATTAAGTCTGACTTACTTGAACTGCTTGATGCTGCCGCTACCAAACAACTTGCCCAGCACAATGTACTCTTCGATTGTAGAACAGCTACAACTGTAATGATGGTTTCTGCAGGTTATCCGGGATCGTACGAGAAAGGCAAAGCTATATCAGGATTCGAAAACGTAAATGAAAGTATTGTATTTCATGCGGGAACCAAGAATGTTGACGGAACTATACAAACAAACGGTGGTCGTGTATTAGCCATCACATCTTATGGCGAAGACAAAAACGATGCATTAAATAAGTCATTTGCTAATGCAGAGAAAATTACCTTTGAAGGAAAGAATTACCGCAAGGATATTGGATTCGACTTGTAAAACAAAAAAACGTCATGCTTAATTTTCTACGAGGTTACAGGACCATTAACCTGATTTTTATTCCACTACTTGGAATAGCCTTGTGGATGAATGCCTTTTTAAATCCGGAAATAAAGTTCTTTGCTTTTGATAATAATCCAATGCCCTTATATGCATTGCTTTCCGGTTTTATTGCAAAGAGCCATATGCTATCAACTGCACTGGCATTCTTAACACTAATGTTAATGGTTTATCTGGCTACCCGGATAAACAAGCAGTTTCTTATTGTTGAAACCCGCTCGTATATAATGGCGGTTTTTCTGGTGATACTTAGCTGCTCCTTTTTGCCATTACTTAGAATTCACCCAGGATTAATTGGCGGAGTTTTTCTGCTGTTGGCCATTGAGAAATGCCTGCGATCGTATCATAGTGATAAGTTCAGCACCAATTTTTTTGATGCCGCATTTTATATCTCTGTGGGATCGCTATTCTATTTCAGTCTTATCTACTTCACATTGCTTATTTGGATTGCTATTATTATTCTGCGCCCCTTTAAACTTCGTGAATACTTAATGGTTCCGGTTGGTATCCTGCTACCCTACATATTCGCCTGGGCTTATTATTTCTTCGCTGATAATCAAAGCGCCCTTTTCGAAGTGATAGCACAAAATACCAAGCTTACCTCCTACTTGAATTACTTAAACATAAGCAACTATCTGTTTTTCTCTTTCATCCTTATTCTTACCATTTTAGCATCGCTACACTTATTGAATGAAATGGGATCCAGAAAGATTGGCCCTCGTAAATTTTTGCGGGTAATGTTTTGGGTATTTTCACTGAGTATTATCGCAGTACTCTTTGTACCATCCATATCCATCGAGTTGTTGCCAATAGTGGCAATTCCGCTAAGTATCTTGTTTGCTAATTATTTCACACGCATCAGAAATATGCTTATCGGAAATGTGTTAATCACGGTACTTATACTATTAATTATAGGCATTCATAGCTACCCGCTAATCATCAATTGGTTGCAGTAAACCATAAGCTACAAACTACTTCTCTTCTTTTCTATAGATTGTTGGTAAAGTAATCTCATAATAAATAACCAGGAATCGCAATCCCATTATTAGAACCGCTGGAATAATCTGCAAATACATGGGCGGCAGCTGGAGGTAGGATAAAAAGATGTACAACGATCCACCGACGATACTTACGGTCGCATAAATCTCTTTCTCGAAAATAACCGGCACTTCGTTAATTAGGATGTCTCTTACAACTCCACCAAAAGCTCCGGTAATTGTTCCAAGGGCAATACAGCTTATGTGACTCAGTTCGGCATTAAGCCCAATTTCGACACCTATTATTGTATAAAGCGCCAAACCAACGGTATCAAAGAATAACAAAGTTCTGCGTAAATAATTAAACTTGGTTCGGAACAAGATGGCCAGAATAGTACCTGCTAATATCATGTAGGTGTATATGGGATCGACCAACCAGAAAACTGGTTTACCTATGAGAATATCGCGGGCCGTACCACCACCAACAGCTGTAGCAAAAGCAATAATAAAAACACCAAAGGGGTCGAACCTTTTGCTCATTGCATTAAGCGCACCGGAGATTGCAAATGCAATTACACCAACCACCGCTACGTAATAAAGAATTTCATCCATGATGTTTCAATTTTGCGCGAAAGTAGAAAAAAGGGGTTTAGCTAATCCCCTCAAATCATTAATCTATACTATTAATTAAAGCCCAAGCTCTTCGCTTATTTCAGCCATTGCCTTAACGGCTAGCTCAGCAAACTCAGCCAATGGAATACCAACCATTTCGCACTCCAAAATGTTCTCGCGCTTAACTGATGCAGCAAAGTTCTTTTGCTTCATGCGTTTGGTAACGGATTTAGGCTTTACCGAAGCAATCTTCTGATCAGGATAAACCAAGGTTGTAGCCGTTACTAAACCAGTTATTGTTTCGCCGGCTGCCAGCGCATGCTGAAAAACGGTTGATCGCGGCCCTACTCCTTCAGCATCTTCGTTATGATGCACAATGGCATCAATAATCAAATCACTAACTTTCCCATTAAGAATTTCCTTCGATTTCAGACCATGAACTTTTGCATCTGCATTGGTAATTTCAACATCTACATCATGCAGCAAACCAGCCAAGCCCCACTCTTCTTCGTTCTCTCCAAGCTTGCGTGCCATTGCCATCATCACAACTTCCGATGCGCGACTGTGCTTCAACATGTTTTCATTCTTTACATATTCCTTAAGCAATTGGTAAGCTTCTGTTCTGTTCATTATTGTAATTTTATTTGGTGAGGCAAAGATAAAACAATGTAAGGTGATAGCGGAACAACAGAAGATATTCCTTTCTGAAAACAGTAACACGAAAGCGCACGGCTCAGTTGCTCATCAATTAAAAAATGCTATTAATACCTTACCAATAATTAATTAGAATACTGATCGTTTGAAAACAGACTGCGACAAATTTTACTACTTTTAAATTGACTGAACTCAACTCTATGAAATACCGAATAACCCTCCTGCTTGCAATGCTCCTTCTCTCCTCTGGCACATTCGCACAAGATTATTGCAAAATAAAAATGCTGGTACTCGATGCAAATCAACAAGCAGTTTCAAAAGCTCATGTATTGCTTAAAAATAATTTGACTGGCACGATAACAAACGAACAGGGTTATTTTGAGCTAAACGTGCCCAAGGAATTTTCGAGTGACACCTTAACAATTAGTCACCTTTCGTTCATTCCTATTAATATTGCGATTGATGATCTAATGGCAGACACGAGTTTACTCCTTGTCAATCTTCAGAACATGGAACACCTGCTTGCGGAGGTGATTGTAGATAAGGCCGAACTTACAGCTGAACTGGTTTTAAAAAAAGCTGTTAACCTGCTCATTAAAAACTATCATAGAGAACCAGCAGTACTTGAAGTGTATTATTCCAATGAATCTTCTAAAACACATACAGCCGATAGCACAACGTACCATAGAGGTATTGAAACAATATTATTGGTATCGGATGAAGCTATCAAAGTTCGTAGCAAACAAAACTTCCGTAATCACGAAGAAGCCAGAATACTGCAAAACAAGGTTGCCAAAGAATGGGAAGTTACCGCGGACAATTGGCCGGGAAGCAACTCAATCAGGCACTTGTTCAAGAAAAACATCTACAAGTATTTTCAATCATACAAAATTGGATTTAGTACAAGTACTCCAGTAAAAACCTGTTTTAGCAAAGAGCACTTTAATCCTAACTTCCACATTGTTGAAATTAAAACCACAGCCCATGCAATTGTGCGCTACTTTATTAAAAAGGACGATTACAAAATTATGAGAATTGAAGAGGTGGTAACACCTGAAACGACTTTTAGAGCCATTACCAAATCATATAAAAAAGACTACTACTGGTATAATCTGGATACAACTATTGTTGAGTTCCAGGAAATCAACGATGAGGTTTTTCTAAAAAGTATTTATGCATCAGATTACACCGAACACAGATTGCGCGAAAATGATGCGATAACTTATTATTCACAAAAAGTAAATCATCTTCTCATAACAGGTATTCGTAAAAACACCGATAAGCTTCCTAAAGAAGGGGAAAAAAGCAAGCTATCGAAGTCGTTTTATGGTAATAAAGAAAATAGCAACAACTGGGAGCATATGAATAAGTACATTCGCTTTATTCCGGATGAGCTGCTTCCCGATTCCGTAAAAACCATGATGAAGGAAATGTGGAAAGAAGAAAAGGAATAAATACCTGGCGGCAGGTTTTAAACAAACCTACCAAATTCTTTCCCTTCGAATTTGTCAGCCTTCACAGCAAATACACAAACATTTTTCACAGCCGGAGAATTATAACCGAATGTACGATCGGAATAATTTGCCATAATAATATTAAGCGCTTCAATTTTTGCGTCGTAGTCTTCAATAAAAAACACTTGTCCTTTGGCAAATACACTACGGTATTTCATGGAATAGCTACAGGCCACATCTTCGTTTTGCACCGCTAATTCGTGATCGGTACTAAAGCTAATCGCTACATTCGGATTTGCACGCAGGATATCCATTTTTCGTCCATGCTGATCACCATGAAAATAAACAACACCATCCTTATAGCCAAAATTCATTGGAACCACATAAGGCATGTTTTCGCTATCAACCATTGCCAGATTGCATACTTCGCATTTTTCCATAATTTGCTCAATCTGTGGTAAAAAAGTAATCCATCGTGCTTTCATAGTTTCTGTATTTTTTAAACGATTGTACGCTCACCAAGTTTAATAGATAAGGTCTTATTAATTTCCTGTAGATTTTTCATCACACCAAGAACAGCTATAATTTCTTCGTCAGACAAGGGTTGCTTTAGCTTGTCCTGATTTTGTTTCATCAACTTTTGAATACGGTAATGTTTCAGAGCAAAGATGGTTTCCGGCACCAGCTCCTTTAGTTTCATTTCCTCGGTTTCAATAAAGTTATCTTTCTTTGTCCAATACCTGCTTAGGTCGTATTCTTTGCTAAGGATGTTTGCAATAAAGGTACTAATTTCCTGACGTTCATGATTAACCAGTAGTTGTTCGTTTACCTTTCCTGTTGCTTCAACCTGTTGCTCCAGCAAATCAAATATCTCTCGTAGTTTTGGTTTCTTTAATTCGAGCAAATTCTGCTCACTTTCTATTTCGCGAATAAGCACCTGAGCCACCGTAATAATGTCCTTGCTCTTATCTTCATTTTCAATCTCGTAGAAAGTAGTATTACCGTAGCGCACCATCAGTCGGATAATCTCTTCCTCAAACTGGCTATCCTCATCTTCATTCAATTGAATTTGCGATGGTACCTGCTTTTTAGGGGTAAAGTCTCTGGTGTCATTATAGGGTCTCCTGGCCTGGTCGCCTGCTTTTTTGCGCAATATTTTGCCAATCTCGCCATAGAGAATTTCCTCGCTTACACCCAACGACGCACTGCACTCCTTTATAAAAACCGAGCGTTTAATTCTGTCGGGTATACTACCAATCGAACGCACCACTTCGCTAATCATGTTGGCTTTTTTAACCGGATCATGCGCGGCATCTTCCTTTAGTAAAGAGGTTTTAAAGGATATGAAGTCCTTTTCATTATTAGCCAAAAACTCCATAAGCTCCGATGAGCTTCTTGATTTGGAGTACGAATCGGGGTCTTCACCTGCAGGGAACAAGACTACCTTAACATTCATGCCTTCTTCCAGAATCAAATCTATACCTCTTAAGGAGGCCTTAATGCCAGCTTCATCGCCATCGTACAAAATGGTAATATTTGGCGTAAAACGTTTAATTAAACGAATCTGATCGACCGTAAGCGATGTTCCTGATGATGCTACAACATTCTCAATTCCGGCCTGGTGAAAGGAGATCACATCGGTATATCCTTCAACCAGATAGCAATTCTCCTTTTGTACAATCGAACGCTTGGCTTGATAAATACCGTAAAGTACCTTGCTTTTGTGATAGATTTCAGACTCAGGCGAATTCAGGTACTTTGCCACTTTTTTATCGGTAACCAATGTACGACCACCAAAGGCTATAACCCGCCCAGCCAAATCATGAATGGGAAACATCACTCGCGCACTAAAGCGATCGACAATCCAATCGTCCTTTTTAATGGTTAGACCTGCAGCCACCAAGTAATCGAGCTTGTAACCTTTTTTCACGCAATCATCTGTAAAAGCCCGCTTTTTGTCAAGGCAATAACCAACCTGAAACTTCTCAATTATGTCTTCACGAAAACCTCTTTCAACCAGATACGAATGCCCAATGCTTTTTCCGTCGGGGTGTGTTTTCAATGTTTTTGTAAAATACTCCTGCGCATAGGCCGAAACAATCATCAGGCTTTCTTTGGTATTTCGTTGCTCTACCTGTTCAGGTGTCAGCTCTTTCTCCTCAAACTCTACATGATATTTCTTAGCAAGAAACTTTAATGCCTCCACATACGACATGTTTTCAAGCTCCATGATAAAGTTGACAGAATTACCTCCTTTGCCGCAACCAAAACATTTATAAATACCTTTGGATGGAGAAACCGTAAACGAAGGAGTTTTCTCATTATGAAAAGGACACAGTCCTAAAAAATTCACTCCACGTTTTTTCAGCGTAACAAAGTCGCCAACTACATCTACTATTTCAGCAGATTCATAAATTTTATCTATTGATGCCTGATCTATCATTCAATGTGCTCCCTGATTCTCAACGTCCTACGTCACGCCTCTTGCTTCTCTAAAAATACAAAAATATGTCAATTCTCAATTGCTAAAACTTCAATCCAAAACTACTTTCAATCATATTTATTATTAATGCCGGCTTTGCCAAAATGCATTCTTTACCATTGTTATTCCAACTTGCTGGCCTGCATCATCTTTTGTAGTTTTGTCTATCAACCAATACAAATTACAATAGATGAAAAAGCTTGTTGTATTATCAGGTGCGGGCATAAGCGCAGAGAGCGGTTTACGTACATTCAGAGAAATGGGTGGTTTATGGGAAGAGTATGATATTACCGAAGTTGCGAGCCCTGACGGATGGCAACGCGATCCACATCTTGTGCTGGATTTTTACAACCAACGAAGGAAACAACTATTGGAATGCGAACCGAACGAAGGGCACAAAGGCCTGG
>PPCM01001557.1_pt1 | contig 10015 bp, 8 predicted proteins | sample 1555541 | NCBI WGS metagenome assembly PPCM01 (sample SAMN05284479, study PRJNA326546) | Marine sediment metagenome, whole genome shotgun sequencing project. | isolation source: marine sediment | place: Germany: Wadden Sea | collected 2012-09-05 | reverse complement strand
CCTCGCGGCCGCCTTGACGTATTTGTCCTGCTTTGTGATCGTTGTCACCGTCGTTTCCGCCTGTTCGATGTGCTCCTCCGAATTCTGGGCGGCTCAGATCATCCTGTGGGGCGTCACGATCGGCGCCTGGGTGCAGATGGGCTTCCATCGCATGCTCAGCCTGTTGACGAATCCGAGATTTGGCCACAACCTCCGGACGACTGTTGACATTCTCCGCAATATTTCCGAGGGGCACCCCGCACAGACGGCACCCACAGACGTCAAGATGTACAACCCCCAGTCCAACGTTCAGCTGACGCCGGGCGGGACGCCGTGCGTGGTCCAGTGCGGCGGCCGGTTCATGATTGGCCGTCCGTGCTCGCCGGTTGAACACGACCTTGCTGACAAAAACGCCGACATTGCGACCAAGTTCTGTCAATTGTCACGTGACGGCAGGATCATGGCCAAAGATCGCCGCAAGGTGCCAGTCAAGGGCGCGCCGCTGTCCGAGCCGCGACCGGGCGACTCGGCGCTGGTGTATGTGTCCGCGCTGAGTCCCCATGCGCCAGTGACTCGCCGTGTCTCACCCCAGCCCGATCTGAGTGACTCGCCATCGCCACTCGGCCTGTCAGTGCCGGACGCGTGAGGCCGTGTAGATTAAATCTTAACGCGGGTAGTGTGGGTGGGGCAGGCGGGGTGCGTTACTGATGCTGAGATGAGGCGGATTAGAATTTGATGATTTGGACGACACTTGCTCAAAAATGAAAGACATTTCTGACCTAACCGAGGAGCAACAGAAGAGGGTTGATGATCTCTGTGACGAGATAGACCCGAACGCTGAGGACGAGGGCCCAATGACGTCGTATCCGATGCCGAACGAGGGCTACAGGCCGTCGATTGATCAGCTCCAGCAGCTCACAGACATCGAGAAGCAGCTAGACCAGAGCCAATACGACTCTGAGGCACACGTGTTCATGACTGCGCTCGCTCCATCGACACCGGGCACTGCCAGACAGCCAATGACGCCACGTTCATCTGTTGGCTCTTTTCTTCCGGCCACGTCCGTCAGTGGCTCCTTTTACTCGCGCGCAGCTGCCAACGGGGCCCACATCCCGCCACCATCCAGCGTATTGTCTGCCAAGCTCTCATCCGCGTCCCTTTCGACACTTCACAGCCTCGAGTCGAACATTTACAAGACCAAGAGCGAGATGGGCAGCCAGAGGTCAGTGCTGAGTGAGATTGACAGCACAGCGTCCATCATGCTCGCTGGACGGGGCTCGCGGAAGACTGTGACGGGCCAGCGGGACTACCTTCGGGAAATTCGGGCGCAGAAGGCACTTGACCGATACAACACGACCATCGACTCGCTGCTCGACGCGGTGCGGACAGACGAGTCCGTGCTGCCCGAGGACCTCATCAAGCGCGCCGTCATGGACGCCCGCACGGACCCCACGATTCTGAGAATGCTGCGGGGCGGGTCAAGCAGCGACGGCGAGGATGAGGATGAGGAGCCGGGTACCCCGCCCAGGGTCGAGGGGCAGGAGGAGGAGGTGCCCGGGCTCGACCTGGAGGCCCTGGACATCGAGGTGTCCAGCATATTCTCCAAGCTGGATGGCCAGACACAGGCTAAGCTCGCAGACATGTTGCAATCGGTGAGGGACGGGGACACCCACGCCCTGGCCCCCACAGGAGCCCCCCTCAGCCACCTCGAGATGATGGCCATCCACCGCCCCGACCAGACTGAGGATCCCGAGGACGAGCTGGTGCCACAGCAGCCAGAGGGCGGCAGGAAGCCGGGAAGCCGGGAGCGGCGGGTTGGGAGCGCGGGGAGAGCTGTCACGCTGCCACCCCTGCCACCCAAGCCGTGAAGGCGACCATGATTGTAAGTAAAGAACCATGTGTCGGCAGCTCTGGCTTTTTTTGTCTCGATGGGCATTTCTGATTCGATTTATAGTAGTAGAGGATATTATTGATGGCCCCTGCGCCTGTGAGGACGGTTCGCTCGTCGCTAACGCTTGCAATTGAGCAGTCACGGCAGGAGCCGTCTGTTCTTGACCATAATATGGGGGACCTCTTTCTGGATTCCTCCAAATTCACAGTACGTCCTTCAAACTCCAGCTTACCAGCCCTCAACGATGACGGTGATTATCTCCACGTGGTCTGATGAGCGTATATCGGAGCTGTATGCTGGTCTCACCGACTGTATTGAGTCTGTTGCGGCCCAGCGCCCCGACATTGTTCCCTCACTCGTCCAGATCCCGTTCTGGAGCTACGAGGACACGACGCTCCTCAAGCGGTACCGCAACATGATGACGCGGCTTGTGAGCCACAACTCGCACCACAGCGGCATGGTCCTGTCACATCTTATCGGACAGGGCTTCATTCGCGACCTGTCATCGGAATTCGTTCACGGAGCGTTGCAGCACCTGCTGGCAGCGAACCCCAACGTGGGCAGCGCCATCCGTGCTGCCATTGGGGGCACGATCCCTGTCGCCACGGCTCCGACGGACCACCACACGTCGTTCGTTACCAACATGCTTGCCATGACGCGCTACGCCCGCCTGTGGGAGACCGACTTACTCGACTGTATCCTGCAGTCGTTGGTCATCATTGACGTGGAGATCAAGCCCGAGCTCCTGGCGGACGACGACACGGCCTCCTCCCTCTCCACCCCGGACGAGTCCATGCGGGGGATGTCGGTCGACGCGTCGGGCAGGTTCGTGTCGTCCCACGAGGCCTTCTCCCCGCGCCACAAGATCCTCGCCGACGAGGGGGGGCAGGCCGACGCCGCCACATTCGTCATGGCGATGGCCGAGCGCCTCGACGCCGCGCTGTATATCCTGTTCGACTGGCTCCGGGTCGAGGCGGGCTCCTCGACGGAAAGGGCCCATGAGGTCCTCGATCACATCACCCCGGGGTTCACACGCCGCATCCTCAAGGCTCACCGCGCCAAGTACGTCCAGTTCGTCGCCTTTTACCTCTGCTCGGTCGACCCCAGCCTCTGCTCCCCCTTCCTCGCCTCCCTCTTCCACGTGATCTACGATACGGCCCACCCGCTCGGCACCCGCCAGAGCGCGGCCTACTACATCGGGTCCTTCGTGGCGCGCGCCGCCTTCGTCCCGGTGGCCACCGTGGCCCTCATTATCGAGACCATCATGGCTTCCATAGCGGCCGAGGTCGACATCCTGCCGCCTGACGCCGCCCCTGACGTCTTCGCCCGCCCGATGTTCTATACATTGTGTCAGACGGTCTTCTACATGGCGTGCTTCCACAGCCACGATCTATTAGATCCCATGGGGCACGGTGCGGGGGCGGGACTCTTTGGTCGTGACGGCACGCTGCGCCAGGCGATCGACTCCCCGCTCCGGCCGTTCGCGGTGTGTTTCCGGCCTGTTGTAGAGCAGTTTGCGGGGCTCTGTGCGTCTCACGGGGCGATGGGGGGGGATATCGCCGACGTGTGCGACAGAGACGGGGCGTGGGAGATGCACTCCTTCAACACAGACATGTCCAGCGCTGTGCGGGCCGACCTGGTCGAGACGTTCTTCCCGTTTGACCCATTCCAGCTGGAGCGAGGTGCCGTGCTCATAGATCCGATTTACAGGGAGTGGGGGGAGGAAGAGGTCGAGGAGGAGGTCAGAGGACACCCCATGGGCATGGAGGGCGTCATGTGAGGCACAGGCGGATAAAATGACACGGATAGGCCTTTGGTGGGGTTTTCTTGGAGGCGGTGGCGAGGTTTTCGTTGTCGTTCTGTTTAGAGTTTAGTGAGATTAAATTATCAACCCGAGCGCAAAAAAGGAGCGAATATGGCTGATATTGCTAACATTAGGAATGCTACGACGTACGATCCGTTCCTTGACCTCGATGGCGGTAAGGACAGCCAGGCTACCACCAAGGGCAAGGAGGGTGAAGTGAAGAAGCCCCGTATTGTTCACGTGCGGATCACACAGCGTACCGCTCGGAAGTCTGTAACCACCATTGAGGGTCTCAACCCCCGTATCAGTGCCAACAAGGTTCTTCGTCACTTCAAGAAGACGTTCTCTTGCAATGGTTTCATCATTGATCATGAGGAGCTCGGACAGATCATCCAGCTTCAGGGTGACCAGCGTGATAAGGTATCTAAGTTCCTCCTCGAGGAGAAGCTCACCCGCAAGGCCAACCTCAAGCTTCACGGTTTCTAGACGGCGCGGCATGTTTCTGCAAGCTGCTAGGCTACTTGCTGCTAGTTGGTGGTAGCACCTCCGGATATACACATAAATCAAAGGTTACAGCATCACGCCGGTCTCTCTGTTCCCCTGCAATCTTCAGTTTGTTACTCAGGTTTATCGACTGTGCGGGTCAGAGGCCTTCAAACCGTCAGTGAGCCATGAGTAAGGGAGATACGCGTGGGAAAGGCAAGGGAAAGGGCGAGTTCAGCAAGGATGATGCTATTGACTTCCTGGAGCTGTTGAGAAGTGCAGCCACAAAGCTGGAAACGCTCGAATTGAACACAAAGAAGTTTGGAGAGCAGTTTGGAGCCGAAACGGGTAACTGGGAGCATGCCGTACCAGTCATCCGTGCAAAGCTGCAATGCCTGGCCTCTTACAACGAGAACCTGATGGCGTATGTTGGCATGAAGCTCCTCGGCATCGATCCCTGGAGCGAGGAGGCCAAACCAATCGTCGAGCAGCTGTACTGGTGCAGGACCACGCTGGACAACGTCAAGGTCATCGAGGGCAGCATGAAGGCCACACTCGAGCACTACACGCGCGCGGCCACCGACGACGCATACGTCCAGGCCGCTCCGAAGGTCGACCAGGCCGAGGACAGCGGGAGCGAGGACGCCGCCGACCTGCTGGGTGGCTCAAGCGACGAGGATGATGCCAGCGACGTGCCCCCGTCGGATTCCGAGGACGAGGACGTATTCCAGCCCAACAGGATGAACGCGATCGATGAGGTCGACGAGGACGCCGACATGCGGGAGCGGGAGACCCTCCGGAAGTCAGACATCGCCCGGGAGCTCTACGACATGCGGTCGGGCGCCCCCGAGTCGGCCCCCGTGCACGGCGTCCGGCGAACAGACATCGTCGACGAGCATGACGATCAGACCAGATACGAGGAGAACAACTACACCAGACTCGCCCGGCCTCGCGCCAACAAGGCCAACAAGGAGGGTGCGGGTGAAAGAGCGGATGAGCTGCTCGATGGGCTCAGGGACGTCGAGAAGCTCGTCGATTACGTTGATAAGAAGGCGGGGCGGGCAGGGCACGCCAAGAAGAGGTCGCGGAGGAAGTAACGCGCTTGTTAAATTGCGGATGACATTTATCTCCACCCCCGTGGAAAAACAATCCAACCAATTATAAAGACAAATCTCATCATAGGTATGTCTTATGCTCGGCTCGCGTAGTCGGTGGGCAGAATGGAGGCGATTCCAGTTGTTGATTCGACATTTTTTCCGACTTGCAATGCCGGAGTTGTCGCCGAAATCAGCGTGTTTTGTCAGTACGACAAACACAAAGCGCGCTCATGGACTTTGTGGCCGATAGAGTCGAAACTGTCACTGAGACGTTTCTCTCCCAGCTTTGTGGAGGGAGCCCGGTCGCTCTGACAGCGGAAAACAATGAGAAAATTGCTCTAAAGGGGTCTCGCGGCACGAAAGAGTTCAGCCGAACGTTCCTAGTTCTCTCTAAGACACACATGCTTCGAAACCAGAAGAAGCACATTTCCAAACGCGATCTGTACTATAACAACGTCAACGCGTTCAACAACCAGGCCAACAGCGACAAGGCCCTTGACAAGGCGTCTGCGCTGCTCTCTGTGCCTCGCTACCTGACCAACATCGTCCCCTCCCCCACGGGTCTCGTTTCTGGCGCCATCTCCTTCACTGTCCAGGGCCTTCACGTCGCCCACCCACCCCACACCGCCCAACTCGTCCCTGCCGTGCCCGAGGAGATGGAAAACATCGTCACCGACGCGGGGTGGGTCCTTATCGTCGAGAAGGAGGCCGTGTTCTCCCGTCTGGTCGAGGACGGCACCCCCACCCACCCCATACTCGGGCCCGGCCTCGTCATCACGGGGAAGGGCTACCCAGACCTCCCCACCCGCGTGTTTCTCCGAAGGCTGCTCGACGCGACTCACATCCCCGCATTCTGCCTCGTCGACGGCGACCCCCACGGCTACGAAATTTATACCACCTATAAAGACGGCGGCGGGTCGAGCCTGGCGGTGCCGCTGCCCGAGCTGACCCTTATTGGCATCACGCACGCCGACGTGGTGACCCTCGGGCTCGAGTGTTGCCTCATCCCACTCGGGGCGGGGGACGCGGCCAAGGCGGCGTCCGTCAAGTGCCGCCTGACCGCCGAGGAGGCCCGGTCGCTCATGGGGTTCGTCGACGCGGGCGTCAAGTGTGAGATCGAGGCTCTGAACCATTGCGGGTTGACGTTCATCCACGACGAGTACCTCCCGGCCAAAATGGGCAGATGACGGGGGACTGGATAAACGGCGCTTGGTTGGTGGAATGGGTAGCGATGATGGTGACATCATCGTTGACAAGTAAAGCTTTAGACTCGTCAAATGACACCTCCTGACGTCAGCTATAAATAAGAAATTATCAAAGAAATTTGGAAAACAATGGGCAACTTGATTGCAAAGGCAGCATGGAGCGCGAGTATCGCGTTACCGTTTGTTATTCCAGCGTGTCAGACAGTGAATGCCATAGAAGAGCGTGATGATGATCAGCTGAAGCGCTGTGCTCGTTACTACGTTTGTTTTCGCTTCAGCAACTCACTCAGATGAACATGGCCGCAGTATCTGCCGTGCTTGATGGCTCCAACCTCCTCCTTAACTGGCGGTCGCCTGCCTCGCTCTCCTGGGTGAAGATGGGAGCAGCCTTCTGGCTCTTTAGGAATAATTACCAAGCGTCCGACATGGTCTACAAGCGCTACTTGATGCCGTGGATGGACAAGCTACACCTTGAGGAGTTCTATGAGAACGCGCGGACCCGCGGTGCATCGTGTTTCCCCGAGACCAATAACACGCCCATCAACCACTGAGGGGTGGGGCAAGGGACGGACACCAGGGGCCGGGGACGGCTGGCTGAGGGGAATGCGCGTAAATAGACGATTCCTGATCCGACTACGGGACTTGGCGGGGATAGAGAGATTAAATGTCCTGGGCAAACGCTGCTGCACGCACCAACCCAAAGAGAAAACGGCCGTCCCAGAACGACCTTGGTTATAAAGATTTTCAAAGGAGTTAATCACCCGAATCAATGCAGTCGGGTAACATGGGCATGTAATCCCAGATACCTGCCAGAATACCCGCACCCAGAAACTCAATTATAAATCATCGGAAACGACAAAAAACGGCGAGAAAATGAACAAGCAGCGGATTGTAGATGCTGCACTCTCTGGAACCCCACTCACACTGAAGGATCCAATGATTGCCTCGCATTTTGAGTCTTGTGGTCGTTTGTTTGTTAAAATCCGGAACAGAATTCGTGACATGAGCTCAAGCACAGGCAAAGTGAGCCCTATTACACACGCGTTCCACGCTGCTGTGAAGCAGCATGTCTTAACGCTTGAGTGCGGAATCCTATGCCTCTCACAGGACTCAGTCTCACCGATGAAGGCGATGGCAATCGTCACTGAGACCAAGCAGCGGCTCCAGACGCTGCTGGACGTGCTTTCCGACATCCCCGTAACATATGATGAGTCTGAACCGCCCGTGTTCATCCCCAATGTGCTACACGGCTGTCTAGCTAGGAGTGGGGACTCCGCGCGGCACGTGCTCCTCTCCCTTCTCCTTCAAAAGAGCCTCGTGCCGTTCTGGCGGCTGGTGAGCGACTGGATCATGTACGGCACGGTCCAGACCGGCTTCATGGTGACGCCCGCGGCCACCCCCGAGGCCGGGTCCCAGTTGGCCACCATGTTTGGGTTGGACGCGCGACTGGTGCCAACAGTGCTCGTCCCGGGCCTGGCGGACCTGATCCTGGCGATTGGCCGTGATGTGAACATCATCAAGGTGCACTGTGGGAAGGGGAGGTACGTCTTCCCACTGTCGGCAGAGGTCGACCGAATCCTCTCCAGGTTCAACGAGCCCATCGCCCCCGAAGACGCCGTCGTCGCGTGGAAGCCGCGTGCCATCGAGGCGCTCCTTCGCCCCACCCTGGAGCAGGCCCAGCGCGTCGTGTCCCAGGCGGTGCTTCTCTCCCTTCGCGTCGACTTCCACCTCCATGCCATGATGATGGCCCTGCACGACATCATGCTGCTGGGGAGAGCTGACGTGTTATCTGCCCTCACGCGCGCCGTCCGGTCCCAGCCTCTCGGTATGAGGGGCAACATGCTGGCTATCACCGCCGTGCTGAACTCTGTCATCGGCACCACCGGACTCATACTGCCCGAAGGAGCCGACCTGGACGCCGCCAAGGGGTCCGCCGGGGTCAACCGCCTCGCCCTGCCCCTCCTCGACCTCGTCGTAACGCCCTATAAAGAGCGTCGTGGGTCGACCCATCTCCTCGGCCTCGTCCTTGGTAGGCCCCGCATGGATCGGTATAGACACTGCTGGAGGTCCCTGGCAGCCATGGGAGCGACCATAGAGCGGCTGACAGACACCATCGCGGCCATCAAGGCCACCGTCATCCAGCCCTTCCATGCCCGCGTCCGGAACGTCGAGACCCGGGCCGCGCTCGCCTCCAGGTCGACCCACGCGAGGCCCTGGCTCACGCTGGCCACCACCATGCTCTCCGGCCTCACGTCTGCCCGGGCTAGGGTCCACGAGGCCGTCACCGGGGAGTTCCGGGCCATGCTCGGGGACTTCCATGACGTCGCCGTCCTCGGGGAAGTCATCGCTCGGCACGACGTGTTCCTGGCCAGGCTCGTCGGGAAAGCCGGGGCGCCGCTCGTGCCCCCCGTCTACGGCCCCCACGTCTCCTTGACGCCGCTCGGGCAGCTCCTCCTTGCCGTTACCAAGTTCTGCGATTCAGTGACGAATATTCTCCCCGAAGCAATGCCGGCAGACACACTAACAGTGGCGTCGGGGCCGGTGGCGACCCTCACCGAGCAGTGCGTGGCGTCTAGGGCGAGCCACGGGGAGCTTGTCGGTGCACTCAAGGTCTGGTGGAAGGCCGAGAAGGGCGCCATCAGCGATGCCCCGTTCGAGGGCGTGTAGGGGGCGAGGCATGCCGTATGTACAATAACGTAAACCCTCGCGTCTTCGCCTTACACGACTGCATACTGTTGACTGCGAATTTATTTACAGTTTGCCTGCGGACTGTTTATCAAAACTGACAATGCAAACTTATGTGGTAAATATGATGCTTACAGTCTGTGTTGTCGTTTCCCTGTGAGTTATTTTCTGCGTCGGTCTTGATTTATAGCTCTCAATCTCAAGTTGAAAACCATCACCAATATGGGCTTCTCTTTCGTCGACTGGTTCATGAACGCCCTGAGCTTCCTGGGCCTCTACTCTAAGAAGGCAAAGATCGTCTTCCTCGGTCTTGATAATGCTGGTTTGTCATTTTGCACACCTCACTAACACAGGCAAGACGACTCTGCTGCACATGCTTCGGGATGGCAAGCTGATCCAACACCAGCCAACAGTACGTCCACATGTCTCACCCATTGCTTACTCAGGTTCACCCTACTAGCGAGGAAATCAAAATGGGCAAGATCACGTTCCGTACGTTCGATCTCGGGGGCCATAAGGAGGCCCGCCGCGTGTGGCAGGACTATTATACCAACTGCGACGCTGTGATCTACATCGTCGACGCTGCGGATGCTGAGCGCCTCCCTGAGTCCAAGGCGGCCCTTCAGGAGCTGCTGTCGTCCGAGGAGCTCGCAGGCATCCCCTTCGCCATCCTCGGGAACAAGATTGACCGCCCCGAGGCCGTCTCTGAGCCCCAGCTGCTGTCTGAGCTGGCCATCCCGCACACGACGGGCAAGGACGTCACGAAGCACAATCTGCCCGAGAACGAGCGGCCGGTGGAGCTGTTCATGTGCTCGATCCTGAAGAAGTCCGGCTACGCCGAGGGCTTCCGCTGGATTGCCGAGTTCCTGTA
>PPCM01001556.1_pt1 | contig 10016 bp, 7 predicted proteins | sample 1555541 | NCBI WGS metagenome assembly PPCM01 (sample SAMN05284479, study PRJNA326546) | Marine sediment metagenome, whole genome shotgun sequencing project. | isolation source: marine sediment | place: Germany: Wadden Sea | collected 2012-09-05 | reverse complement strand
TGCCTTGATTTTTCCACAGTCGTGTTGCCCCCAATGCACCTATCATCGCCACTCATGTACATTCCGACCCACTCCTCGTTTTTAATCCCTGTCCTTAATCCGGACTGTAGTTTTCGCGAACCGTGCGATGAAGTTGAAAATAACGATGGCAGGCGTGATTCATGCCACTCTCATGCTCTCTCTTAGTGCTATGTATCCTGCTTACCGGCAGGCTTGCCGGTTACGTTGACACCTATGCTGATCTCGACATTTCGAAACCCAGGGTGTACGTGGTATACACTGGCGGCACGATTGGGATGCGAAAGACGCCCAATGGATATTCACCCGCTCCTGGCTACCTCTCCGACGTTGTGCGCCACATCCCCAACTTTCAGAGCCCCGACATGCCCGACTTCACCATCAAGGAGTACGCCCCGCTGTTGGACAGCTCCAACATGGCGCCGAGCGACTGGAGAACCGTGGCGCTCGACATCTACGACAACTACCACAAGTATGACGGGTTTGTCGTCATCCACGGCACGGACACCATGGCCTACACCTCGTCCGCCCTGTCCTTCCTCCTCCAGAACACCGCCAAGACCGTGATCGTCACCGGCTCCCAGATTCCGCTGGCCGAGACCATCAATGACGGCGTGTTCAACCTCGTGGGCGCCATCAAGCTCGCTGGGACACTGGGGATTCCCGAGGTCGGCGTGTACTTCTACCACCATCTCTTCCGCGGCAACAGGGTCTCCAAAGTCTCAGCATGGAGCCTCGGCGGGTTCGACAGCGGCCATCTGCGGCCCCTCGCCACCTTCGCGGTGACCATCGCCCTCGAGGATAGCCTCATACTACCATTCCCGACCGCCACCCTCGCCAAGCCCGGTAAGGTCAGCAACGATGTCGTCATGATCCACCTGTTCCCCGGCATCACAGGCGATTTCGTCCGGAATGCCCTCAAGTCCGCCCAGGGCTGCGTTCTGCTCGCGTTCGGTACCGGCAACGGCCCCGACGCCAACAAGGACTTCCTGGCCGCCCTGAAGGAGGCCCATGCCCGCGGTGTCGTGATCGTTGACGCCACCCAGTGCCACCAGGGCATCGTCAACCTCTATGAATATGCTGCGGGGAACGCCTTCCTCGACGTCGGCGCCATCTCAGGCTACGACATGACGCCCGAGGCCGCCTTCACCAAGCTCGCGTGGCTGATGGGGCAGGAGATGGGGCAGCGAGAGGTGGAGGTCTGGATGGGGCGTGATATAGCCGGGGAAGTGTCGGTGCCCAAGACGAAGGCCGGAGAGGGCCACGCATAAATGAAGGGAGTACGGTGGGGCAGTGCCGCGGTAATGCGTGCGATTGCCGCCTTAAAGTAACCAGGGCAACAATTTCGACCGTTTCATTCCGTTGCTCAGAATTACAAAATGCGACGAAGTCCAATGCTGGGGGCATTCCCCGCCACAGAGTCCCAACTGGGCATGATTGGCAATGCCGCGGTGTATGCGGTCCGTGAGCCACACAACTCTCTCTCGTGGAGCGGACAGCGCCGCGTTCGACCCGCATCGGCGAAAGTGGGCTTCGTAAGGCCCACTATGGGGTTGAAACTGGACGATAATGCCATATCTGGCCCCGTTACACCCCCATGTGGTGCTCCTGAACGCTCTCCGTCCACCAATGACCTCCCTGTGCCGGGGATCACCGTTCAGGTCACATCGTCCCCCACCACGCCCCGCAACGGCCCACCCGCCCCCACTCCGCCCATATCACAGTCCCCGCCGGTCCGTAGATCAATCCGTGCCCGCCGTCCCTCGTCCGCCCGGTCACCCGGGGACAGGTTGGCACCGGCATCCCCCAGTGCACTCCGACGGCGCACGGAACACACGCCAGACGCCGGGCCAACCCTGACGATCATTGGGGTGACTGGGGAGGAGGCGCCCCGGCGATCGGTGCGGCGGCAGAGGTTTGATTGGGATGCATACCTAAACAACACAGACCCACCCCGCACATCGACCATCATGGAGGCGCCCGCCCCCACATCGGTCCCCGCCCCGCCCCGCGTGCACTCTGCCCCCCCTGTGTCGGTACGGGTGACCCTGCCCGCCGTCCCCACCACCCCACCCCGGACCAGTGCCCCCGACCCCGACTGCATCACACCCGTCCAGCCCACACGACGGAGACGGAAGGTCAAGCGGAAGAAGGCCAAGAAGGTCGACCCTGTTCCGGAGGGGGAGGGGCCCAGGCCGCGCGGGGCGAGGAAGGCGAGGAAGGCACGGGGGAAGTGAGCCTCCTCAGAGATAAGTGAGAGAGATAAGGATAACATACCGCTGATAGAGTCGGTGTCCGCCTCACAGAAAAGAGAGAAACTGCGAAGCGCCGAACCCCTGTGTAGCGGAGCAGGGGAGAGGCTGCATCTTCCGTGCATCGCGTTTGGAGCATCACCTATAAATCCCGAGAGGTCACTGACACTGTAAACCCTCTGCACCTCTGGTGACCCGGAATTCTCCTGCCGGGCCTACATCCACTAACCACCACCCTCCCTCAGACAAACTGTAAATAACTCTGTAAATCAATTCATAATCACGAGATTCAGTTTCAGTTTCGCGGTTCTAATGAATGCCAGGCTCGAAGACAACGCACCAACCATACATGGTTTGCGTGATGCCGTTCTTTTCGCAATAGTTAACGCATCCGACAGACTGGCGCTGTTCTTCCTTAATCTTTTCACGGGCGTACGAGTCTCTTGCCCGAGAAATGCGATCTTTTGAGCGCAACGGTTCATTTTTCACTGCATATGGCAGACTGTACAACATAAGAATTGGCCGCATCCGCCTCCCGCCTGTTCTTGGACACGAGACAATGTGGCACGGCGGTGGATCCTGGTTTGTCTTGACAACCCGAGGTCTCGCTGTTTGGGGGGATAATGAGTTCGGGCAGCTGGGGACTGGTGCCACTGGGCATCGCCTTGAGCACCCAGCCCACCTGACATTCAACGATGTCAAATCTGTACAGTCATCTTCTGGCTCGACGTTCTTCAAGCGAACAGGAGGTTGGTATGCCTGTGGCAAAAACGACAAGGGTCAACTGGGACTTGGCCACACCACTTCACCAGTTGTCGACCTAACCCTAGTTCCAGGCAGCGAAGGTATTGAAGATTGGATGAGCGGCAGAAACCGCAATTTCGCCTGCTTTGCCATCATGCACCATTGGCATGTGGAAGCAACAACAAAGGCCAGTGCGGGGTGGGGTCGACCGAGCCTGTCATCACCACTCTTACCCGTGTCGCCCTGCCCTTCGGTATTGATATGGTCGACGATGTGATTGGCGATGCTTCATCCACGTTCTTCATCTCAGGTCGCCGCTGCTTCGCATGTGGGTCCAATACTTGTGGCCGACTGGGTGTTGGGTCAAATGATGAATTCATCCGCACCCCCACCGAGCTGCCTGTCCCTGTGGACGACCTTATTACCAGTGATCGTATCACTGTCATCCGGTCGGGCGACACCCTGCTCGCATGTGGTGACAACATACATCGACAAATCAGTGACGAGGACGACGACGAGATCACCACCCCAACCCGCCTCCAGTTGCCAGGGAACGGCCCGGTCTGGCTGGTTGCCATTGGTAGGTCCACCATACTTGTTTCGACCCACATCCAGTCGGCGTATTTATCGAGCAGGGGCGGGTGGCATCAGGTTTACCGGGAGGAAGGTGATGGCATATTCCCCGTGCCAGATGATGGTTTCCCCGAGATGATGCTAGACCCACCCATCAACCCCCACCCAGATAGCACACCCGTGCCTGTTTTTGACAATACCGATTATGGTGATGATCAGGCACAGACCGCCAACGAGGACCATTTTGCCGATGACGAACCCGTGCATGTGGCAGGTACTGGCCCCGTCATTTTTGTCCGGTCCCGCCTGTTTGACCTGTGCGGCCTAACCCCCCCAAATGACACCGACGAGTTCATGCCGATTGAGTTCCTCGGCCTGGCCCCGGCGGAGATCGCTTCGATGGAACTGGTGCCACAGGACGAATCAATGTTGCATCCCAGTGACAGCATATTCCTGGTTACTGGCAACCGGTGCTTTGCATTTGGAGCCAACGAACACGGCTCTCTTGGGGTTGGAGACGACACCAGTGAGACGATTTACCCACCGCGGGAGGTTCTTCCTATCCTGCCCACCCCGCCCAGCCAGACATTCGAGCGAGATGGCGTCAGGCTCTTTGTTTCAGACAATTCCATCTTTATATGTGGTGACAACAGATTCGGGCAGATCACCGGTTTCGATGACGACTTCCCCGCGAGTATACCCTCCCCGGTTGAAATGGACCTGCCCGGCACCGTTAATGAGTTCTATCACGAGAAGGGAACGATTTACCTCGGACTCGTCGGTGAGGGGTGGGTTGCCCGGGGCCGGTTCATTCCAGACCACGCCGAGTATACACCCCAAGATGCTGTGTCGCTTGAGTTGGATGACGGTTCTGATTATTTGATCCTGGACGGCTGGACCCGGGTCGGTCGCCCCCCCAACATCACCAAGCGTGTCAGTGAATCCTGTTCAATTGATCCGCCCGTGACGCCCTTGAATGAGATATTTGCTCCACTCACCGAGCTGAACGGAAGAGCGCTGGTTAATCGCCTCGAGCTTAACGTTGACAACCGGCCAGATGATAACTTCACGCCACACGACGCTCTGGTGTGGACAAACGACTGGTTGGTGTGGTACAACCCCGAGGGCGATGTGAAGGTGCTACAGGAGATGCGTTACGATGGTTCGTGGGATCGTTACTTGTACAGTGCGGTGGATCTCAGCACGCTGACTGAGTATGGTAATCGAGCTTATGCGATGAGAGCAGACGTTTCTTGTGGGATGATGGTATTTGGTAACAACAAGTTTTACCAGTGCGGTGTGGGGGGCGATAGAGGTAAGGTAACGAGCTTCATGCCCGTCGAGTTTGTCGATTTATTCGGAAAACAGGTTGTTAACATCCGGCACCAGTTCAGAAGAATTTGTTCCAGGGATTGGACGTTTCTTTTGAACGGTGGACGTTGCTTTGCCTGTGGTTTGAACAAGTATGGCAGACTCGGCCTGAATGGCACGTGGGTCACCTTTGCCACCGAGCTGCCTGTCCTTGTGGACGACCTTATTACCAGTGATCGTATCACTGTCATCCGGTCGGGCGACACCCTGCTCGCATGTGGTGACAACAGACATCGACAAATCAGTGACGAGGACGTCGACGAGATCACCACCCCAACCCGCCTCCAGCTCCCGGGGAACGGCCCGATCGACCGGGTTACCGTTATTAACTCAGACCTGTTTATCAAGTGTGGCCACACGTGGTTTGGTCGGGGCCGGGTTGACCTCAACCGGGTGTTTATTCCCGATGCCGACGTCGTCCCCCGCGATGCCATCCGCTACAACCCTGAGTGGCGGCCTGCTGTGCATGCCTTCCAGACAAAGCTTGACAATTCCCAGCAGAACACTATTACTCTGTAAATCCCATAGAGGTCCAACACTGTTGATGTAGACCGTCCATTTATCCCCGTCATCCCCCTTGCCGAGCAACGAACCGACGCCACGCCCACCCAATCCTATAAACACTATAATATAAACGATGGGCGCCGACCCCATACTCGACCTTCAGCGCCGTCCGGACGCCTCGCCCCGAGTGGTACTGGTGGGCCTGGCCGATCACCATGACGGCGCGCGCCATCCGGACAATCCCGCCAAACTTCATGGCCAGTGCCGCCCGTTCGGCAACATATTCTCTCGCTCGGTGGGCTCTGTAAATCGACTGGACGATTGTCGCTGCTCTATTCCGGCGTTGTATAAATCGACGCCAATGCCGGACTATAGTTCTCTGGGCGTCGTGCTTGGCCTCAATTCTCCGGCTAACATGGACTATCAACAGCCGGCGCCGGTATGCCCGCTGCAGCGTCATGGCGGCGATGGTTGCCTGGTGCTGGTCGGGCGGGTACTTTGACCAACTTGTCGGCCTTGGGTATTGCAGCTCCTGGATGAACTTCTGTTTGTCCATGTTAGCGATCGGCCCCAAGTCGACTGTCGGGGTGCGGGTGGTCTGTGATAAGAACAGCGACATGGCCTCGCTGTCACACGTGATGTCGAAGGGAATGGGGTGAGTGTCGGGGGACGACAGGAAGGGCCTGGACCCGAAGTTAACCGCCATGTGGGGCGGGGTCGGGTCGGGGTGGGTAGGGTCGAGATATAAACCGACCACCGGGACGAGATGGACGGTGCCGATGGTGGACGACTGGGCGGCGGAGGCCTGCTCGGACCAAGCAAGGCTGCCTTCCCCGAAGGCGACGCCAAGGGGGACGGAATCGGCGAAGAACGAGAGGGTCTCAGCAGCCTGATCGACCAGCATTCCGATCGTCCGAGCAGATTTGAGGAGATGGCCTGACGCATACGGCATCGACACTGAGTCATGAACGACGGCACCGGTGTGGAGGAGCGCGAACCCGTCCCGCGACATGCCGGGGTGCTCGGCGACCACGCTGCCATCCCTCACCATCCCGACGCACCATCCAGTGCCCGGCATGTTCGACACCTCCGCCTCCATATAATATAAACCGTATCTTGACATCCGTTGACCGAGTGATCTCAAGATTGATTCAGCCATGCGCGGGAGGTCAGCGTCGCGTGTGGCGGGAAGGGAAGGGGCGATGGTCTGGTCGACCGGGTATTGCAGGGTGTCGATCCGATCCTGGATTAAACGGGCCGCGAGGTGGGGCCGCGCGACGACTTCACTATAGAGCCGGCTGCCGGGATGGGCGACGTCTAGTGCCCTGGCTATGGCCCGGTGGATGGGTTGGGGCGTCTTGGCTGGTCTCAGCGGCACGAGCTGCTTGATGAGGTCCAACACGACTGATTTGGAGGTATCCCGCAGGAGCCACGGTCCGTCGGTCGCCCTCACGACGCCCCATCCGGCAGCCCCGTCGAGTATACGGTAAGTCAGACTAAGATGGTCCATACCCACCCGGATGTTACGGGTTCGGTCATTCCGGTTAAGATAGATCTGAAGGTCCGTCTGGGCGGCCTGGGTCGTCCCCGTGCCTTGCTGCGGCCCGCTAGACTCCTCCAATCGGACCATCAACGCCCCTCTGTTGTACATCAAGGCGGATCGACCTGAATGTGAGATGTATGACCCGAAGTCAGAGACCACACTGTAGCCCCGGGCTAGAGTCTGGTACGCGTCTCGGTCCCGCTGCGTCTGACGCTCGTATAGCTCACCCGCAAGCGAGAGACGGACAGAGGCAAGGTCATGGTTGATGCGCTGCTCTGTACGTGCCATCTCCGCTTGAAGCATCTTCTTGAGACGCTCCCGCTCCACCACGTTGACTGTCGTGGCGATCACATCCAGCATGAGCTTGGTCTTCTCGGTATCACGGAAAAGTGACTGGTTCAGCTCGTCAAGCTTGGCAATCTCAAGCGCATCGTTCTCCTGGTGCTTGGCAGTCATCTCATTCATGATTCGACGCGCATCTGCGCCCAGCTTACGAACGAGCTCGAGCTGCTTGAGGTGGATTGACACAAATGACTTTGGTTCTTCAGGTTCGGGAATGACTGACGCTATAGTGGCATCGTCACTCGAATATTGATCGTCGTCTTCAGCGACTGTTGATGGTGACAGAACCGATGACGCCTTGGTTTGAGGCATACGGCCGTTTTTGTTGTTGGACGATTTACAGTTAGTAATAGTAGCGTAATACGGAGGCTAAAACGGCTACTTAGCTATGTAAGACTACTTTCAGTCTCATTGTTAACCTCATCCACATATCGTATTTATAACTGCGATTTGGAAAATGCTCATTGACAAGATTGTTGGCATAGTTTGCATCCTATGGGGCGTTGGGTTCTTTTCAACATACGCTGCATGGGTCATTGTCACCGTTTGTTTTCTGTATACTGTTCTTACTCAGCCTCTACTCCCGTCCGACCACGTTATTCGGTCCATTATCCCTGATGCGAAGTATGCGAACCCATTCGTTCTAGTATGCATTATCCTCGGCATCGTTTGCGTTAGTATATTCATTCTCAAGGTTAAAATCGGCCAGGCCCAAAAGCGCAAAGCCAAAACAGCCAAAAAGGCCGATTGAGCCCACCAGCATTGCCCCAGTACCACTGCACACCTCTTAGTTGCCCTACTCCACCCCCTGCGATGTATAAACCAAACTGCTCCACGGGTTGTGATTGATTTGTTGGTCGGGTAACCGCAGACCCCAGCGAAGTAAAACTACTGTCCACAAAGCCACCATTGCAGCGAATTAGCCACCAATGTCCCGTTCATTTTGATCTGGGCCCAACCATCCCTCCATCGTAATCCCCATTCTTAGCCTACACATTTACTCTCAGCACATACACAATGAGCTGGCCGAACGCCGCGATCATCAGGCCCCAGATGATGACCTGGAAGATCCACCCCCGCTTCTGGTGCTTGTTGGCCTTCCTGAGATCGCTGACGCCCTTATCCACCTGCTCTGCGGTGATGTCCATGTTGTAATCGATCCGATCCAGCAACGTGCCCTGTTCAGCGACCATAGCGGCCATCTCCTTGGTCATTTCCCCGAGCTCGTTCATGCTCTGCACGATCTGCTGTATGTCTGCCCTTCTGGACTGTGATATCGCCTCATGCACGGCCACCACGCCCTCCTCCTCCTCAATATTGTCATAGTCCTGCTCAGCCTCAATCGTGAACCGCTGGAGGCGCTCATCCCGCTCCCTGAGACGCGCGGCGAACCCGTTCTGGACCTCTCGGAACACACCAATGATGAGCTTCACCTCGATCTCTAGCTTGGACTGGACATGCTTGACGACCACGGAGTTCTCGGTGGGGTATGGGGTGCTGTACGCGTTCTTTGACAGTCTAAGGATCGTGTTGTGGGTCTCCTGGAGCTTGCGGGCGATAATCTTCGACTTTCTGTCAACAGCCATCAGAGGCTCGTTCTCATCGTCGAAACGAGACTGCAGCGACTGCCCTTGGTCTTGCTGAAGCGTCTGAATTTCACGCATAAGAACATTGAACGACGTTCGGACGTTCATGACGATGTCGTGCCACTCAGGCTGCGATCCATACGCCAAAACACTGTCAGTCTCTGACTCAGTGTCTCCTAAGAGCGTCGGAGCATGTGTTGATAATCTAAATTCTTGGAATCGCGCTGTTCTGTCGTTTAGCAGCACGGGGACTGGCCTGGAGGTCATTTTGTCTTGAGTATATAAATAACTGTAAATCTTGGGTTCTTAGATGAATTTGGCCATTGTGATGGGGTCAAATACGCTGTGTGTCTCATTTGCGGCCGCGCTGTGTCTAGGAAAAAATCTCATTCTCAAAGTGTCATGGGCATTTCATACCAAAACAATTGCCACGCCGTATCCACGCCTTTCAGTGTTACAAGCCAATCTACCGCATTCCTGATTGTTTTTCCATGACTGCTAAAGTGCGTCCACGGCGAGAATCGTTGCCAACTCACGACACAACCAACACCAAACACCAACATGGGCCTAAACTCAAAGGAATTCGCCATCAAGATGCGAATGTGCCACACAAAGCAGGAGGAACGGGACCTGGTGGCCTCCGAGTCCCTCGACATCCGGACGGGCTTCAAGGACCGCGACATCTCAGACGGGGTGTTGATTTCCAACCTCGAGAAGCTGCTCATGATCCAACTCCTCGGTTATTCGACTAACAGCAGCCAGATGAACGTTGTACAGGTGATGGCCGCGGCCAAGACCCACCAAGCAAAGCGACTAGCATATCTGGCGTCCGGGCTGCTCGTCGCGGACCCGTCGGTGTTGATGATGGCCACCAACTCGATCCGAAAGGACCTGCATGTTGCTCACATCGCCACTGTAGACATCGCCCTTCAATTCCTCACCAACCAGGGAACACCCGAGCTGTTGAGCGATCTGCACCCGGACATACTGCAGCTGCTGGCCGAAAAGGACCGCAAGTTCGTCCGCAAGAAGGCAGCTGAAGCTTCCGTACGAACTGTGCGGCTTCTGCCAGAGCTCGCCGAC
>PPCM01001554.1_pt1 | contig 10038 bp, 6 predicted proteins | sample 1555541 | NCBI WGS metagenome assembly PPCM01 (sample SAMN05284479, study PRJNA326546) | Marine sediment metagenome, whole genome shotgun sequencing project. | isolation source: marine sediment | place: Germany: Wadden Sea | collected 2012-09-05 | reverse complement strand
CGGCCTCCACCGCTGCCTCCCACATGGGCATATGATCCAGTATATCGTGTAGCTTATCGAGGCTCATCCACGGCGCTACCATGGAGGCCTTCTGACCGAGAGTCATCCGGAGACCGGTCCACACGGCGTCCACACGGGGCCAGACACCAACGTAGTCATCTCTCACGGGGATGGGGATGTCTGCCGGTGTGAAGTCCCCCACTGCAGGCCCTTGGTGGCACTGGGTCTCGTACTCGGCCATAAACGGGATGGGGGTCGGGGCCTGCATCGCGTCGGGCGGGACGAGGGCCAGCTGCCGCCATATCCGGGTGAAGGGCGTGGCGGGGGGCGGGGGTGGGTCGTCGCTGGGGGGAGGGGGGTACTTGGCAGTGTATTCCTCCGTCAATAAGTCACGTCCTCCACCAGGGGTGGGGGTGGGGGGCTGACGAATCGGCAACAGGGACAGTAGCTGGTGTTGGGTCATTCGCAGGTCGTTGGCGAATGCCGACCCGGGGTCCACCACATCACTCCTGTCGTCCGGCTCGACGTCGGGTGGGGTCCTCAGAAGCTCCTCAAATAGCTTATGTTCCGCGTGCAGTGTAGCGGCGATGGCGTCCGCTGCCCTGCTCCTCGGCGGTCCCTGGGCCTGGCTCACCGACACGGCTGGGAGGGTGGCATACTTCTGGACCTGGTCAGTGGTCGCCTGGAATGTCTGCTGCAGCGGGCCCGCGTCCCCGGCCTCCAGTGTGTAATCGGTGACCTCAGGTAGGGGGGGTCGGGCGGCGATGGCCTCGAGCTCATCCCTGGTGTGGCTGACGGGGAGCAGCCCCTTCTCCAGGCCCTCGATGGAGAACAGCTCCCGCGTCGTCCTCTCCCGCCGCTCGGTCGGGCCCGTATCGGGGGCGTTCGGGGTGCGGGCTGCGGCCCGGTCCACGCTGCGAGACGCACGGAGGAAGTGGTTCCGCGCGTTCTTGATGATCTGGGCATGAGCCTCGTCCATATCTTCGCCACTGAGACCGGGTTTGTCCGTCCCCGCCAGATTGGCTGTCTTGGCCTTGACGCTTCGACCATGGACGAACTGGATTAGTTGTTTCCGGGTATCCACGTCTTGTTTCGCCACTTTCTCGGCCTCCTCGACACGGTCCCGGATTGTTTGAATGGTATCCCTGGCCTGAGCCCTCAGAGTCTCGAAATCGCTCATCGGGCCAGGGCAAGTTTTTGGTGTGCCCGACTGTTGAATCACCAATTCTACACCCATACGGCCATCAATACACGCTGCGATGCCCTCACAGACATCTCACCCAATGTGTGCCGGGCAACCTATAAATCGTTCTTATCGAAGATGCGTCTATCTTTCGAGGAGCTCGGTGTCGGGAAGTCTATTGCGGGTGTCTGTAAGGGCCTCGATATCACAGAGCCCAGTGATATCCAACAATCGTGTATCCCTGAAATTCTAGCTGGACGTAACGTTTTGGGTGTTGCTACCACAGGTAGCGGCAAGACGCTTGCGTTTACACTCCCTATGCTCAGGAAACTCCAGGAGAACCCGTTTGGTGTCTTCGGCCTCGTCCTAACGCCTACGCGGGAGCTGGCCATCCAGATCCAGGAGCAGATCCTAGCATTTGGCTCCACGCTCGGCGTGACCTGCGAGACAGTCCTCGGCCGCATGGACAGCTGTACCCAGCAACTGGCGATCCGTACGCGGCCCAACTTCATTGTGGCTACTCCCGGGCGACTGGCCCAGCTGCTTGAGTCTGATGATCTCCGCGAGTGTTTCCAACATCTGGCCTACCTGGTGCTGGATGAGGCTGACAGACTGCTTTGTGACGGGTTCAGCGAGTCTCTGGCGTCCATCCTGTCCTCCATCCCCCCCGCCACGGCCCGTGGGACGCTGCTATTCACCGCCACCGTCACCCCGCTGCTCTCTAAGGTCGCCATGAAGTATGGCCTCAAGACCATCGACGCCACGACCGAGGACCAGGCCCACCAGCTCCCCACCCGCCTCGAGCAGCACGTCATCTACCACTCGAGGCTCCTCCGCTACCAGATCCTGTTCTGGCAGCTCGGGGGCTACATCACCGCCGACAAGGAGCACCGGGGCCGTCAAGCCATCGTGTTCGTGGGCGGGTGTCTCGAATGTGAGGAGACATCATGGCTTCTATCAGAGTTGGGGGTCGCGGCGGTGGCCCTGCACGGCCAACTGAGCCAGGCTATGAGAACGCGCCACCTGCAGCAGTTCAGACTCGGGGCGGCGGCCAAGGGTCGCGGGAAGACTGTACTCGTGGCCACCGACGTTGCGGCCCGTGGTCTGGACATCCCCAAGGTAGGGTTGGTGGTGAACCTCGGCCTGCCCCGGGAACCTGTGGATTATGTACACCGAGTGGGTCGGACGGCGCGTGCGGGGCTATCGGGTCGGGCGTTGACCATCATCGACGATACCGCCCAGCCCAAGGTCGATGAGATCGTCGAGCTCACCGGGCAGGAATGGGAGACCGTGGAGGTCACCGCCGCCGAGGAGGACCGCCTCACGGGTCCCATCGCCCACACCGTGAACCAGGCCCTCGTGAAGGTGAAGCGTCGGATATCTGATGGTGGGCTGGCCGACAAGATCAGGGACGGCGCCAGACGGAGGACAGAGACGCGGCGCGCAGGGAACAAGAGGCGGGCGAAGGCGGCTGAGGATAACTAAACTACATGCGGGATTGACGTTGAGGGCCATTCGTCCAGAAACGAAAACAAAATTGGCGGTTTATATTATTATTGAGCATTGTGGTTAGCGGCATGCGGACGTAGTTCGTGCGCTAGGCGCTTTCCGATTGGCGAGCATTATCTCCCCGGTTCGTCGTTTTGAAAAATGCTGACAAAGCAAAAATCCATGCCAGGGACGCCCTCATCACCCAAGAAGCGCAGCACGGCGCAGGATCTGCGGTATCGTCTCGAAACTAACAACCTCTATCCCCTGGAGGATCTTCGGTACATCCTCCAGAAAGTAGTACGCTCGATTGCTGTTGACGCCAAGGCGGACTTTGAGCACCTTCTCTTCCTTGATGACTACATCCGCAAGGTGGATCCTGACCTCAAGGTGACGATGCCTGCCGAGATCACGTCCGAGGAGGACTACATCTCGCAGCTCGAGAAGAACATCCCCGAGATTCCCGAGTTCCTGCCCGAGACGGCGCTCGGCCGCCACAAGGTCCTCATCGCCGAGATCCACAAGAGCATTCTCCGGCTCATCAACCTGGCGCTGACCCAGAGGAGCGATCGCCTCAAGCTCATCCAGTCGATGCTGTCCACGCTCGAGGCCAACGGACACTTCGTCCAGAACGCGCCCGTCCCGGCCCCTCTGGATCTGTCGTAGACCACGCGCGAATGTACCCATAAATTGTCACATAAATTGATGTTGATTGTTGGCGGTGTCCGCCAAGGTTCGCCGAGAAATGCGCGATGGGGTAGATCTGGCAGGGATATCGTCTTGGGGACCCCATAGCACGGGTTGGGGTCGAGTTGTGGGAGCAGGACGGGGATTGATCCCATGCTGGAGATAATTGTCGGATTCGTAAAAAACCTTCGAGCGCTATGGGGGTTCTAACTGAGCCAGAAATCATGCTCCGGGCTGCTCGATCGAGTGTCACATGCAATATTATTTTTCGGATACAGGTCCAATCTCAGTTTGAGATAAGGCATACAATTGAACGAATGAATCAGAACAAGGCCCAAGGTCTTCCCGCAGCCATTCCACAGGTGCCTGATCGACTCCTCACCTTGGATGCTATGGATCTGTCCACTTTGCAGAAAGCCTCGAAGAAATCTGAGGCATACAAAACTCTTTTCAACAATGAACCGTACGTACAGGAGCTGAACCACATCAAAGAGCATTTTGAGGCCGCCACTGTGGCTGTTACTGAGGATCACAAGGCCGTGATGGAGCAGCTCGGCCACAACAGGCAGCTTCAGCGCTATCGGGCACTGAAGGTCAAGCACGATCAAATCCAAGCCGCGCTCCGTGCCAAAAAGGAGCAGCTGGCGGCATTGGACGGGCGAGGAGGGCTCTCTGACATGAAGAGCCGGATGACCGAGATGGCGCATCTCGCCGAGGATCGCGCCGACAGTATTGCCCGCGACCTACTGAACGGCGACACCCCGCTCAGGCAGTTCACCAAGGACTACGTCTCGGCCCGTATGCTGTTCTATGAACGCGCCGGGAAGGCCGCCGCCACCGAGTGAGTGCGTGGCCGCCCCCCATGAGCCCTGACATCGACATGCCTGACGACACTGCAGCACGCCCCATATACACATCCTATACATGTTACGATATAAACATTCTTATCCGGATTGGGCATGTGGCTGGCCGTTGCCGGATCTGGATGGTTGGAGATTATCATTTTTTTTAAATAAATATCGATCAAATCAGATCCTGGGCCTCTTTGGGGCTACGGATGCGATGAACAAATGTCGATGCCAGTGCTGCATGTTGTGACATATTGTGGCCTAATGCCCTCGATCCGGCGCTTCTGCCAGTTGTTGGGTATGTGCAATCTGGACACGGTGCTCAAGCCGCCCGAAATCCGCAACGATTGGTGACGCGAGCGGGCGGAAGCTGTGGTCTAGACCCGGGCGAACCTATCGACTGGCTGACCTGGTGTCTGGGGACTTGATGTAGGTCCGCCGTGTGTGAATCCCAGTGAGGGTCCACCCTCGGGTGAGGCGGGGGGCGGGGGACCACTGGAGGGCGTGGTGACCATGTCGCGCGTCGTCGTTCCACTCGTCAAGGACCGTGATGGACGGCCTTCAGCCCTTCAATCCCCCTTTCTTGCACGGTCATTGTTACGTTCCTCGTCGACCTTGCCCCATTATATTTGAGTCCCGACTCACGGCCATTTGGCGGCTCAAACTCCAAGGGAAGCACCAGACATCGACCGTCTACCCGTACACGTCAGGACTATAAATGAGAAACTCCAGTTGTGCAATCTCGCCTGGAATCTACAAGGGGCGGTGTAGACGGAAACATACACCATGGGCTATCTTTTACGACTATTTCTCATCGTTTTCTGCGTCCATTTCTACAGTGCTCTGTTCTCCATTCCGACAGAGCAGATTTCGCTCCAAGACTTGACAAACTTCAGTGATACAACCATATCGCGGTTCTCTATCGGCGACCACATCATTCCCCTGGTGGTCTCCCGGATGTGGCCGTTTGGCGTGGTCTCGACGTTCCTTGCGGTGCGTGTTGTCCACGCCTCCATCGCGTCCTTCTGCTTCGCCTACCTCATGGCACGTGTCCGGAGCACCAAGCAGTTCCACGATACGATCCTGCACATTGCCGTGGCGCTCTACGTCTTCAGTGCGGGAACGTTCGCGGCAGTCTCGGGTCCGTCGTCCGGCTATCTCGCCATGATCAGTGTCACGCTCGGTCACGCCGCCTGGCTCAACACAGCCCCCGTCATGTTCGCCACATGCGCCGCCATGAGCACCCTCATGAGTGGCCCCGCCACGGGTGTGGTGTTTATCGCGCTGGCCATCTTCAAGCCCGACGTGATCGCCCGGCACCCAGTCCAGGCATTCATCACCGTCGTGTCCGTCGCAGTCGCCCATCTATCGGTCGGCGCGGCGCTCTCCCAGCTCGGGATGCTCCGGCCCGTCGCCTGGTCCCGCCCCACGCTCGACACCATCTTCTCCGCCACACGCCAATACCCGGCCGCTGTCCCCGCCCTGCTGGCCCCCCTGTCCCGGGTGACCCTCCACCGCCGGATGCCGCGTATCTTGGTGGCCACCCCACTGTACCTCCTTCTGGCCCCCCTCACGGGCTCACCGCTATCAGCTGTGGCCGGTACCATGCCCCTAGTCGCCGCGTACGGCATCTACTCGACCCTGGCCCCCTTGGATCGGGTGCTGGCCCGTGTCGAGCTGATGATGGGCCGTCCCGCCCGTCGGGGGAAGCACCGTGGAATAGGGTTGACCGTCGCCGAGTCCCGGGGACTAGCGGCCGCCATCATCATCGCCATGGCCGTCGCTGGTGTGCTCGTCACCGCGCGTCACTGGACGGCCTCCAGCGCCCCCTATCTCCAGACCTTGGCCGCCACCCGGGCCGGGGTGGGGTCGGGCGTGTGCACTCTGGCCCCACCTGACGCGCTGTTCGACAAACTCGTCCCCGGTGTGATCGAGGGTGAGGGGCCGTCGTGTGACTGGGTCGTGTGCTCCCCAGGACCGATAGATGGCTATAAAGTCGTCCGGAAGGGGCGGGTGCTGGACCCCGAGACGCCGGCCTGGACCCGCCACTGGTGGGTGCCTGGGGGGGACGGGGCCTTGTGGCGTCCCTGCTGGTTGATGCGGCGCGCGTAGAGCAGTGTAAATAGAAGCTTGACCCAGCCTCATGAGCCCGCCGGCGATTTTGTAAAAAAATCGAGACCAATTCGAGCGCCATTCTACAGGCCCTGACGTCCGAATGGCGGCTCCATCAATAGCATCCATCGCAGCAAAGAACCTCACACACTCTGTATTCACGATTCCGAACATCCTCTCGGCATCGCGGCTGGCGAGCGTCCCCTTCATCGTTAAGGCCCTTGCCGCGAGCGATGTGAAGCGTGCGTCGCTGCTATTCGCTGGCAGCGCTACCACAGACTTCCTCGATGGCTTTATTGCCCGTAACTTCAACCAGTCGTCTGTCCTCGGGTCCCTCTTAGACCCCATCGCCGACAAGTCCCTGATGATAGCTGTTGGCATCATGCTGGGCAAGCTCCGCGCCATTCCGCCGTACGTTGCGTGGTTTATTGTCGGCCGGGACGCCCTGGTCACTGCTGGAGCCTTCTCGGCCCGGGCCTACACCCTCCATCAAATTGGACAGCTCAGCCTGGCCAACTACTTCCGGCCGCATTCCGTGCCGTCGGTCGAGATACGGCCGAGCGCGGCGTCCAAGGTGAACATGGCACTCCAGAGCATGCTATACGTGCTGGGACTGGTGAGGCTGCATTATAAGAAGCAGGGCGACGACAGATACAAGTCGGCAGCCTGGTGTCTCGGTGGAGCCGTGTTCTGTCTGTCGGCGTATAGTCTGTGGGACTATGGGCGGCACATCGAGGATGTTCTGCCCCAGATCCACGTTGGAGAGGAGTAAACGGATCAATTATTGAAGAGGCTAACTTGTGACGTTGGTGGTTTACATACACACAAAGAAGGCCCGCTGCGGCTCACCCCGCGGGCTGGTCGACAAAGAAGTTCCTGTAGTACGCCACCCCCAAGTGGTCGTCACGACACACAGTCCCGGCGTCCTCGGCCAGATTCAGGGCCTCCCGGGCTAGAACAAGGTTCATACCCGCCTCCCGCGCCAGGAGGGCGACGTTCACCGGCCGGTACACGTCTCCAGCCCCTCCGAACGAAGCCATGACGGTAGCGACCGCCTCAACCAACATGTCAGTGCCGATGGCCGCGTCAACCAGCACCTCGACGCCCGAGCTGAACCGTGTGACCCGCAGTGGGATGGAGAGCGCGTCGAACGCGTGTGTGGCGGCCACAAAGTCCTCCGGCGACACGGTGGTTGTCCCGCGTGCCCTGTTGTACATAGCATACGCGTCCACGAGCTGCAACACGCCCTGGTGCATGTCGAGCGGCGCCGCGATGAACCCCGCCACCTGTCGCGCCAGGTCTACGGTGTAGCTGTCGTTGCTGACCTCCCTCGTGACTGGGGACGCGAGCCCTGCCATCGACAGCATCGCTGAGAGTTGGTCCCGCTCGGCGTTGGCCTCCTTGCCTTGCGACGCCTTCAGCTGTGTGGCCAGCGCGGTCGCCATATTGGCCAGGGAGCGCGCCTCTTTCATCAGTACGGACATATCGTCGAACGCGGCTCCCAACAAAGCATCCCGCTCCCGATCCGTCTGCTTCTGGATTTTGAGGATCCCGCCCAGCCCCACGGCCCCTGCGCGCTTCTTCTTGGCCTCCGCGTATCTCGTTGACTCTGTGTGCGTCCACTCGGCCTGTTCCATCGCACGGCACAGACCCTCGTGGAACTCCTTCTCCCCCGTCCCACGGAACACAAACTTCACGTGAGAGTGGACAGACGGCGCCACTGGATCCCACTTGCCCGTCCGGGGCCGCGTCTCCACCTCCAGGCGGCTGTGCTTCTTGAACAGACTTTTGTTCTTCATCGTCAAGGACTGGATGCACTCGAGAGGGAACTCCCAGCAGAGCGCCGCGGCAGTGCCCACAGGTTCACGTTTGAAGATCACACGATGGGTCGTGACGGTCGCTGTGAAGTCTTTGTGCTCGCTGCGCCTGTCAGCATCATAAAACCCGACATCAGACGCCGATACAATCGAAGTTTCTCGGGATCCCTCGGTTTGGAATATCGGCATCCCATATTGATCAACGGCAGCCGCGCTAAGGTTGTTCATTGGCCAAATGGCTTGATGACCAGTTTGCAATTCTAAATAGTGTAATAAAACGGCAAGTTAGTGTGTAACACTCGTATTGTTATCAACTTTGAGGAGGAATCAACCGCAGCGGAATGTCATATAAACCCAAAAAATCTGTTTATAGACATTGCAGCCCAGTAAAGATTTGGTTTGGATACAACACCGCAGGTGTTAAATGTAGTACACACCAGTTGTCCCCGCATTTCATTTTTTTTTTCAAACTCCTCAAACCGACACTTGTGATGTCTGATATTCCAAGCATGGTCGTGGAGGAGCGCCTCCATGCGCTCCACGAGATTGCACAGAAGAAGTTACAGCAGATCCGCGACAAGGAGAAGACGGATCTTCGTGATGATGAGGATAACCCCGTCACCTTCTCCCCATCCATCTCCAGACGGGCCCAGAAGATCAATCGGTCCGAACCCATTGAGAACCGCCTCATTGCGGAGGAGAAGCGGCGCCAGGTGCGTCAGCGGGACCGTATCAAGGCCCACATGATGCACGAGATGCCCGGGTCCCCCGTCATCACCGAGATGGCCCAGCGCATGACCCGCGACCGCCCCGCCAACGAGGCGCTATATGAGCTGTCGTTCCAACACCCCGCGCCGTCGTATCCCAGCCGCCCGTCCCCCTCGTCGCCAGTCAAGTCGCCGCGCGTCCATCACCCCAACATCTACCGTGAGATGCCCATCGAGGACGACCTGCTGCTACGAGATGAGAATCGGCGTCGGGCCCACGTGAAGCAGCTGTGGGAGATGGCACGGGAGGAGCGAGGGCGGCACAAACCCGTCATCAACCCGAGGAGCACACAGATCGCCGCGCAGATCAACGAGAGCTCGTTCGAGAGGCTCACCCGGCCCCGGACGGCCCCGACGCCCAAGCCCGAGTACCAGGACCCCGAGGCGACTTTCACTCCGCGGATCAACGCCACCAGCAAGCGACTGGACCGGACGCAGGCCCGCGGCGTGGCCCGCATGAAGCAGTACGAGGGCCGCACCCCGCGTACCCCGATGAAGACGCCGGCGGACCTCGACGAGGAGGCCAACACGACGTTCCACCCCAAGTTGACGGCGACACAGACCCGGGACGACGGGAGCGTGATCGATCGACTCAAGTCGTGGACCACCGAGCGCGAGGAGTCGATGGAGAAGCTGCGGACGCTGGTTAACGAGGAGAGGCACGCCGAGTGCACGTTCGCGCCGGCCGTGCGGTCCCCGTCGATAGCGTCAAGCCGTGCCAACCCCCCCAAGCAGGTGGGCGGCATCCCGCAGTTCCTGGCCCGGCAGCAGCGGGCGAGGGACGAGAAGGCGGCCAAGGAGAAGGCGCTGGAGGGTGGCGGGAAGGCGTGGCGCGCCCGGACCACCAAGGCCGAGGGCTTCCTCTTCGGCCACCGACCCAAGGCCATCAAGTCGCTTGTCCGGCCCAACGAGCGGCCCGCCCCGAGACGGAAGGTCAAGAAGAAGCCCGGGGAGGAGCCCGAGGCGGAGACCCCCAAGATTGTGGAGGAAGTGAGCCCCAGCCCGGGGGAGGCCGCGACGCCGGACGTGGAGCCCGAGGAGGAGCCGGCACTGACCGGGGTGCTGAGCGACTACTCGACGGTGATCTCGGCGACATTCCAGGACGCCAAGGTGCCCGAGGAGTACGCCAAGCGCCA
>PPCM01001553.1_pt1 | contig 10051 bp, 6 predicted proteins | sample 1555541 | NCBI WGS metagenome assembly PPCM01 (sample SAMN05284479, study PRJNA326546) | Marine sediment metagenome, whole genome shotgun sequencing project. | isolation source: marine sediment | place: Germany: Wadden Sea | collected 2012-09-05 | reverse complement strand
CGACGGCCGTCTCGACAAGACGGGCCGCACTCTCGACACTCCCGATCCGTATGTGAAAGTCCGGCACGCCAACCGTGCGGGGATCATGAACGAGAAAAAGACCAAAGTCAAGGACAACACTTATACGCCCGTGTGGAACGAAGCCATCTTCCTGAAGGACGCCCCGCTTTCAAACACGCTGTACATTGACGTGTATGACCATGACAAATTCACTAGCGACGATCTGATCGGCCAAGGCACGATTGACCTGACCCGACTCGGCCGAAACCCCACCATGACGGTTTCGGTCAACATTGCAAACAAGGACGGCGCCAAGTGCGGCCAGGTTCGGGCCGAGCTCATGTTCGTCCCCCAGGGCTCCATAGACATCACGTGCATCAGCGCGGAGGGCCTCTCCGCCGAAGGAGAGACGCCCGACCCGTACGTGCGGTTCAAGAGCAACGACGAGAAGTTCAAGACCAAGCACAAGAAGAACAGCCCCAATCCGACCTGGAACGAGCGCTTCAGCACCGGCCACCACGATCTCCAGGACATCAAGAAGGGCGAGTTTGTCGGCGAGAAGGTCGAATTCAAGGTCTACGACAAGGATCGCTTCACTTCGGACGACCTCATCGGCACGGCCCAGTTTGACCTTCTCCAGCTCGCCCGCAACTACCGCCAGCAGGTGCGCTTGCCGCTGCGAGACGGCACCGGGACCCTCAACGTGCTCGTCGAGCTGCATTCGGACATGGCCTAACGTAAACGCGATTGATGAATGACGCAAGCATATTGATAGTTTAGTACTGGGCCTTGAAGTCCTCGATGGACTTGTGCTCGTAGTCACCGGCGTGGCCGGCGCTGCCGAAGGAGGTCATCTTGATCTCAGCCTGCTCCTGGACGGAGATGCGGCCGGGGCCGAGGTAGTCGCGGGGGTCGAACTTCTCGGGGGCCTCGACGAACACCTTGCGGACGGCGCCGGTCATGGCCATGCGGAGGTCGGTGTCGACGTTGATCTTGGCGACGCCGTTCTTGATGGCAGCCTGGATGGAGGGGATGGGGACGCCCATGGCAGTGGGCATGTTGCCGCCAAACTCGTTGATCTTCTCGAGAAGGTCAGCGGGGACGGAGGAGGACCCGTGCATGACGAGGGGGATCTTGACGCGGTCGGCGATCTCCTTGACGAGGTCGATGGCGAGGGTGGGGGTCGTCTTGAACTTGTAGGCGCCGTGACTGGTGCCGATGGCGACGGCGAGGCAGTCAACACCGGTGCGCTTGACGAACTCCTCGGCCTGGTCGGGGTCGGTCAGCTGGACCTCGCCGACGATGTCCTCCTCGATGCCGCCGAGGGTGCCGAGCTCGGCCTCGACAGTCACACCGAACTGGTGGGCGTACTCGACGACCTCCTTGGTGATGCGCACGTTCTCCTCGAAGCTGTGGTGGGAGGCGTCGATCATGACGGACGTGAAGCCAAGGGCGATGGAGCTCTTGACGCTCTCGATGTTGTCACCGTGGTCAAGGTGCATGGCGATGGGGACCTCGGGGTTCTCCTCAACGGCAGCCATCATAAGGTGCTTGAGGTAGACGAGGTTGGTGTACTTGAGGGCACCACGGGAAGCCTGGACGATCAGAGGCGAGTTAAGCTTCTTGGCGGCAGCAGAGATGGCCTGGAGACCCTCCATGTTGTTCACGTTGAGGGCGGGGACACCATAACCACCCTTGAGGGCGTTGTCGAGGATGAGCTTGAGGGGAACGAGAGGCATTAAGAATACTTCTTTGACAGACGCAGAGTCAGTCGAGTCGATTGTATCAAAATCGAATCACCGGAAATTGGAGACGGCCGAGAACGTCGGCGCCCCTGACCCACGGGCTCCCGCGGATGTCCGGACGCGTCCCGGGCTGGAGTCAGCCAGGTGCTTGCTTCCGCTTGAAGTGAAGTTCAGCGCACAGAGGCAATAGCGTCATGCTGAAGCTCGGGATCCTGATGCTTACGCTCCCCGTGTGCGTTTTCGCCGGCGTCGCGCATTTCACGTATGAGCTCGATAACTTTTGGTTCCATGCGGGGACCAAGACAGTCGTATGCGTCCTCTACGCCGCCATCGCGCTCATGTACCGGCAGCGTCTCGTCGCGACAGCCCTAATTCTTGGCGCGGCCGGCGACTTTCTTCTTGCTGTCGACTCGTTTGTTCCGGACAAGCTCATCTTCTTCTTTGTCGGCGCTTCGGTGTTCCTGCTCAGCCACGTGGTCTATCTCGTGTACGCCATCGCTCTGGACCGCAAGCTGCGCCCCCTCTACATCGTCCCCTACGCCGTGATTGGCGGCGGCTTTGTTATCGCGTCCGAGTTCATCTTTGACACCGAAACCAACGCAGTCATCCCCACGTACGTCACGTTCCTGGTCCTCATGGGGTGGCGCACCGGATGTCTGCCCAAGCGCGGCCCCGCTGACTGGATGATAGCCGTCGCGGGCGCTCTTTTCGAGATCTCAGATTTTGTACTGGGCATACGCATCTTTTTGGCGCCTGGCATCCCCCACGGGAGACTGATTACAATGACCACTTACTGGTCAGCGCAGACCCTGTTCCTGCTCCAGGCCGTCCTGCGTGCTAGACAGCCGGGGTTGAAAACCAAGGCTCAATAAACTATAGCTACATGGTTGGCATGGAGCCAAGCGCAACCAATATCGCTGACACGCTCCGCTGTGCACTATTTATGGTTCAATGTGGGGCGTTTGTGTCGCTGGTCACTCGGTAGCCGCGGATTTGAGAACGGTGCAGAGCTGCTGGTGGTACTCGGAGACGTCCTGAGCCCTGACATGGACCGAGATGACGCGTCGGGCCACCTTGGCGCGGATGAGGCACCAGACGTCGACGCTCTTCTTCTCGTCGGCGTTGTGAACGCTGTAGTCGGCGTACCGCTTGTGTTTGAGCATCTTGCGGGGCGGGTTGGTGCCGCGCTTGACGGTTAGCCTGAACGTGCCATTTTCGCTATGCAGCAGCGTCTTCAGCTCCTCCAGAAACGCCTCCTGGTCGAGCAGCTTCATTTTGTCGTCTCTCTAAATCGACTGTCGCCGAATGACGCCGTCAGGGCCAACCGCGCCCCGACAGCAGCACATTGGGTATCATGTGGCATTTACATTTTCTCCGTTCTCCGCTCTCCTGAAATCATCGTGAAATATCATCATGACGCCGGGAAGGACAAGACGCCCACCCCGCCGCTCAGCCGCACGGCGACGGCACCTCGACGCGGACGCGGCGCTCAACGGGCTTGGGGCGCTTCATGTACATGAGCCGCACGACGCTCTTGACGGGGCACTTGGCCATCCACTCCTTGTGGTCGCGGATGAGCGACTCGTCGACGCCCATCGAGTCCAGGTAGCCCGCGAGGTATTGCAGGTCGCTGTCGCTGTCGCCGATGCTGCAGCCGTGACCGTAGTGTACGCCGGTCAGCGTCGCATGGCTGTGGAACCACGGGCGGACGAGGACGACGTTGTTCCCCGACAGCAGCGTGCACAGCCCGTTGTCGTCGATGTGCAGGATGTCCTCCTGGTCGTACGGCAGCCGCTCAGAGACAAACTCAAGCGGCTTGGCGAGGTACGTGTGCTGCTGCTTGGTGGCCCGCGACTCGAACTTCATGCGGACGCTGTACTGCCGTCCGATCGCGAAGACGGGCCGGATGCCGAGCTTGTCGATCCGCAGCAGCTGCATCTTGGCGTTGACGGCCTCCTGTCTGGACAGGGACCAGAACGCAATGTCAAACGACTTGGCAACGTGCGTGAGGAAGCGCTTGACGCCAGGCCGCAGGAACGTTTCGGGCTTGTCGACATCGAACAGCGGTGACGTAACGTCCAGGAGGGTGTGGTCCATGTCCAGCACGAGCAGTCGGCGGTGCCGGATCGCCGAGAAGTCGATCTTGGGCGTGGGCAGCTTGCCAACAACCTTTGTGGTGCGCTTGTCAATGTTGTGGGCGCATTTGAAGGACGCCATGGTAGAATTTGTTCTTTGGGATGTTTGATATGAAACTTCAACGTGGAATTCGATGCGATCTTCATCAAGAATTGATGGAAGATACTGTTCAGAAAATTGCAGAGCGAGCAAACAACGCTTGGGACCCGGGTAGCGCCGGATGCCAGCCGCGTGCCGATGTCGCCGAACCACGATGTGGGTCATCGAAAATAAAAATGCAGAAATCATGTGAGCAACGAAGATCCTCTAGATTTACACGAGCGCTGCTGCTGCTTATATCCTGTTATTACACCTTCTGCGGCGGAACCTGAGCATGATGGTCACCACACGCCACGCACAACACCCGAACAAACCAATTGTTGTCCCCGACACAATCAGCAACGAGCCCACCAGCTCGGCGGGTGCCGTCCGCCGCATCAAAGAACACGATCCGTCCTTCTTGATTGCCCAGTTGCTGTGTAGGATACCGATGTCGACTGTGCTGGGCACGCTGTCCCCAAACTCTGGCGACAGGCGCTCAAGCTCGCTTTTGAAGATGGGTGACGTCGTGAGGGCGACCTCATCCGCGACGAACGTCTGGCTGGCGAACCGGTCGGGACTGATCGTCACGTTCTGAGCCATGACGAACAGCGAGTTGTGGCCGGGCAGGCGGCACGCGGCAATCTCTCTGTTGAGCTTGGTTGGGTCGTGTAGCTGAACGATCTTGAACTGGTCGCTGGGCATCTGGGTGCCTACGACGCACGTCGCGGCCACGAGCTCCTGGTCAATGATGAGTTTGACCTTCTCGCCAAAGTCGGTTGCCATCTCGAAAAACTCGACGCGCTGGAGCGTGTTGAAGTCAATGGTGCTACGCTTCTTGTACACGCCGTTGCGCGTGAGAAAGTCGAACATCGCAGGGTACTTGTCTTCGAGGGTGATGATGCCCGTCTCCGACAGTTGGAGCTCGTCCTGCAGCCTGTCGACGTCGTTCATCATCGTCAAATGAGCCGTGTTCGTCAACAAGAAGCAGTCAAGGTAGTACGATTCGCCGTTCTCAGAGACGGTGTTGCCACACGGTGACATATCAACGATATCCTGTGACGCAATGTCCAGCGACATGTCAAGCGACGCCGCGATCCACGGCCGGGCGTACCCGCGGTCGTTCAGGTGCACGCGGAGGCCCACGTTGACGAGGGTGCCGCCAGCGTTAGGGTATGGGTCTGTGTACCCAAGCTGGTCACTCTCGAAGGGGCCGAAGAAGTACGGATGCTTGATTGATGTGCCGTAATTCGAAACCGCGCCCTCGACCGCGAGAAAATCGATGTTGGGGCCGTATGTGTATGCGTCGTCAATGGTAATGGCGTTAATATACTTGACGCGGTCGGTCAGAGTCGGGTCAGCTGCGAAGGCGTAACGCCAGGCGGCGCTGAGGATGGACACGACCTGCATCTCGCCGACGGCCCTGTCGGTCATAATCCAGTCAAGGCGCCGCTCGGGCGTCGCGTGCGCCGTCTTGTTGTTGTAGTCGATGAACGCCGCGAGGTCGTCCCAGTCCACGTCCTCCAGAGTCCCGACCCACCCCGGCTTCAGCGTGTTATATCTGGGCAGGATCGAGGCGTATGTGGTGCCAAACATGTTGGCGTCGAGACCCATCATCGCCTGGTAGTCCGCGGCGTCATCGGTTCTGGCCGCGATGGTTGACGTCCGGGCGTACACCTGCGGGTCGTAGCACGCGACACCGCTGAGCGTGCCCAGGAACGTGTTCATCTCACCCGCGAACGTCTCGGGGCACCAGTCCATCGTCAGCAGGTCGGGTCGGAGGTTGACCCGCGTGTGGTAGTGCTCGGGCCACGACGTGACAAGTAGCAGTGCTCCGATCGGCGCGAAGACGTACCGCGTCAGGACGGTCGTTGTCGAGATGCCTGTCGTCTGTCGCTTGACATTCACAGTGTGGCTTGTATACTGGCCGCCCACGGCTGTCCACAGCGCGTCCATGAACCCGCCGTCGACCCAGCCCTCGATCTCCTCGGGGTCCAGCAGATCGAGCGAGTCTTGATCGGTCAGGCGAGCCGAGGACAGCATAGAGTTGAAGAACAGACGGCCACCCATATCGTAGATCGACGCGTGGGCGTTGAAAGGGTATCCACTGACCTTCACATCGCTGAGGTCAAGGAAAAATATGAATGTCAAAATATCGACGTCAATGGTGGCAACCGCGTCCAGTTCGCCGTCGACAAACACGGGCGATACGAGCTGCACAACCTGGCGGCCGGTCAGCTCGTCCATCGCCATCTCAATTCGTATCTGGGACTTAGTGGGGTGCAGACGGTGCGCTGTCTCGCTGGCAGAGATGACGAGCTCAACGAGAACGTCAAACAGGGCGGGATAAACCACGTGGCTGGCGGGAAGCACGCGCGCCTTGGTGGACACGGTGTACTGCAGGTACTCTGCGGCGCGTTTGGTGTACTCGACGGCGGTGTCAATGAAGGGGTCAACCTGGAAGTCATACATCAGGTCGGGCGTGACGGTGTGCGCGTTGATGTCGCACAGCGCGCGGTTCCACTGTGAGTCGGTGGTCGCAAAGTAGCCCTTGACGGTCTCCCACGGCGATTTTGTCTGCGCGGGAAGGGTCGACCGGACGTCGATAAACACGGGGATGATGCCGACCCCGCAGTCAAGGAGCAGCTTGCGGAGGTCGTATCCGAACGTGGTGTCGACCTGGGGCACGGTCGTCAAGATGTACAGGTAGGCGGGGGCCTCGGGCTTGAGGACAAACCGTGTCGGCGTGCTCTCATCAGTCGAGACGCTGTGCTTCAGGCTATCGACGGCCCGCGTGATCGCCGCGAATAGGTCCCGCGAATACAGCTTGCCGGACTCGCCGAGCATGAGCCCGCTGGCGGTGGTCGAGTACCCGTCAGTCGCGATTGTGGTGAAGTAGCTGTGAAGGTTCTTCACCATGTCCATGCGGCGGTACCACACGGCGGGGTGCAGGCCGCGCGTGATGGCGTCGTGCTGCGCGTCCGCGGTGGCAAGGAACGTGTTGTCGCCGACATACCGGCCATCCGTCGAGTGAATCGTCATGCCGTCCGCGTCACCGAGCGACATGAGCACCGTGCGCGCCAGATGGAACATGTTGGAATACAGTCGCGGCAGGTCCCCCATCGTGTAGTCGTTGTTGACGAACGGGTCGAGCACAACGGCCGCGGCGCGATGGATCACGGCCGACGCGCCGTTGATGAAGGCCGCCGACTCACGGGCGTCGTGGAACCCACCCGTGTGGATGGGGGCGGGAGCCACCGCGATGGAACCCGTCCGCGCGTCCATCATACGGTGCCAGAGCACGGCCTTGTCAAGCTGCATCATTGGTGCCTTGGGCTCGTTGGCGGTCCACGTCAAGTCGGTGTCCGCGGCGTTGTCTGCGAGGGCCCAGGACGTGTGGTCGTTCTCTGAGATGAGTGGCAGAGTGACGCTAGGCATTTTCGGCACCGCATTCAGCGAGCACATCGCCCGCGTCTTGTAGTCGTCCGCGGCGGGGCCGTAGACGGCAGCTGCGTCGTACACGGAAATTCCAAAGTGTTTGAGGGGCGTGGTGCCGCTTGGCTCCGGTGTACACGCCTCCGCGTACGATTTGATCATTTTGTGCACTTCATCTTCGAGGAGCGTGACCCTAGAGCCCAGCTGGGCGCTGAATGCGTTGGTGAAAGACGTGATGTCCACCTGGCTGATGTTACGGGGGATCGAATCAACGTAAGTCTCGAATGCAGCGGGCGCCTGCATTTTGTTGAACGTATTCAACGAATACTTCGACACGTCGCGAACTGCTGACAGAATAGTGATGTCAGACAACACAGAAGCGCTGCTGACCGTTACTAGAAGCGTGAAGGCCAATATGGCCAATATTTGGTTCCATTGGCTCATGATCTTCAGCACGTAATCTTCAAAACCAGTCCAGTTTTAGATCATAGAAATCTCAATAATAAGTCAGTTAACCGGGGTTTATTGGTTAAGATCCATTGATTGAACCCAATTTTCACAACAAGCACTGAGAGGCGAAGAAAGCAGAAGAACGCGATTTTATTAACTTCTGAAGTAGAGTCATTAAAATGAAAAATAGTGGATCCATAAGTTATCTCTTAAGATCTCCGTCGCCTAAGCAGCTATCCGAACAATCGTTATGGAGACGGCAGACAACTGAATCTATATTTATAAATCTTATAAGTGACGGATTGTGGAGCAAGTTTGGTGTCCAGTGAGCACCTTTGAATCCACCAATCAAGTGCTAATTTACACTGCATTGTCGTCACAACTCTACCCTATCCGTCACAAATCGCGGAGGTTGATGCGGCTTGACTTTCCAAGCCCGCCCGCGCCCCGCCGCGCCTTCAGCACACGAGTCCGCGCCGCCTTCCGACCAACAGGCGACAGGTCTACGTCATCGCCAATCATGTCGAGCTTCTCTAGCTGGTCGGGCTCGAGCGCGTTCATTGCCGTTTTGAGGACGTCTTCGAGCACCGTCCGGGATCGGGCCTGGCAGTCGTCCACCGTGCGCCGGACACTCCGCAGGGTGTCTACAAGGGCGTCGGGGTCAGTCTCAAGCTCGGCGTCGGCGACGCTCGCTCCGACCTTGCTGGCCATGGCTTCAGTTAGCTGGACAATAGACCGCCCAACAAAGACGGCACCGTTGATGAAAGCCTCGATATCTGCGTCATCATCGGCCTCGTCGTTGCCTGTCTGGGGTGGGGCGGGCTCGGGGCTCCTCCTCCCGCGGCCCGTCTCCCTCGAGTCATACCCCCTGTCGTCCCTCACCCTTGACGACGTGCGGTCCTGCTCCCGGTCAATTACGGCGGCCAACATCGCCGTGATGGATGCGTTCTGGTCCTTGAGCCCGGCGAGTTCTCGCTTCACCCCCGCGATGCCGCGCCGGTCCACAAGCTTGCCCTTGCCACGCAAGATAGACCGCAGACGGCGGATCGTCTCCTTGTTCTTCACATCATCGTACGGACGCTGTTGCTGCAGTGTCCGGCGAAAGCGCTGGTCATCGTCCCGCTTGGTGGTCTGCATGGATGAAATTGTGCGTTTGAGACTGTCCACTTGAGAGCGGAGGGCAGAGCTGTCCGCGGCATGTGATTCGATTGCAGTGCGCCCTAAGTCTGCCTTAACGGCGCGAGTCTCCGCGGTAGAGATCTGTGCCGCGAGCATGTCGCGACTGTGCTTTGTTCTGGACAGCTGGTGAAGCAGTTCCTTATTCTTGCGCTCTAAGTCATCTACAGTACGGTTTGTCCGATGTAGCTCATCATCTAGTTCCCGGATGACTCGGCTAGCCTTAGAGAAGCGAGACATTTTTCGGAAATTCTCGGTTTGTAGGTAAGATTATATGCCAGCTTATATGACTGATCTGTGGCTGAGCGCGAGAATCAATGCGATTGTTTAGACTGTTTCATAATTGTGAGCAAGTTTTTATTTTTATTTTTGGAGCCACCTGATGAAAGATCTGATGCCGCCTGGGTCAACGCCCATGATGGCCTCGGTAAGGTATGTGGTAATGTATGTGGTAAGGTATGGGGGATAATCAGGCGGGCGAGGCGGGTTGGTCATCGAACGCTTGCTCGCGATTGTATGGAGTGATGGTCCCCTTGGCGTGGTTGGTTAATTCCGACCAATTTAGTCGAACGTACCTGCTACGCTACATACTGCGCTTGCTAGCTTGCTAGTAACCAAATGATCCTCTTACGCGGGCTCTTTGAGCAATCGATCCACTATGTTCACACCACATTTTAGCGATGATCATACATATGGCCACCAACAGCCCCACCCCTCACACTGTATGATCATCTTTACCCGTTCAGACATCCCAGAAGCGGACACACGTGATCTAAACCTCCACCAAGTCTCAATTCTGCTCCACATCTTGAATGCATTCGAATGCAAGTTATAACTTCTTCGTTTTTCTGATCTGACTGGTGTCGTAAATATTGGGGTTTGACGTGGGAATCATGACCGACCAAGGCCGGATAACTTGTCACGATGATTTCGATGTGATCTGCTAAATCAGAAAGATTTAGTCCCGACAAACGTCGCTGAAGATCATGAGCCAATGGAACCAAATATTGGCCATATTGGCCTTCACGCTT
>PPCM01001552.1_pt1 | contig 10061 bp, 6 predicted proteins | sample 1555541 | NCBI WGS metagenome assembly PPCM01 (sample SAMN05284479, study PRJNA326546) | Marine sediment metagenome, whole genome shotgun sequencing project. | isolation source: marine sediment | place: Germany: Wadden Sea | collected 2012-09-05 | reverse complement strand
ACTGACATGTCTAGTCGCGATAACGGGAGGAACGCCGACCTGCGGACGTTCGAGAAACTGAAGGACTGCCAGGCCGTCGTCAACGCGACAGTGCTGTTCCAGTACGCGCTTGCGGCCTATCCGAACAGTTACTCGGTGCTGATTGCTTACATTCGGTTCTGCTACAACTTCCTCGGCTACGACCAGACCAAAGAGGCTCTGAAACGCTTCAAGACCCGCAGCGGCACGCCGCCCCTGGACGCGGCTTTCACCGTGTACCGCATCAGCCGTGACGTCACGCGGAAGTCGAGTCAAGTTGGGGCGATGGCGTCGGCCATCGACCATCTCGTGTACAACAAGAGGCTCAACATCATGATCAAGCTTGACCGCGAGGTCCGACAGGCCTGCCTCGACTTCTGGAAGGCCGTGCGCCGCGCCAACGCTCGCGACGATGGCCACAAGAGGTTCAGCGACATCCGCAACAGCGCCTACCGTGTCGGCGACCTCATTCTCGAGAGCGAGAAGAACGTCAAAAACCTTCTGCGACAGGCGACGCCCGCCGTGCTCAAGACGTACTCGGCCTACCTGCGCGACATCCTGCACGTCCCCGATGAGGAGCTCGCGTCGTACACCGTGCTTGCCGAGATCCTCGAAGACGGCCACCAGCAGCCCCCCATGGTCAAGCTTAGGCCCCGCCCCGGTGCCGGCGCTGGGTCTGCCCGGCTCCTGTGGTGGACGTCGGCCGTGTGCACCGTGATGCTTGTGCTCTTGATCGCGCTGTGCACCACGTTCATCCAGATTGCGATGCGGGCCTCCCACTTTGTCGTGCAGCACCAGATGTCTGTCGGGCTGACTGACTACGTCGGCGCATCCATAGATGCCACATTGGGCTCGTCGCTGTACACGGGTAATGCGTCACCCATCCTCATCGCCGCAGAAATCTTCGATGCCGTGGCCCAGCAGTCCTACTACGGCCGCACGCTTAACGTGATGGACTTCTTTGACCAGATGGAGACGTTCTTCGGCAACTTTTTAGGCATCGGAGCGGTAGATGCCGCGGCTTACTCTTTTGAGTTCACCGACAGCACACCAACGATCAGCATGAACCAGATCAACCCGTTATTCTCCAAGAAGCTGCGGGACGAAATGGACAGTCAAGTCACTGTGACTTACTTTAACCAGGGCGTGCCGTACAACATGACCAAGTCGATGTACGACGGCCATCAGGCCTACGGGACGGCAGCGCGCCGCATCGCCGAGTGCATGGGGCCAGACGCCGGAACTCCCGACTGCTCGGCATCGCGCCAGGCCGATCGTCGCGACTTCTGCGGGGCCAACGGACTGACGCTGCTCGGGTATGGCTACGGGCAGCTCGTCGAGGACGCGAGCGACGTGTCGGCGACGTACTCACAGGTACTGATGGGAATCGAGGGCGCGCTGTTCGTGGTGATCGCGGTCAGCGTCGTTGCGGTCGGCACGATTTTCTTTACAGTAATGCTGAATCTGTCTCAATACGAGTCTAAGGCCCTCCGAATGTTCTTCGCCCTCGACAGCGGTCTCGTCGCCCGCATGATTGAGAGCCTCGAGGTCCACGACAAGGAACATACCAAGAAGGAAGGGGGCGACGAAGGCCCGTCTGTCAGGTTCAAGGAGGTCAAGTCCAGCGACAAGAAGAAGAAGCAAAAGAAGCGCAAGGCCAGGCTTGGCGCGGGGCTTGTCGGCAACAACAAGCGTCGTCACAGCAGCATTGTGCTGACGGCGTTTGTCTACATCTCCACCAGCGTGACGGCCATCCTGCTCGGCTTCTTCGTGCTGCAGGCCATCTTATTGTACCGTACGAACGACCAGCGGCTCACGTCGCTCGGTATCACCCACGCGCTCAAGAGCGCCTTCACTTCTCTTTATACCTACTTTATATCGGTTTATCTGGTTACCTTGCCCGACGCCGCCAAGCCCGACCTGATTGGCCTGCTCGGTGAGTTCCGCGACCAAACCCACGCCGCGAACACCGCGTTCCTGACCCACCGGGGGTCGTCTGCCAACGACGGTTTCTCCCAGGAGCTGCTCTCGCTGCTGTACGACAAGCGCTGTCTGCCGTCGCGCGCGGCCTGGTGCCGGGGCGAGGCCGTCGACCAGGCAATGTTCGGGGAGTTTATGGACCACGTCTCAGCGCTTATGGCGACACCGCCCGCCGACCTGACCCCGGCCAACCAAGACTTCCTGGCCGTCAACACCACGTTCATTGACGTCAACGGGGCCCGCGTCGCCGTGCTCAGGCATGAACGGCAATCGCTGGACGACGCGGTGAGCCTCGATCTGGGCCTGTCCATCGCGTTCGGCGTGATCGAGGGCATCGGCATTATGGCGCTCAACTTTGTCGTATTCCGGGTCCTTATCCAGCGTTTGAGGCGGCAACGTGAGGTGACGACGATATTCAGGTCCATCGTGGACAAGAACTTTGCTTAACAAGACCACTGCGCAGCGCGGTGCATTGCAACTGTAACACGTAATTTAATCGGATAAATATGCATGCTCGGACCAAGAATGACTCCTGCCAGTGCAAAAAGTCCAGGATGCTTCAAGGAACAGGCCATCTGAAGCCACTTCATCAGTCGGCCTTGTTTCTCTCCGCTTCGTACTCATTCACCACCCCCGTCGCGGCCACCGCCTTTCCCTGTATCGGAGCATCGTCCATCTCGGGTGCTTCGAGGTCAGGTAAGGTAGCCCGCGCGAGGTTACTGAACAGGGTCGGGTTGCCACCCTTCGGGCACATGACGTCGACAAAGAGCGTGAACTCAAACATGGCGAATGGGAGCTGGCAAGCGGGGCACAGCACGAATAGGAACAGCATGGTCTGCGGGCTCTGTGAGACGAGGAGTATGATGTCAAGGACGAGCTCAATGCTGTCGTTGAGGTTGAATAAAACAAAGAAAAACACAAGGAACGGTAACACGTAGCACACGCGGATGAAGAGCGCAGTGTTGATCATCACACGCAAGATCCTCACACGCAGCGGGGCTCGACGCGCAGACCTGACCATGGCGTAGAAAACGGCGCCAGCAGTTAAAATGCTGGGTATTGGGTTGAAGGCAATGAGAGGCGGGATCATTGACGAGCCAGAGCGGTAGCAGTAGACCAAGGAGATCAACAGAAGCGCCATGTGGATGCCAGCGCTGGACACAGCGATTTTGCGAGAGTGTGTTCTGATGAAAGCGGCTTTCTTGCTTTCTGGGTCCAAGCGGAGGTCACGAATGATGTCGTGTAGCCATCCGTCCTTGCGCATGTCGTCATACACTTCGTCCATTTCGTCAAAGATGTCAGTTTTCTCTGCCCTGCTTTGTTGGAGATATTTCTGTCAGCTGCTGCCCACCACCCGCACTCCTTAGACCATACATGCCATTTAAACATCGCACACATCCCATATTCCAGTTTATTGTATTAGCAGCTCTCGGGCAGCCCGATCTCTTTGTTGCTGGCTGCTTCGAGGCCCATCCATCCTCGCATAGCGTTGATGATGCGGACGTCACGGTGGACACGCGTATACCCGGTGAGTGTGTACCCGCACGCGTTGGCGACGAATGCCGGCGTGTGCTCGACGGACTTACATCCCTGGCAAGTAATCTTACACTGCCGGCAATCACTCTTTCCATCAGGCGGTGCCATCGCCCCGTTCTTGGCGAACCAGTAGCTCGACAACACGAGCCGGATGGGCCAGTCGTTGCTGTTGTCGCGTACACCATTGGGTCCGTTGAACAACTGCTCCTCAAAGTGCCTGTGGCCGGCGACGTCGCCCGTCTTCACGAGCACGACGCCCTTATCGTGCATGTCGCGCGACGAGGACCCTGGGTTCTGCTGATCACTATCATCATTTTCGATTACCAGTCTCTGGCGTGTAATCTTCCCACACGCGCCATCGGGATCGTTGGGGAAGGCGCTAAACCAGATCTTGACCTTATCGACGTCGGTTTGGCTAAATCCGTGCGATTTCAAGTGTTTTTCGAACTCGGGGCCGTAATTGTACCCACTATCTCCATCGCACAGCAACATGTCGCGCTCCCCGCCTGTCAGCACCTCGAGGTACGTGAAGAAGTCGTTGGGGAGGGCCCCGCCCATGTTATGCCGGAACCGGGCAAGAATGGCGGCGAGCGACGGAGGCGAGATGTGTTTGGCGGCGTCAATACGGAAGCCAGAGAACCCCGCGCCCATCAGCTGTGTTAGGTAATCCGCGATCCTGTTCTGGACTTCAGGCTTCCCAGTATGGAGATCAGTGAGTCCCGTCAACCATCCAGCATCCAGGTCAAGGGGATCAGTCCACGAGTTCAAGGCTCGTTGGCAATGGAAGTCGGTCGGACCCCACGCCGCACGAGGGAATTCCTCCATCCAGGCTTTACCCGTGTTCGGGTTAGCAGTGTAGTCGAAGCACTCGGTGTAGTACGGGCTGGCGTGCGAGGCTGAGGATTGCTTCCCGGGCCACGTCGTGCATCCGCCGCCGACCCCGTTGCGGTGGGACCAATTCGCATCGTTGCCGCACCCCGTCATGTGGTTGATGACGGCGTCAGCATACACGCGCACACCGTGCTTTCTGCACTCAGCAATCATTTCGATCAGATCTGATCTAGATCCCATACGGCCGTCGAGATGATAGCTGACGGGTTGGTACGCGAAGTACCACGGATTGAGCTCCCCGTTGAACGGCTGAGTGGCCATCACCTGTTCCTGAACCGGGGAGATCTTGACGCCGAGCCACCCAGCCGCGCCGATGGTGGCGCACTCCTTGGCGACGTCTTTGTGGGGCCACATGAAGAGCTCGATCACGGCGCCCTTCTGGCCGGCCCTGTAGTCGCCGTGTGGGTTCTTGAGGGCGATTGCGGGTGCTTGCCACACGAAGTTGACTGGTTCGAGATCGATCGTGTCGATTCCGTCTGCCGTAACCGATATGTGCACTGTATCACCGAAAGGGGCCGAGAACGACCGAACCGGGGAGCTTGACGCGTCCTTGTTGAACGCATACGTCACGCGTGTCGTCTTGAACGCCGGATTCTGCCTGAGGTTGACCGTCACCGTGGCCTTGGTCCTGTCAGCGTTGTACACAATGGTTGGCCACCCCGTCATGCGATAGAACCCGCCGTATGTGGCCTCGTAGTGCTCGGACCCAGGCCGCGGCGTCTGCCATCTGTTGGCGTCGAGCACGGCGGGTGTATTGATATCGTTTCCTGTGCAATCGTTAGGATGGTAGGTTTGGCACCCAGGGAGGGGCGGGGTGGGACACTTCTTGAGGCAGGCCCCATCGCTGCAGTGCTGGAACCCAGCCTTACATGTCCGAACACACTTACCCCCGGTGCAGGTAGCGGATGCATCGTTGGGGTGCGGCTTACACACAACATTGCATGCCCCGCAGTGGTTGGCATCATGGTCGACGTTGGTGGCGCAGTCAGTGGCACCGCACGTGGCCCAACCCTTATCACACACGCACGTTGCGGCAGAGCTGCAGTGGCCGTGACCAGAGCATGGGTTGCTACCGCCGGGACACTTCTTGTCGCACGCCTCGCCGCCCCATACTTTGTCACATTGACACTGGCCGTCAATGTGACATGTCCCGTGACCGGAACAGGGTGGAGATCCATCACACGATAAGTGAAGGTTCTTGATGACCCCGCTATCAACCGAATAGGCGCCAGCGGAGGAGACATGGTAGTTCTTGCCGCGGTTGTTGTCCCATTGACCAGCACCATCGGTGGTGACAAAGACTAGGTCAGATGCAGCAGGTACGGTGGCTACATAGTAGCTAGTGTAGCCAAGACGGTGGGACTGGGCCATCAGCTCACCGGGAACGGGGTTCCAGGCACCGTGGTTGCTTGAGTAGTGAATATACGCTTTGCCCCAGTTCGATGGCTTCTTGTAATAGATGGCAACGCCTGTATCGCAGGAAACAATAGCTACAAGGACCTGAGTTAGCGGACATAGAAGGCTACGCATGTCAGTAGATACATGCGCGCGTTTCAACAAACAGCAACGACCAGGAACCAAAGTTTCATCAAATGTTTTTGTGGTTGGTATGGACACGCTGGAAAACAAGAAATAATACAATTCGAATTGGGGATCACATGGCGATACAGTCGTGTGGATGAACACCAAAGTCGGCTTTTTGTGCAGTTGAGAACGTGGAAGACCTGATTTTTGGCCCTGTTCCAAACTTACCGAACGCGTGACGTCTTGTAGTAGCATACCTGGCACACCCCGATTATTGATAACATTTCGACATCTCCTTATAAACAGAACGAACACAAATCAATATCCTTGTTATTCTGCCGTATGAACCGTGGCGCAACAGGTTTGAGACTCAAAAGCATTTTCTAACACTAGAAGAAAACTATTCGTGGGATCAAACCCTCCAGGATGCGACCATTGAGATCACATTCGACGAGCCAGTACACCCCAAGACCATTTCGTGTGTTGTGAAGAGGAATCACGTCACGATTGGGATCAAGGGATCGGAGCCCCTTGTTGATGGCGATCTCTTCTCTAATGTTGACGTGGATGAGTCGTGTTGGTCACTTGAAGACAGGAAGCTGTTCACGCTTTCCCTCGTGAAGTTGGACACCACCCAGTGGTGGCCCTACATCGTCAAGGGTGGCAAGGAGCTGGATGTTACGGAGATTGCTCCCGAGGAGTCTCGTCTGCAGGACCTTGACCCAGAGATGCGGGCAACAGTCGAGAAAATGATGTATGAGCAGCGGCAGAAGGGCGCTGCAAAGACCGAGCAGGAGCAACGGTTCGATCAGTTCAAGGCGCAGCACCCAGACATGGACTTCAGCGGTGCGAAGGTAAACTTTGGAGAGTAGGTTTCGCATTACAATGCCAAGCTGATTGCGAATAAATGGGCTTCATATTCAATGCACACTAGAGCTGCACGCGCTAAGCACTCGCGGAAAAATGGTGACAACAAGTGAGGAAAGCACAAAAACATCAAACGTTTCTTGAAAAATGTCAACAATGGTGTGCGAATGTGCCCGTTGTGCTTTAGGCGTCGAATTTACTTACATGGAACGGAAGTCAAACTCAACATCCTTGGAGGTGAGGCTCTTGTAGACAGCGGAGTAGGTGTCAACGCGAGACTCGGCGGTAGTCTTGTCCTGGGGGTCAAGGAAGACGTTGATACGGCGGGAGTTGTCAACGCCAAAGCGGGTCTGCTTGCCGGTGATCTTGACGGGGTACACGAGGTCCTCAAGGAGGTTGTCGTGGACAGCGGTCAGGGTACGGCTGTAGGGACGGTCGACACGGCCAGCACGGCAGCGCTTGCCGGGCTTGGCGAGGATGCGGCGCTCGGCAACGAGGGTCACAACCATGCCGGACATCTTCTTCTCCATCTCACGGACAAGCTTGGTCTGGATCTTCTGGAAAGCAGCGAGGAAGGGAACAGGGACGAAGACGACAGCAGCAGTCTCGGCCTCGGTGACCTTCACCTCAATAGCGCGGCTGATGTACAGAGACTTAAGGTGGCTACCGAACTCAGCGTGCTGCTCGAGATCGAAGATAGCCTCAGTCACCTGACGCTCGAAAGCAGAAATCTCGGCACCATCGGCCTTCTTGATCTTCCAGGAAGGGAACACCTAAGTAACATCTCTCAAAACGGCCTGTACGAACCATTATCGCTTCTTCTCTTTCAAAGGGCTTCTTTATAGCTTTTTGGGGGGTGGTTTAATCACTTAGGAGGTAATATGTCTACAAACTTCAATGTTCACCTGATTGAGCACCCTGGTTGTATTGTGCTCGCTTAGACAAGCAGATAGATCACAATTTTGGGGACAAATAACGCGATCTAGCTTGGATATGCACACTCAAAAAACAGCTGTTCTCATGTGCGCCCTCGGCATCTCACGTTGGTTCGTATGAGCCGTCGTACTGGGTAAAAAAAATGAAAAGCTGGTTTATTTCGATGAAAGTGTTTCAACGCAAAAGGGCGCGACCGAATTCCTTCGCAATGCTCAGGCCAGATGTGAGCGTCTTTTGGAATGGCGTATCTGACAGCCCGGAGACCCCACTGGACAAATCAGGCGGTGACAGTGTGATGAAGACACCACCGTCGGCAGTGTCATGGACAGTCTCATCTACAAGGATCGCAACATCGCCCACGCGGGAAAGGATTGAGAGGCGGTTGACCTGCTCGTCGACGCCCACAAGGTTGTTGAGAGCTGTGACAAGGTTATTAATGTATGTAGCAAGCTTGATCTCGTTGCTAGTCATCTTGGTTCCGACGAACACAAGAACAGATCCGACACTACGGTAGATCACAAGCATGTCATCAGAGTAGATGCAATCGGCTGTGTGAGAGGCAGAAAAGGGCACAAACGCTCTGTAGTAGACTTCTTCGCTTTGGAGACAATCGTCCGCTTGAAATGCTCACAGAATTCGGGGGTTTCACCATCCTTGCCATAGAAGCGGGAATAGAGGAAGCGAGATGCGTTGTCGGTTATAACGACGCAGCGAACATCAGCAAAGATAGACATGTTTTGTGATCTGTCAGTATTTATAGCGGGCCAAAACGGACGAAAAATGGGTGTGTCTGACTATCTTATACTTGTTATCGCCAGGTCAGCATCAAATTCCAGTATTTCCCGTGGTCTTTAAATCGAACGTAAATCGAACGAAGGCGGGAACAGACGGCAATGGGAGTCCACGGCCTCTTCTCGTTCGTAGCAAACAGAGACAGTCGTGTTAGGTATTCAACAGGTGGGGCGAAGCAGATTCTCCCATTCCTGTCATTGTTCAAGCCAGGGCAACGAGTATCAATGGATGGCAACTCAATAATGCACTTTCTGTACCGCAAGTCATCTTCAATGCAATACGGTGGTGATCTAAACGAGTTCCGTGCCATTGCCAAGCGGTTTTTGTCATTGCTTCTTGGTTTAGGCTGTGACCTGACAATTTTCTTTGATGGTTGTGAAGCTGCTGATGGAGCCAAGAACGACGAGATGAAGGAGCGAAACAAGAGCCGTATGTCCCGCATCGCCACCCACATGAAGGACCTGGACATGGGTGTGGTGTCGTCCAACGTGCCCACCATCAATCCCCTTACCTTCGAGTCATTCGTCAGTGTTATCATGGAGCTCAGCGCCACGTACCGCGGTGACCGCCTCCGCATGCTGGTCTGTGACGGCGAGGCCGACGGGTACGTCTCCGCCTATGCCATCGCGTACGAGGCCATCGTACTGACCAACGACAGTGATTCACTCCTATTCAATTCCCCGATGGTCGTGATGTGTCAAAACCTCCACATAGGGCACCCCTCCGCCTATGAGATGGACGGTGCCTTCGACGTAGAGGGTGGCTCTGTCCTTGTGTTAAGACCCGCCCAAATATCAGGCGCTCTCGGACTCAGCACCGGGCGCGCCGTCCAGCTTCTCGCCGTCATGGTAGGTAACGACTACATCACATCCCTGACCCTCAAGCCCCTCCACGACGCCCTCAATAAGATGCAGTACCCACCCCAAGGCATGCACCCGAACGCCGGGCCGCGCGGTCACCCCACCATCATTGACCGCGTCCTAGACTTATGCCTCGGGCGACACGGGGTGCTGCGGGGGAACCTGAGCAGACTCGCGGCTCAGTCCGTCCGTGATAGGGAGGAGGCGGCCCGGGAGGTGCTCCAGGCCATTATGGCGGAGGTCAGCGTCCCTCACTCGTCCAGGCCGGGGCTATTAAGGGCCATGGTAGCCGCCGTCAGACCTTACATGATGCTACCGTTCATACCCCGCCCGACGGACCTTAAGTACAAGTCTCGGGATTGGTACTTGGGCAGGGTCCTCGACGCAGGCATCCTCAGCCATCCGCCACTCTCGCCCACACCGGAGGCCGCACGACTCACTGCCGTACTCACCCGGTTGACGGTCGCCTTCCGATCCGGGATGTTTGATCACCACGCCATTGATGTGGCTCGCGGCGCGTCGGGCGGCATCGGTCCCTATTGCCCCATACATAATCCAGACGCGTCATCCCCAGGCCTACCCGTCAAGCCCCTCGATGAGGCCTTCGTGCGTCTCATACGCGGCGCAGGACACGCACGAAGGCCTCATCGAGGGGCT
>PPCM01001551.1_pt1 | contig 10067 bp, 8 predicted proteins | sample 1555541 | NCBI WGS metagenome assembly PPCM01 (sample SAMN05284479, study PRJNA326546) | Marine sediment metagenome, whole genome shotgun sequencing project. | isolation source: marine sediment | place: Germany: Wadden Sea | collected 2012-09-05 | reverse complement strand
GGCGTTGGTGGCCGAGTGCAAGAAGTTCTACCTCGCACACAGGCAGTACGAGGAGAGCAAGGAGGTGTTCGTTGACGGTTGGGGTGACTACAGTACCACGATTACTCTCGACTGCGGCCGTTTGTATTCAGAAGACAACAATCGTCAAGGCCAGTGCGGGATCGGATCGGAGGAGAACGAGGTGACCGGGCCCCGCCTCGTCCGCCTGCCGCCCGTGCTGCGGGTGTGGTGTGGTCGTGGCCGCAGGATCGCTAAGACGACGCGCGGGCTGTACGCGTGGGGGTGGAACGACGATGGCAGCCTTGGTCTTGGCAACGACGAATACGTCAGACAGCCCCGCCGCGTGCCGATCGACAGCGAGGTGCTGGATGTGAGCATGACGCCAGCTGTATCATTCTTCAGAACGAGCTCTGGATGGCTCGGTTGTGGAGGTAACGTTTATGGTCAGCTTGGACTGGGCCACACAAACAATGTCACCACCCCCACCCCAATCCCGGGCAGTGAGGGGGTCACCTGGTGGGCGGGGGACGAGGATGTCACATTCGCGTTTACCGATGGTGGTATGTTGGCGTGCGGCAGAAACAATTGTGGCCAGACTGGGGTGGGGTCGGCCTATGATGAGATCACCACCCTCACCCCCGTCGCCCTGCCCGACGACGTCAAGGGTAGGGTCGACCGCGTGGTGTGTGCGCGTGAGTCATCCTTCATCGTCGCCGGCCGTCGCTGTTTTGCCGCTGGGTCCAATCGTCATGGTCAGCTGGGCCTGGGGTCAGATGAAGCAGCCATCCGCACCCCAACCGAGCTGCCCGTCCCCGTGGACGACATCATCTCACACGATGGGGTGACCGTCATCCGATCGGGCGACACCCTGCTCGCCTGCGGTGACAATAGGTATAGACAGATCTCCACCGCCAACACACCCGAGTTCACCGCCCCCGCCCCGATCGACCTGCCCGGGTCCGTCGTGAAGGTCGCTAATGTGGGCTTCCGCATCTACGTCCAGCTGACGGACGGGGCGTGGGTCGGGCGGGGCATTTGACGAGGAATACTTCATCCCCGTCCCCGGGGCCGACCTCATCGACGGGGATTTTCTCCCCGAGTGGTCCCCAGTCAATGGCGTCTTTGCTGAGGAGTTGAATACCTGGACGGCTGCCGATGGTGTGATGTTTCTTCCTGAGCCCATTAACAACGCGAACGAGATAAATCACAACTTTATAGTCTTTCTCATCGCCATCTTTCTTCTTCGAATCATTATCAAGGCACCTCTACACCTCAACCCCACGCGGAGATGAGTAACTCCTGGTCGCTCTCCCCGAGATGCGGCCCGCACGTCGCCCCGATCCACTCCTTCATGCCGGCTAGACGCACGAGACGTTCACGGACTAGGTCCCCTGTGCTCAGTCCGCCAAGGCCTAGACTAGACACGAGTGGGTCGCGCGACTCTACCCCGGCCTCTGCCGGCTCATCTTCGCCACCCAACTCACCCAACCCAAGACCCAACCCATCCTGGTCGAGTTCCTCTCTATAAACATCGAGGAGGACTTGGAGGGCCTTGGTAGGGAAAGGAATGGGATCCCACACCTCCAAGGGTACACCGCGTCGGGCGAGGGAGCGGGTCACGATGCGGCCGGACGACAGACGGAGCTTGGCAGGGATAGACGCCTGTAAAGCGGGGTGGTCCGGGGATGACTCAACCAGAGTCGATAAAGCGATCGCTGAGAGCTTGAGATCGAGATCTCCGTTAAAGTCGCCGTGAGACTTGGCCCACGCCGTGAGCACCACAGGCAGCGCGTCGCCGAGCAACTCGAGGGTCGCATCCACACCGTACCGGATGATCACCAAGGCGATGACCATCAAATGCCTCTGATTGCTCCCGCTATGCCCACCAGATAAATGCGTTATAAAGTGTGGCATATAAACCTCTGTAAATGATCTTTCCATAACTTCTCTGTGGTGGCCGAGAAGCGTGTTGATGAGGGGACACGCGACGCCTCTGATACGGGGGTCGTCGAGGGTGAGGATGCGTCTGACGACGCCGTCAATAGCCGATAAATGGGGGTATAAAGCGGCTTCTGAGGAGCGAAGGATGACTCGCTGGAGGACGGCGACGGTGCACTCGACCGTGGCCCTGTCGTGGGTCAGGTGGTTGAGGAGGGCGACCGTGGTGCCTATCAGTTGGTCCACGATGGGGGCGGGTAGGGTGTCGGCCGGGTGGGATAGAAGGGCGTCGAGGACGAGTAAGGCGGGAGTGACCTGGTGCTCTTCGGTGTATCTGGCAGTGATGGCCCGTGTGAGAGGGGGAAGGAGATCCTCCAGCACGGTATGAATGAACGATGAATGGGCCGCAGCACGGGCGATGGTGGCCACTCCCTGCACGATGTGGGGGTCGGCCTCGGAGATGGCCGCGTCGATCATGGCTGGGATAAACGTGCCGGCGCGGGAATAAACGGCCTCGGGGGCCACCCGCGAGATAACTGTAAATATATCAAATGTTAATGAGGGTACGGCGGCGCTCACAGGTGATGAGAGGAGCCCGTCGATGAGTACCTCAGCACAGGGCGACACGACGTCTGACGGGGCCCTGCCGACGGTGTCAGCGACCGCCTGGAGCACTATCGCGCATAACGTCTCATCTGCTGCGGCGTCCGTCATTATCGCCAATGCGGCGGGCAGCATGGTGGGTTGGGTGTGGAGTATCGCGGCTATGGCAGCCCCTCTGAGACGCGGTGGGGATGTATCGGCCGCCAGAGGGGTGAGTGTGGCGTCCGTGAAGAGAAGCGAAGGGCTTGATGAGGGGCTGCACAGCGCGAGTTGGATGGCAGCCTCGGCGAGTCTCCAGTTATCAGTATCATGAGCCATGGCCATCGCATCGACCGCTAGCTGGTCTACAGGGAGTCCCGCGTCCATCTCAAGGCATATCTCCACCAACTCGAGGGAATATCCGCGGACAGTGTCATCTGGGTCCAACACCCGGCGAACGTCATCGGTATCCTCCACGGGGTCCGGCTGGATGTAGTGGGGAAGGCACGATAGGAGTGTTGGGAGTGAGTGGTAGACGGCTTCACCCACACTGGGGCGGGCACAGCAATCCTCGACGAGGATGAGGAGCTCACAGATAGCGGCGGCGGGCCCGACGGCGTGGCCCTTGTCATCGAAGACTTGCAGCGTCTCGTCGATCAACATGGTCGTGTAGGAGATGGAGTGGCGAGCAAGAGCAGTCACCGAGGCAGCATAGAGCCGGGCGATGACGGGGGTGACCTCGGCGGCGTCCGTCTCCAGCGATATCACTCGGGCGGCCGACCCCGCCGCAGCCACGATGCCTGGGGCCGACGTGAGAGGCAGGGTCTCGATGGCGGAGGCGAGAAGGGGGGTCCACCGACTCAAGGCCGCAGAGAAGGCGCGGGGGAGGGCGGGGTCGGCCTGGGGCGTGATGAATGCACACATGGTCTCGAGCAGCGTCCCTATGATCCTAAACACGGCGGCGATGATCTCGGTCGGGGCCTCGGGGTTTGTGGCCAGGGCATAGAAGGTGTCGTCGAACGTGGTGTGGACTAACATGATCTGGGTGTCGCTGACGTCTTCTAGGGTCGCGTCGAGGAGTTGGACGACGCCTGATATCGCTGCGTCGCCATTGCTCATCAAACCGCTGAGAAGTGGCATCAGGGCGACCCACTCGTCAGGCCAGTCCCAGCGCGCAATGCAAATGGCAACCGCACAGCCTGACTTGCGGATGAGACTGTTGGAATCAACGACAGCGGCGAGAATGCGATCGCGGACAATTTGCTTGATGGACGCAGGAAGTTCGGGGCCGGTGAAGGCGCGATCGAGCGTGCACCAATGTGATTCCACGTGGTTGCGAAGAACAACACCGCAGAACTGGCGAAAAGCAATCTCGCGGCGTTCATCGCCGAGAACATCGACAAGTTGGACAGGGAAGTCGTCGAGAGCAGACATTTGCGCAAGAGAATGTTGTGCCTGGTTACGTGTATTCTCGTCAAGGCTAGTAAAGCCTTGAAACGTTAATAACAAGGCGTTACACATGCCCACGTCGTTTTGGCGCACTTCTATAAATCGTTTTGCGGGGAAATGGCTTGCCGGTCAAGACTCGCCTTAACTCAAAGCCACAATAACCAGCAGCCCGTCCACACACATGGAATACACCAAATACGGCGATCCCACTCACCCTCACAATATCTCATCTTCACTTCCACATCTCATCTTGCTAGACATTTATATTCACTGCTTGGGGTAATAAGAAGGGGTCGTGGGAACGACCCTAGGGGACGTCCCGATGGCGGGCAGGGCGGGGCTCGAGTACTTGTACTTGACGGGCCGATCACTGACGGCGCCTTCCCACTCCCAGCACATCTGCGATCCCTTATCGTTGGTGACCGGGAAAACCTGGATACGGGAGTCGTTCTCGACCATGGCGGCGACCTTCCTCCACTCCTTCTCTCTGATGTCCCTTTGGTGGCTCACTCGGAGCTCATCGCGGACATGGACGATGGGGATGGCACGTCTGTTGTCGTCGGTGCTGATACCGTCCATTTGTACGGCGTAATCTTCGAGGAGCTCTCTGACGGACGTCACAAGGCGTGAGATGCGACGGGACGACTGATGGTTCTTGATGATTGCGATGAAGAGACCAGCAGCGACACAGATAATGGCCGAGATGCCCAGGAACACCTCGGGACGAGCAGTGATGAACTCTCTCAACCTACACGCCACGGGGCGATCCGGTGTCAGAGAAAGGAGGGTCTGGCCATCCACAGTGACCGAGGGCCGGACCGAGAGGCGCTCGAGGATATCGTCGACGACTGTGGGGTCGGTGGCGATGCATGACAGGTTCAGGGCTGTCATGATGGTCGATATTGCGGTGGGAGTGACGGGGTCGCCGTTGCACGACACCTTGCCGGCACTCGCGTGCAGCGACCGCTCTACAAGAGGGATCGCGGTGGCAATGCACTCCTCGCGCTTGCCCTCGAGCATGCGGACGTGGCGAAGCTCCATTTTGAGGCGGATTGACTTGGTTAGGTCAGGAATATCGACAGTATAAATGACAGCGGCCACACCGGCTACTATAGAAAGTATGAAAGCAAGATAGAGGATATATCGACCGAAGTTGCTCTTCTTCTTGAGCTTACGGGGAGAATGGTGCGGCCTCTCAGGAACAACACGCGGAACAGCCGGAATCTCATCCGTCTCGGCGTCAGAGCTAACGTCCTCTTCAACAGGAAGGCCCATCATATCGCTAGTAACAGGCTTTTGTGATTTCATGCTACACCCACGGACTTGTGCCAAAAATCGCCAAAATCACCACTACTTTATAACCAACATTTACTTCCATCTCTCGATCAGATCCTGGAGGGGCGCCAGCTCCTTGTCGTTAACAAGGTCAAACTCCTGCACAAAGTAGATGAAGTGCTTGGTGATTGTGTTCAGGTGAGCCTCCTCGCCGAGGTCAACAATCTGCTCAAAGTGAGAGTGGTAGATGTGAGCGTATACACGGAACAGCCTCTTAAAGATGGTCTTGACGATAGCTATGAAGTTCTTGGGGAAGGGCACACCAATCTTGCTCGGGAAGATGCTTTCGTTGTCGAGTTGGGACTGGACCCAGCTCATAAGGCACTCGACGTATTGCGGCGCGGGGAGACGCGTAGGCTGCTTGTAGGCAACACCATCCGCCCACAGATACTCAAACTTAGGGCCAGCAGTCATTGTAGGACAGGACTGGGGGGTGCAGAACTCGGAAATCGTCGAGTAAAGCATGTTGATCTGATTGAAGAAGTCAACGGCTATGTAAGTATGCGTAGCATGGAAACTTACTGTTGACAGCGAGCCATTCGTTGATGTCTTCGCCTTCTGGGAGAGTCACAGCTTCTCTAAGGTTTCCAGACCCAAGCGTGGCCTGGGCGAACTTCGCGAGAGCCTCGCGCTTTGTAGTACTTTGCTGTACGTGTTTTTTGGGCTTAAATGTGCGTGCGTTCCTGGCAAACAACGGCATTTTGTGTTGATGACCCAAAACGACTGTGTGCTTTATATAGGAACAAACGACACCAGCAATTTGCAGTGAAACTGACTCATAGACACACGGAACATCGTTTAGCCGGACATAATTCGTACTTCCCCATCGAGCTGTTTTCGATTTATATTACCGAATCCGTCTCCACGTTTGCCCATAATCCGCTATGTTTATACCGTCTACCCGCGCGTCGTCCGTCCCTCGAGCTCTCTCTCGACCTCCATGTCCTCCATATCGCCGAGCTTCCTGTCGAGCTCGTTGAGGAAGTCATCACCGACAAAGTCGGCCTCCTTGGTCTTCTTGCCCTTCGTGGCCTCCGCCTCACGCTGCTCCTCGTTGATGGCCTCCTCGAACGTCTCCTGGTGGAAGTTGTAAATATCGTTGTAAACGCCCTTGTGGAGCTGTTCAAGGAGAGCCTTCTTGAGCCCAGTCTCCACCTTAGCGGCGCTGAGGGCCTTTGTCTGGCGGCGAGCCTCCCTCCGCTCAGTCTTCTTCTTGATGGCGATCATCTTGGGCGCTGTGAGCTGCTGAGACTTGAGCTTCCTCATGCGGTGGAGCATCTCAATGAGACGGTCCGCGCGCATGGCCAGCTTGTCAAGCATGAACTGATCGAGGTGGCCGCACTCCTTGGCGATCACGGTGCGAGCCTCTTCCTTGTTCATCGGGAGGTCGATCTTGTCCCAGAGTGTCGAGGGCTGGTAGGCACGCTCAACTGCCTTAACATGGAGTATGAGCTTCCCATCCTTCTCTAGAATGGTAGCGTACTCAGCATTCGACAGAGCACAGCACTTACGGTCACAAACACCGTTAACATTAAACTTGTGGGAGCACATGATCTGGTGGCGGTTCTTCACAGAAAAGGAACAGAAGTTGTGCTTCAGCTGATGCCAGATGACCTCATCTGAGTGCGTGTTCATGGCGTACGAAACAAACTCTCAACGGCGCTGGTTTATAATCATATTGAAGAACTGTAGGTACAAATCTGTGGTAACGTACACAAAGGTTCAAACTAGTTGAGAACGTCTTTTATCGTACCAATTATGCCGGAGCTATAAATCGCATTGTAACTGTTCGCATGTACGATGCCCAAAATGAAGGCCTCTCAGGGAAAAACGTCTTCTCACCATCTCCACCAATGTATCATATCTGGTGCCGGTGAGGTCGGGTGAGTTAGGCGTGGCCTGGGATCCTATCGAGGCTGAACGAATGGGACCGGAGGTTGGCCATTATTCACTCATTCGACATTCTATTTAATACGGGCCAGAGGTTGACCAGCCGGCTGCCCGGTGCCGGTGCGGTCGGGTCTAGGGAGTCCTCGGCCGCCCTATATGTCGCCGATGCTGACCAGGGCCTGATGGGTGGCCTGCGACTTACACGTCTGGGGGTGGACGGCGGGGTAGGGCACGGTCGCCTGTCTGGTGGCCTTCTTGGCTTGGGAGGCCCGGCCAGACTGCCTAGTGCTGGGGATTTTGCTCGAGGCCATGGCGAGAAGGAGATTATCTGAGCCAGGGGTGTGGGCCGTCTCGAAGAACAGCTTGGCGGCCCGCGCGTCATTGCCGAGCATGTGGTTGGCGGCTGCGACGTACAACTGTAGGCTCGTTGGCGGAATCTTGGCGGCAGCTGGATGATGGGCGAGGTCGAGAACCAGGGGGAAGTCAATCGTGGCGAACGCGTCCTGCATAACGGCCTCAATCGTGTCGTGGGGGGGTTTGGCCGCCCCAATCGACTTGCGAAGTCGGAACTTTAGGATTTCGAGTTCTTGGCGAAGTGAGTCGCGCTCAGCCTTGACGCTCTGCATGATGCTCCCCTGCTCGTGGTACAAGGACGACCACTCGGTCGCGGACAGGGACTCTGGGTGGTCGGGGTCGGGCTTGGGCGTTTTCGAGCTCGATGTGACAACTGCGTGACCACCCGGCTCTACCGTCTGCTTGCCCGCCTCCTTGACGTCCATCAGAGTGCATCGTACGCCGCGATCGCTGAGGTTTTCCCAGATGCGCCTGGCCATGCTGTCTTCCGTGTTGAAAAGCGTTGATGTTTTGTTTTTCTCGTCAAACCCTTTGAACGCCAGTCTAATAAAACCCTGTATCTGGGCTTCAGGCACTGTGGTTCCGTCCTTAAACTTCCTAGTTCCCAAATTAGCCTTCTCTCCTGCAGTTGTGAGCACTTGCTTCGCGTGTGACAAATAACTTTGACGGTGGCTCATGAACTGGCCTCGAGTCCGGCCTGGAACCGCATTGGGGTTTGGATCAGTCCTACCCATCTCAATCAGGAACCGCCTGTGCTCCTCGTCAGTCCATAAGCCACCTTCGTTCATATCACCATTCGGGAGGCTGACTCGAATGACAAGTCGAAAGATACATCGGCAAGAATAATCATTGCTCAACGCATATATGATGGATACAACCACGGAGTATCGCTCGAATTTCACTCGACTTCGCCAGATTCTTTATAGAATGCTCTATTTACAGTTGACTCGTGAGCACAACTGTGGCTTCATTCCCCGCCCGAGGGCTAGAAACTAACAACCCGCAGCATTAGTGTGGGTGGTGGGGGGTGAGGGGTGAGCTCGTGAAGGACTGGTTGCTTTGCAGACATCAAGGGGCAGCTCCAGTCCGCATGATTAGGATTACGGCTGACAGATAGATTAGCTGTCCGCAGCCAGAGGCCAGCAACCAAACCGCACCACCGACAGCTGATTCAAAGAACACCACCCGCCAGCTGCCGGTGCACATGGTAAAGGCCCGCGATGCGCTTCACGACCTGAGCCAGATCAAAACAGAGCTGGACACGCTCTCCACCCGGTGAGTGAGGGAGTACGGCGCGAGGGCCAAGTCATGACACAAGTCCATTGCTGACCGTATGTCCAAATTTTCTCCAGTTGGTGCGTGCCCAACCCAAAACGACTTCGAGGTCATAAAGCAGTTTCTTTGCCTAGACGATGAGACGGACCAGGAACCTTCAGCCGTAAAACAACGTCCGAACTTGCTGCATTGGCGCGAAAGCCTACCATCAGCGACTACTATTCAATTTCGTCTGAACTTGGCACTGGAGCATTCAGCATCGTCAAAGTATGCACGAGACTGGCAGACGGGCGGATGTTTGCCATGAAAATCATCGAGAAGCAGCTCGTAGAAACGATTCATCAAAGCCTCGCTGCGGAGATCACAATCCTGCGTTCTTGTCGCAATGAGCACTTATTGCGCCTTGTCGACATGTTTGAGTCAAAAAGCAAGCTGTATATCATCACGGAGCTTGCAGAGGGTACCCTTCTCAAACATGTTGCCGCCACAGACGGCCATTACAGCGAAGCCGTGGCCCAAAGCCTGTTTGCCCAAACATGCTGCGGTGTGGCGTACCTCCACCGCCGAGGGATCGTTCACCGTGACATCAAGCCCGACAACATTCTTGTGTCCAACGTCAGCGGCCAACTCCGTGTAATGCTCGCCGATTTCGGTCTGGCTGCTATCATTGCCCGCGGGACCCTAATCAAGGGATGCCAAGGCACGCCCAGCTTCCTTGCCCCCGAGATCATCAACGAGAAGGAGTATGGCCTCCCCATTGATATTTGGGCGCTCGGCGTCACGCTCTTTCTCTTACTCTCGGGCCAGGCACCTTTCAAAGGCCAGACTGTGACCCAGGTACTGGACCGGGTTCGCATCGGAAGCTTCTCCTTTGCGGATCTCATTTGGGCCAACATCTCTTCCGAGGCCAAAGATCTCATCACCCGGATGTTGGCCATGGACCCAGCCCAGCGCCCGACGATCGAGGAGGTGCTCGCTGACCCATGGCTGACGACACCCCCGCCCGACCTGCATATACCTGCTGTACGACACCACCTCGGCGAGTATAACGCAAGGAGGAAGGTGATGGCAGGCGTGAACGTGGCGCGCGCGGTGCACAGGATGGGAACCTTGCTCAAGTCATCGTCGTCGATAAAAAGCACCTAGCAGCGTTGATGTTGGTAAATATATAGGGTGGCTTGAACGGGAATGTTGGCGACTCGACCGGGTGATGGACAAGATGGAGACGTGCATGCTAGTCCCAA
>PPCM01001550.1_pt1 | contig 10077 bp, 7 predicted proteins | sample 1555541 | NCBI WGS metagenome assembly PPCM01 (sample SAMN05284479, study PRJNA326546) | Marine sediment metagenome, whole genome shotgun sequencing project. | isolation source: marine sediment | place: Germany: Wadden Sea | collected 2012-09-05 | reverse complement strand
AATTACCCTTCGGCGCCGTACTTCCAGTGCGCCAGGGCATCGGCGTCCTCCTTGCTGACGCTGGGCGGCACCCGCCTGAGCGCCATCAGGAAGTTATCCATAGTCACCGGAGGCACGCTGAGCTCTGTCCCGCTGAACGACATCACGCCGCGCTCCTCCGCTCCCGGGGCCGACGGGGCGCACGCCATCCACTTCTGGCCCTCAGGCGTGTCGCTGGGCCTGAAGTGCGTCGCCGTCTGCAGTTGGCGGATAGGCTGGAACAGCGCGTCGCGAACGACGATGCTGATGTCGCTGCCTGAATACCCGTCGGCCTTTCGGGCCAGTTCCCTGTAGTCGCTGTCCGTCAGGTCGTTGGGCGTGTCCCCCAGGTGCACGTGGAACATCCTCTCGCGCGCGGGCTCGTCGGGCAGCGGGATGAAAATGCGCTTCTCGAACCGACGTCTGATGGCGGGATCGAGCGCGTCGGGCAGGTTGGTGGCAGCCAGCACAAGCACCTGGCCCTCGCCCTTGCCGACGCCCTGCATCTGCACAAGGAACTCTGTCTTCACACGGCGAGTGGACTCAGAGTCGTTGTCAGAGCGGGCCGACGCGAGGCTGTCGAACTCGTCCATGAATATGATGGCCCGCTCCTCCTTCCTGGCCATGTCGAACAGCGTCTTGACCAGCTTCTCGGACTGTCCTTGCCACTTGCTCATGAGATCGGATGCAGACACGCTGAAGAAGGTGCTCCCGCAGGTGTTCGCGACAGCTGCGGCAATAAACGACTTACCTGTGTAATCTGTGGTGTATCTGGGAACATACCTGTCCCGGGAGGGCCGTACAGCAGAATGCCCTTCCACGGCGTCCGCTTACCCTGGAACAAATGGGCGAATTGCTGCGGGAAGATCACGGCCTCCTTGAGGGCGGCCTTTGCCTGCTCGAGGCCGGCCACATCGTCCCACTTGACATCGGGGGCAGATTTGACGATCGCGCCCTCGATGGCCTGGTCTAGTTCGGTCTGCTCCTTACTCTCCTTCGTTTTCTTCCCTCCGCCCTCTGGTTGGGGCACTGCCTTCTTCTTGCCACTGATCTGCTGGTTGAGTGTCTCGGCGCGCTCAAGGTACTGCAAGGCATAAGCGTTCATCTGGTTTTTGCGGTGCTGGTTCTTGTCGAATTTGAACGCCGCCATGAAGCTCTGGATGGCCAGTTTGTACTGTTCGTAGGCTTCTGAATATTTCTCCTCGGTATCAAGACCCTTAGCCACTTTCCCGTATGCAGCAGCCTTCTCGTAGAACTTTTGGGGGTCCGCCATTCAGTAGTTTGTGAGTATGACCGTTTTGGATCCAAAAGTGTATAAAGATGAAATCTCGTCAGTTTTGAGCTGCGTGTAATCGATTTACCGCTACGGTTACAAGTCGCCGTGCACATTCATCGGGGCCGCACCGTCGTGTTTTCCACCATGGCCGCCTGGGCCTGCATCTCGGAGGCGTACCTCTGCCGCATCTGGCCAATCTTCCAGATTAGCGCGCGGCGCATGAACTGGTCCTTGCTGAGCCGACGGATGGCCTTCAACCCGTCCGCCAGGTCGACTTCCTCGTCGTCCATCGCCTGATATACCTTATACATGGCATCCTCGAGCGCCCTGTCCTCTGCTGCGAGACGGGCCATCTGACGACGGGACGCGTTGGCCGAATCAGTCGCATCATCGAGCGCACACCGGTCCGGCACGGGCTTAGTGGCCCCCACGGCGGCCATCTGCTCGAGACGGGCCGTCACTGCGGCCAGTTCCCTTGAGTCGTCTGCTATGGCCTGTTCGAGGGCGGCGACTTCACCGTCCATGTCGTTGAGGGTCGCCTGCTTCTGGCGGACGTCCTCCCGGGCCCCCGCCATGAGACGCGTCGCATCGTTGGCGTATTGGACCACGGCCGCACGGTGTTTGGCCATGTCGTTATGGAGCCTGACAGTGAGGGCGCTGGTGAGCTTGGACCGTTGATCGGTGCCGGAGTGGCCCTGCATCACGGGGCGACCATACGCCATGTCCGATTGGAACGAGTGGACCGGCCCGCTTTGGTTTGAATACATTTGTTGCCTTTGTTGCTCTGGACGTTGCTGCATTTGTGTGAGGGGCTGCACCTGGGGCTGAGGCCTGCGCATGGCGGCGTGCTGGGAGACGGGGATGGCTGTGCCGGATGACACAGGCGGGTTAGCCCCAAACACGGCGCACATCTCGCTCAAAACGTTTGTAATAGTGGACCCCTGCCGCCAGCTGGTAATCGAGTCCAGCGTCACGCGACCGTACTGGTCCACGTGCGGGTGGTTCGGCCGGATGAACATCACACCCTTGGTGGGCAGCACGTACGGTAAAGGGGCCGTGCTTGGGTAGGTCGAGGGAATCCATACGCCGACAGGAGTGTTGTACTTGTTCCCGCGGAAGAACATCGGTACTGTGCCCTTGAGTACGATGCAGTGAGCGCTCTGTGCAGGTATCACACCCAGGATAGGCTTCAGGTTCGTGTATGATCGAAGAGACTCCATAATATGATCTCTGACAAGCTGAATTTGTCTGAATAAGGAATAAGACGTCAATACTTGCCTATATGTGCCAATCTTAGTGAGAAGCGAGTCAACCTCGCGAAGACTAGCCGCAGAAGTCATTCCGTTGTAATTGACGAATTGAGCTGCCGATCTCGGAATGAATGAGATTTTTACAGACAGGGATAGCTACACCCCCCACCGACGTATGTGTGGCCGCTGCATGCACAGCACTACAATGGTGCTGTTTTTGTATCCGTTGAATCCTGAGATAATTCTGTATCCCGCACCCCAAATCACATGCAACAAATCCAATCAATCATCATACAATTGCACCCGGGATCAAATCGCGGGCAACGAGGAGCCTCGTCGAATTGGAGGGTTTAACCTGGGTCATTCGCCTATACATGCGCTATGTATGAGGCAGAAGATGAAGGTATTTAGTACTCCATATTTGACCGTAATGTTGCCTTGATAGCATGCAGCATACGCTGTACAGCTCATTCAGGGCGTCTGGAAATGTATTTCCTCGTTGATTTCTTTATACTTTCGAACGAGAAGTTGCCTTCTCTCAGCCTGTGGGATGTCTGGTCGGGCAGTAGAGGATCAGATCAGTCAGTTACTGTCCAAATACTCCAAGAAATCGAAGGAACTAGCCATATCACCTCTTAACCATGCAGATCTCAGTCGTTCGCCTTCCATTCAGCCCACCCCGGTGGCCGAGCCAGAGAATTTTAGCCGTTCATGGCTGACAAACAGTCCTAGTCCACCGCAGGGGTCTCTAGAGCCCCTTGTCGCGCAGTCTCCGTCCGTTACGCCGTCTCCCCTCCCCGTGACCGTCCGTCATCCTGCAGCACCACCCCCAGCACTTTCTCCAGCAAGATCCGCCGGCCCGTTTCAGCCATTTGTGTCTCCGCTCCGGTCAGCACCGGACTCGCCTCTGCGGTCGATTGGGCGTCCAGCGCCCTTCCGTCCATTTACCCTGAGCGCCGTCGACCCACCCCGTCCCGTGCCGGACCAGGGTCAGCCATCCACACGGCACGTCGAATCGGGTGGTGATAGGCACGACCCGCGGCCGGCCCACGTGTGGCCTTCCCGGGGCGTGTCGCTCGCCCCACCCAACTTGATGCCTCTTGATGGGGGGCGAGGGTCGACCCAACCATCCCCAACCCGATCGTTGGGACACGCCCCACCCACCCCGATGGGACCCGACGGGTCACCCCAGCCCCGGGTGGAGGGTGGGGGGTTTGAGGTGGCGTTGACTGACACGTGGAGGTTGATATCAAGGTTCAGGGACGGGTGACGCCCGGTGATGGACACTTAATCATGTAAACTTACCTCTGCTGACTCTCCCGTGCGATGTGCGCTGTTCTACCTCCTAGACGGCGCTTTCGGACGGCCGTTTATAAATAACTACAGAACTTTGGCCAGCTCCATGAACCGCGTAACAGCGGCCGTACTGCTGTTTAACGCCACAAATGAAACACATGCAACACAAACACAATTCAAGGTGGACGGGAACACGCTAGTTCTCCCTGACAGGGCTCCATTCGAGTTTGACTCCGTGTTTCCTTGTCCCAAGGGCAGTGCGAGCGATTACAACCAGCTAGAGAGTGCGTATACCATTGCTATTCGCCCCCAGATTGAGCGTCTGGCGTCCGGCTGCTCCGCCACGGTTCTCATTTCAGCCCCTCGCTGCTTTGCTCGATCAAACCTCCTGACAGCCTATCCCCCGCCCAACACCAGCGGCCTCATCAACTTCATCGGGGACGGGCTGTTCTCGAGCCTCAAGGACGTTTCTCTAGCCGAGGGGCGCGGTGCGGACCTGCGTCTGACGGCCCTCGAGCTCATTGGGGAAGCCGCCCGGGACCTGAACCAGGACGACCCCGCCGTGGCAAAGATCAGCATAGTCCCCGGCGCGGCGACCAACGGCCTCCAGCCTGCCCCCATAGCAGTGGCCATCGATCGACCATCTCGACTGGTGTCTGTGGTCAAGACGGCGCTAGCCCGGCAGACGAAGGACGAAGGCTCCAAGTTCAGCGGTGTGATCCTAACCCTGTCCGCTGAGTTTGTTGTCGGCGGCGTCCCCGTGTCCCCGGTCCTGAAGATCGTCCTGCTGCCCCCCATCAACACCATCACCAAGGAAACACCGGACGCGCGCGTGCTGGGCCTCGCCGCCCTCCGAGCCGCCATCGTGGAGCTCGCTGCGGGCCACGTGACGTCCAGTGACCATGCCCTGCTCGCTCTCCTGTCCGACGACATGCAGGGCTCCACATCCATATGCCACGTGGGGCTCCTGCCCGTGCAGCCCACATCCTCCGCCCTGGCCGCCGCGGACCTCCTCCTGGCCCATCGTCAGGTGGTGACGACCCCGGTGCCGATGGACAGGCCCCACGCCACGCTGCTGGGGAGGGTGGGGGCGCTGCTGGCCGTCGAGAGGGAGAGGGCGGCCGTCGGAGGGGACCACACGATGGCCGCGGCCATGGAGGGCCAGGGGAGGACGATCGAGAGGCTCCAGGACGAGCGGAAGTCCGTCAACGACAAGCTGCTGGACGTGGATGGCCGCGCTAAGGCCCTCCATGGTGAGGTGGAGGAATTGCAGGGGAGATTGGTCGATAGCGAACGAGAGAGGCTCAGGGTGAGCAAGAAACTGCTCGAGTTGAGGCTAACTGGGACCAAGATGGTCGAGGCCGCCGAGAAGGACAAGTTTGACGCTCAAAACAAACTGCTGGCAGTGCAGAATGACAGCGTCGAGCTCCAGAAGAAGTTTGAGGAGATCTCCGCCGAGTCCGCCGCCACCGGAGACAAGATGGCGGCCGTGAAGGCCCAACGTGACGACCTCGCCTCGGAACTGGCCACCTTCAAGGCTCGGTGCGCCAAAGCGGAGGCGGATCTCACCGAGGCCCGCGATGAGACAGATGTCCTCAGTCTCGAGGTCATTAACGGCGAGGCCGCGCGCGTGGCCGCCATGAAGCTCGCCACCCAGGCCCAATCTGAGACGGAGGCCCAGAAGTCAGCTGTAGCGGACGTCACCGAGCGATTGAGGGCAGTGACGAGGGAGCACCGGACGCTAACGGACGAGGTCATGGAGCTGAGGCGTCAAATGGTGGAGCAGCAGGGCGAGGGGGACGCCGCAGCGGTGCACGCGAGAGTGGTGGCTGAGAAACGGGACGCTGAGCGGCAGGCCAAGGAGTTGGCAGCGAAGGCCGCGCAGTATGAACGGGGAATGACGAGGGCTACCATGGCCGAGAAGGAGGCGCGCGCCGAACTCGATGAACTCAAGAAGGTCGCCGCCACGCTCAACGAGGAGTACGCCGCCCAGACGGCCGCCAGTGCCGGGCGGGTGGACGACATGGCCGCCGCCCTCGACCGCGTGGTCAGCACCATCCACGACGACGGGCGGGCCGCGGGGGGGGTCGATCGGCTCACAGCCGACATGTACGCCCAGGTCAGGGATATCGCCGCGGGTCAGGTGCGGGCGCTGGACGTCAGGGTGGCCGGGCTACAACACTCGGTCGACCTGGTCACCGGACAGCGGGATAGACTGGCCGAGGGGCTCCAACAGGCGGTCGACCTGCTGGAGGGCGCGGGACTCGGGGCGGCCTTGAATGAGGCGGGCCCGGTGGCCACGCTCGACACGTTCGCCACGGAGGTCAAGCGGCTGGAGACTGACCACAGAGTAGCGGGGCTCCAGCTACAGGTGACCGAGCTCGAGGCCCAACGGAAGTCGCTGGCGGCCAGGGTCGATGCGGGCGCCGACTCCGCCCGCCGAGCCTACCTGGAGCTCGAGGAACGGTACAGCGGGGCGGTGGCCGAGCTCCGTGCGCTCCGGTCGACCATCAAGGAGGGTGGGGGGGGTGCGGAGGGGTTGAGGGAGGAGAACTGGAGGTTGAGACGGGAGGTGGAGGACATGAGGCTCCGGCAGAGGGACGGGGTGGGGGGTCAACCCGGGTCACCCCAGGCGGGGAGGAGTAGGGCGGGGGCGGGGACACGACGGGTGGACACGGACCTCATCCAGGAGCTGCAGGACTGGAAGGTGCGGGCTGTGATGGCCGAGGAGCAGCTCGAGGCCATGCAGGCGACCATATCACAGACCGCCGCCCGGCACAGGAACGTCGTCCGGTCGCTGGAGTCTGATATCATGGCCCTAGGCGGACGGGGGGGGCTACCGTCAACCCTACCCACGGGCAGAGCCACCCCAGACCGGGCCGTGCACTCCGCGTCCTCCCTACCCCAGGTCCCGTCCCACGCGGGCTCGGCCCCCTTCCGGCAGCGGACCCCATCCCGCACCAGTCGACAGTACACCCTGTCGGACGGCATCTCGATCGGGTCGGCCAGGTCGGTGGCGTCGACGGCCAGTACCGTGCCGTCCCTGGGGAGTGGACTGTCGGCCATCGCGGGGCTGTACCCTGTGGCGGGTTGATGATGATGATGATGGATGATGGTTAAGGTCACAACATGATGCAGCTCTCTCTTAGTTAAATTTTAGATTTCAGTGGTGTTTGGATCGGCAGGTCATTGCGGCTCCATCTCCGATGTTCGATACCTTACCTTACCTTCGGCTCCCATGTTGTGGCCCGCCGATACCAAGGCCACGACTCTTTTCTCTCGAGACAATTTTCAAAACAAAGAAATGCCTGCATCCGCTGATCCATTGCCAGAAACGCCTCACTTATGGGAGCTTGAGGATAATAACGCCATACTTACCGCCGTGAAGGCCAAATATCCCGATTTTGTGGACCATTACTGCGTTCTGAAGGAATCCAAGCTCCAGCTCCTCCTCCTCTTCGCAGTCAGGCTGCATACCCTCCACACTAGCCTCTCCGCCCAGACTCCGCCCCTTCAGCTGCCCGAGTCTGTCGGTACCGGCGTCATGGACCTCGCCGTCAAGCTCATCGCCATGCTTTCCAACGGAGACGCGTCCGAGGCCGTCCTGGAGGCCCTCACCGGCGATCTCCGCGCACTAACGGCCCCGCCTCGTCCCCCGACGCCTTCCATGTCCTCTTCCGACTCGTCGACGTCCGTCACGGCCGGAGCCACACCTGCTGGAGGTGCTGTACCTGACAATGAGCAGTTCGAGGAGGAGCCCGAGCCCCAATGGACAGACACTGACCGTGAGGCGTGTTATGAGGCCGTTCTCGATGAGATTGAGGACGTCCTGGCCACGGCTGACCTCCGCCGCCATTGCTGGGCCGCGGAGGACGTGACGCCCACACCCGCCACTGCCCGCCTTCCCCCACCCATCGCCCCGGTCGGCCTGCGCACCATCCCGCCCCTGTCCGCTGCCGCCGAGTCGACCGAGCTCGGTGCACTGGTGGGTGACGTCGCCAAGGATGTGCTGGACGAGACCCGCCGCTCCATCGTGGAGACCATCGCCCAGGCCATGGTGGCGGCCAAGAGCGAGGTTAAGAGCGAGGCGGGGTGAGGCTGGACATGAGGTGTAAACTAGCATTGGCCGAGATTCTGAGATTTGGGGCGATGGAGCCGGAAGGACGTGGGGGTCCTGAACATTGTCATAGTGGTTGGGACTATGATCGACTGACGTGGCTGGGACTTGAACAAATAATCGTGAACATGCCGGGCTCCGGCAACCACCGTATCTGCGAACTCAACTTTATAGCTTGTTGGAAAATAAACGAGTATGCTGTTACATGCGGCTGATGACGCACTACTCCGGCGCAGACCCCCCATGTCATTTTGTGCGAATAGTTTATTTATGAGGCTGGCATCTCACCTGAGCAAAGTCCTCACTCACCAGAAATGCTCCCGCCAGTGAGTCTGAGGAAGTTCCTGAAGCGATCAGGCAAGATCTTGAACCCTCATCGGGCGAAGGGCGTGTCTTCGATCTTCTTTGCCTTCTTTTCGCTGTCGCTCTTTGCGTCTTCCTCGGCACTTCTGTACGTAGTACGCCGGTTAATACTCCGGAAGCAGTTTGACCTGAGCTTCTCGCTACGCTTCTCATTGGCCGTTTGTGTTGTCCACGCCGTCTGTAACATCATTCTCTACATTCTCACCGGTGGCCGCAGACGGATGACGTACCGCACGTCGTTCTTCAGGCTCATCCCGAAGCGCACCCTCTCTCGGTGGATGGGTGTGGTGGTCACCGTCAAGTTCCCCGTGTTCCTCCGCGTCCCGGCCTTCTGCATCTACACCATCTTTTACAAGTGCCGCCTGCAGGACATCCAGGACCCCCTCGAGAGCTTCTCGTGCATTGCAGACTTCTTCACCCGGAAGCTGCGGCCCGACGCGCGCCCCATCCACTCCATCGGCCTCGTCTCGCCCGTCGACGGGGCCGTGTTGACGTTTGGCGACGTCCAGTCCAACACCATGCTGCAGACGGGCAAGACCAACAAGCCCGCGCGGGCCCTGCGTGTCAAGGGCCTCGAGTACTCCCTTTGCGCCTTCCTGGGCCTCACCGGCGACGAGGCCACGTACGAGCTGCGGTCCGTGGGCAAGAGGATGTTTCTGACGGTGACCGGGGGACTTAGAAGGGTCATTAGAGGCAAGCCTCGCGACGCCACCGCCAAGCCCGAGAAGCTGGACGCCGGGGAGCTTGACGCGCTCGTGGACGGGCTCCGTGTGAATCGCCGGACCAAGCTGTGTTACATTGTGCTTTATCTGAACCCGGGAGACTACCACCGCTTCCACTCACCCGCAGAATGGACGGCGCGGTCCAGGAAGCACTTCCCGGGGACCCTGTACCCCGTCGACAAGCATTTCGTGCAATATAAGAATGACCTCTACTCGGTCAACGAGCGGCTCGTCCTTGAGGGCGTCTGGCGGTACGGGTACTTCAGCTACACCGCTGTGGGGGCGTACAACGTCGGCTCCATGTTCCTCAACAGCGAGCCCGGACTAAGCACCAACCAGAAGGGGCGGGACGGCAAGCAGTACACCGAGACGGAGTACACTGCCGAGACCAACGCCACGTTCGTCGCGGAGCTGAGGAAGGGCGGCACCGAGCCCCCCCGCTGTGTGGCATCCGACGGCGTGTTCTTTGACCGCGGGACGGAGATCGGCGGCTTCCGGCTCGGGTCGACGGTTGTCTGTCTGTTCGAGGCGCCGGAGGACTTCAGTTTTGTCTGCCGCCCCAAGCAGAAGACGCTCTTTGGTGAGATGTTGGGGTGGTCGACCGCGGACATCCCGGACATCGAAGGTGACACATGGAACTCCGCGCTCGAGGACCTGCAGGGTGTAGCCCCGGCCCCCGTCAAGGAGTGGCTCACGAGGAAGCTGGGGGAGATCGAGGCCCACCAGGCCAGGGAGGCGGGGGAGCTGGAGGAATAAACGGACGATTTATATGGATTCTTCTTCTCAGTTCGACCCCAGATTCCACTCGGACGTGCTCACTGAAAGTACGCATTCCAGCGCATATAGTGACATATTGCTGGTCACAGGTCATCGTGGGGTGGGAATCTGTCAATACATGCTCTGGAATGTGGGTTCACCTGTGGTCATTCCCCGACACATTTCGGGTTGGTGATCTGACCTGCCGGAAGATAGTGGCGTCTCTGTCGGAATCGTCTGCCATATCTCACATCAAGGGCTATGGGTGGTCTGATATCA
>PPCM01001549.1_pt1 | contig 10080 bp, 8 predicted proteins | sample 1555541 | NCBI WGS metagenome assembly PPCM01 (sample SAMN05284479, study PRJNA326546) | Marine sediment metagenome, whole genome shotgun sequencing project. | isolation source: marine sediment | place: Germany: Wadden Sea | collected 2012-09-05 | reverse complement strand
ATGTTCCTAGGTGAAGTTGCTCTTGTACCTTTTGATAGTCCGATATCAAACTTAAATACAATTTTTTATAATACATTATTTGATGAGAATGCATCATGTCACTTCGCGTTAGGTAAGGCATATCCTTACACACTTGAGGGTGGAACAGAAATGACTGAAGAACAACTAAAAGAAGCTGGTGCTAATGTTAGCTTGACGCATGTTGACTTTATGGTTGGGTCAAATGAGTTAGATATAGATGCTGTAGATAAAGATGGTAACAAAATTGCAATCTTTAGAAATGGTGATTGGGCATTTTAGATTTAAGAGCAGAAATGCTCTTTTTTTGTGATATACTGCAAATGAGGTGATTAGATGAATATTGAATATAAAGAAACAAAGGAAATACCGAAAAATCAACTTAATAATTTGTATTTGAAGAATGAATGGTATCTATATACAAAGGATATCGATAAACTAGAACGATCTATTAAAGGTTCTCTATATGTTAAGAGTGCATGGTTTGATAGCCAACTTGTAGGATTAATTAGAGTTGTAGGTGATGGTGAGTCAATAGTATATGTACAAGATATCTTAGTGTTGCCTGATTTTCATAGAAAAAAAATAGGAACTGTCTTAATGAAAGATACCTTGGATAAGTTCAAAGACTGTCGTCAAAAAGTTTTGTTAACAGGATTAAGTGAAGAACAAGATAAGTTTTACCGTAGTCTTGGTTTTGTGACGCCAAAAGAAATGGATTGTGTTGCCTTTATAAGGCATGATTTATAGAGCCGACAAAGCTCTTTTTTCGTAGGAGTAAATCCACTCAACTTTTAGTTGCTTGAGAGATTACTCTAATTATTGTACATTATAGGTGGGAGGAGGATTAGATGATAGATATACTTAAAGTTGGTAAGAAAATTGAGACGTTGAGAAGTAATGCCAGCTTAACACAAAGCCAATTGGCAAATAAACTTTTTGTTAGTCACCAGGCTGTGTCGAAATGGGAACGAGGCCTTAACCTTCCTTCGATAGAAACAATGGTGATGTTAACTGAAATGTTTGAAGTATCAATTGATGACTTGATATATGATGTCAAAGTTTCTAATGATAACTTTGATGAGTTGATGAAAAGTCATTCTCGTGAATACATTATTAAAGAGGCAACTATAAACAGTGATATGGATTTATCAGATATAATCTTTTTGCTCTCAAAAGAGGAAAGAATGCAATTACTTTACTACTTAGAAGAAGGTCCTGAATATAAAGTGATTGATTTATGGCCTTATTTAAGCAAACTTGAAAGAAGTTATGTGGTGGGTAAGTTTAGTCTTGAAATTGCAAAAAGTCACAACCTTAATAAAACTCCAGCTGAATATCAGATATTGAAAAGGAGAAGAGAAGATGAAAACAATGAGAAACAGAATTTATCCGACACCGAGCGAGGTAAACTTCATTAATTTATGGCCTTACTTAAGTGTTGTAGAGGGAAAATGTAATAACATGTGTTCGAAAAAATCATTTGAACGATAAAATGCAAACATCGAAGGGAGAATTAATATGAATAAATTTAAGATTAAGAATTTTGATAAAAAGATAGAAAAGAAAATTGGGAAGAAGTTAAACAAAGTGCATAGTGCACTTAATGACATTGATATCAGCTTTAACATCGAAAAAATCGATGATAAGATTCAAGAAATTGAAGTTAAATTAGAGAAACTTGAAGAAATGGATCATATTGCAGGAGTAGAGGAAAAGATTGCTGATCTTGAAGAGGAACTAGGGGAGTTAAGTGAAGCGAGAGAAGAACTTGGAGATTTAGAAGAAGAGTTAGAGGACTTACTAGATGTAGAAATCGAACTAGATCACCTAGATGAAATAGATGATATCATGGTTAAGTATCATAAGCGTAAGAAGGATAAAAGTGGTTTTAATTATGGAGTTTTACCATTTTTATCAGATGAAGACTTAAACAAGACTGTAGAAATGGTTATCAATGGAGAGTTGAAGAATGTAAGAATTGCGCCGTTTGTTCCATTTATTAGTGACGAAGCACTAGATCAAATCATTGATGCCTACATTGCTGGAGATATTAAAGAAAATATCGATCTAATGAGCTTATTACCATTCTTAAGTAATGAATCATTACTTAAAGTTTCATCTTTAATTTCTAGTGGAGATCTAGAAGATGTTGACATTAATGCGGTAATGCCATTCTTAAGAAGTGAAGATTTATCAAAGATTTATGCAAATTACTTAGAGAAATTTAAAAATAGTCAGGAATAATATATAATGAAAGGGCTTAGTTAAGCTCTTTCTATTTTTTTGGCTTTGTAGCGAACAAACGTTTGCTTTTATAACATATATTGTGTAGAATATATTTAGAGTGATTAGGAGTGATATTATGGACAAAATTAAAATGCTTAAAGACGGATTATATCAGGAACTAAAAACTCACCTAGAAGAAACTAAAGATTATTACCTAGGTGATGATTCAGTAATTACTTACGCTGTGAAAAACTTTGATAATGTGAAGGTCAAAGAAATATTAGATGCAGGCTTTCATGTCAATACAAGAGACAAAAGCTATAATACGGCAGTAATGTATGCGGCAGCTCAAGATAATATTGAACTTATGGAGTACTTAGTTAGCATTAAAGCTTTAACTAGATTGAAAAATTTAGAAAATCAAACTGCCCTAGATATAGCAGTAATGAATAACTCTTTGAAGACTTCAAGATTCTTACTTTCATTGTATGAAGATTATTCTGCTGACAAAGCACTAGCAATTGAAATACTTAGCAATGAAGGAGTAAAGTTTAAGAATGCCATGCACTTAATAAATACTTCCTCATACGAATGGGTAAAGGTTTATAAACGAAACGTTATTATTAAGATAGAGGAGTTCTTCTTTGTATACTGGAATGAAAACATACCATTTGCTGAGTTGTATATGCAAATTGGTGAAAAGGCAAAAGTGTTCTTTATTGTTGACGATAATGTAAAAGAGTATTTTGAAAGCAAATATAAGTTTGCTTGGATTGCGAGTTGTGATCACTATCATCTAGATGATATTTCTAAACTAGATGAGTTAAGAATGGAGTTTAGTGATTATACGGTAGATGATGTTGATTATATATTTGATAACTACCCTGAGTTATATGATTATGATCGTGATTATGTGAAATTACAAGTTCAAGTAGGGGTGTCTACTGCCATAAAAGAAGATGGAAAACTTATAGCATGTGCATTTTGTCATGATGATGGTTCGTTGGGAGGACTATTTGTCATTGATGAAAAGCGTAATCAAGGTTATGCTAAGCAAATAAGTAGTAAGATAATCAGAGAAGTTATTGATAAACGCGATGGCGTTTATGTGGATATAAAGAAGGATAACCTTAAATCGAAGAATCTTTCAGAAGGTATTGGTTTTAAGAGAGTAAGATCAACGAACTGGTTCGAGGTGATGTGATGATTGATAATTATTCTAAATTAGCCAAAGAGTATCAAGAAAGTGTTAATGCAAAAAGCTATAATGCTTATTATGAACGACCAATTATGTTAGAATTAATAGGCGATGTAGCAATGCTTGATATCCTTGAACTTGGGTGTAGTGCCGGTTGGTATTCGCGTGAGTTTGCAAGTAATGGGGCAAAAGTTATTGCGATCGACGGAAATCAGAAGATGATTGACTTTGCAAAAGGCAACGGTTCGGATGTAGAGTTTATCTGTCATAATCTTAATGATAAGTTGATATTAGATAAGCAGTTTGACTTAATTGTTGCTTCTCTTGTTGTTCACTACATCGATGATTTATATGTTTTATATAGCGAGTTGTTTGATTATTTGAAACCTGGAGGTAGAATCATTCTTTCTACACACAATCCAGTAGTCGAGTATCAAAGATTAACTGATAACTATTTAGATATAGTTAAAGTATCGGATACATGGAATTTTTCAGGCAAGAAGTATCCTGTATCGTATTATACAAGATCGATCCAAGAAAATCTGATGCCTTTGATTAAGGCAGGTTTCACATTAACTAAGGTTTTGGAACCAAAACCATTAAAGATACTTGAAGAGAAAGATAATGAAGTTTATCAAAAGTTAACAAAAAAAGCAGGATTTTTATTTATAGAAGCTAGGAAGTAGGTATTTATGAAATTAATTGTTGGATTAGGAAATCCCGGAAAAGAGTATGCTAAAACGAGACATAATATTGGATTTGTAATTGTGGATGAAATTGCAAAAAAACTGGGAGTCTTATCTTATCAAGATAAGTTTCAAGGGTTGATTGCAAAAACGACTTATAAAGGTGAATCGGTAATTCTTTTAAAACCACAAACATACATGAATCTGAGTGGGGATTCAGTACGCAAAGTTGCTGAGTTTTATAAACTAGATATTGAGGATATTCTAATAATTTTTGATGATTTAGATTTACCGGTTGCAAAACTACGCCTTCGTGAGAAGGGTAGCAGTGGTGGACACAATGGGTTGAAATCAATTGCCAGCAACTTAAAAACTAATGATTATAAAAGGATAAAATTTGGGATTGATAAAGACCCAGTTATTCCAACAAAAGATTATGTTTTGGGTAAGTTCAAAAAAGACAATTTAGAACTAATCTCTAATCAAGTGCTTGTAGCAAGAGATGCAGCATTAGAGTTTATCAGTAATGATAGTTTTAAAGATGTTATGACTAAATATAATAAAAGGTGATAAAATGAAATTTTTTAAAGAGTTATTTAATGCCATAGACCCCCACCAAAGTAAAATTGGTGTATTTGGTCTTGTTGATGAATTAAAATCGATGTATATCTCGTCAATTGATTCTGATAAAACGAAAATAGTTGTGACAACAAACATGTTTATAGCCAACCGTGTTTTTCAATCTTTGAGTACTAACAACTCAAATGTTTTGTTGTATCCAATGGATGAGTTTGTTACTAGCGAGGCTGTAGCTATAAGTCCAGAGTTTCGTAATGAGAGAATTGATACGATGTACCAACTAGCAAAGAGTGATGAACCAAAAATAGTTGTAATGCCTTTAATGGGGCTGCTTCGCTTTAATGTGAGCAAGAATCATTTTCTAAATGCTTTAATCAAGTTAGAAGTTGGTAGTGAAATATCGATTGAAAGCCTATCTCAAAAACTTGTTGCACTAGGTTACACTAGAAACGCTCAAGTTAGTAGAACTGGGGAGTTTGCCCTGAGAGGACATGTCCTTGATGTTTTTCCGATATCATCCGCAAATCCTAAACGTATCGAGTTTTGGGGAGATGATATTGAGAGTATACGTGAGTTTGACTTAAATACTCAGTTAACAATCAAAGAAGTTAATGAGTGTGAAGTTACACCTAACACAGAGATGATTGTTGATGAGGAAATGTTAAGTAAGGGAGTTTCTTTACTTCAGGAAAAATCATATCAGTATCTAGATGAAGATGTTGAAAACATTCAAATTAGAAACAACTTATCAAAGTATCATAAGTATCTGCCGCTATTTACTGAGGTCACTTCTATAATTGATTATGCAACTGATGCAAGAGTAATCTATTATAACTATAGTGATGTTGATTCCCATGCTATTAATTTAGCTAAGGAAGTTTTTGAGTATCATCAATCTTTAGTTGAGAATGAAGCAAGTTATAAAGGCTTAGATTATATGTTGGACTACACAACAATCGTTGCAAAAAAAGAGTTTTTTATTAGTGATTTCATGGTGGCAAATGACCGTCGTTTCGATAAGATACTTGATTTTAAGTCGAGTGATGTTGATCAGTTCTATGGTGATTATGATGCCTTGAATAAGTATATAAATAGGAAGTTAGAGTCTGGTTACAAAGTATTTACGTCACTTGCAAATACTAAACAATTAAATGATATGTCAGATATTTGTGAATGCTCTTATCAAATAGTTAGAAGCACTGATAAAGGGGCTTTAAACTGTTTAAATGCCTTTGTAGGAGACTTTTCTGAGGGGTTTGATTTCTATACTTCAAAAGTAACTTTAATCACACCAAGAGAAATATTGGGTGCTAGAAAGACTAGGAAAAACTATAAGAACAAGTTTAAGTTTACAGAAAAAATTACCAATGTTAATCAGTTACACCCAGGAGATTATGTAGTACATGTCAATCATGGTATAGGGATGTATATTGGGTTAAAGACTTTAGAAACAAAAAAAGAAAAAGACATAGTTAAAAAAGATGTATTACATATTGAGTATAAAGGTAAAGATAGTTTATATCTTCCGATGGATCAAATTAAGTTAATACAAAAATACTCGTCTTACTCATCATCGAAACCAAAATTACATAAGTTAGGTGGAGCTGAGTGGGAAAAAACAAAGAGAAGAATCAAGCAAAAGGTAAATGACCTTGCAGATTGGCTGCTAGATTTACAAGCTCGAAGAGAATCAACACCTGGTTTTGCCTTTGAGGTTGATAACGAAGAACAAATAGTTTTTGAAAACGACTTTGAGTATACAGAGACACCAGACCAAATAAGAGTAGTCGACGAAATCAAAAAAGACATGGAACGAAGCTACCCGATGGATCGTTTAGTTTGTGGAGATGTTGGATTTGGAAAGACAGAAGTCGCTTTAAGGGCAGCTTTCAAGGCAGTTCAAAATGACAAGCAAGTAGCTTACTTGTGTCCTACTACTGTTTTAAGTTCACAACATTATGAAACAACAATTAAGCGATTTGAGAACTATCCGATAAATGTAGCCCTACTTAATAGGTTTACGACACCTAAAGAGGTTAAAAGAATTGTTGAGAAGATTAAAATGGGTGGAGTCGATATGTTGATTGGTACTCACCGTCTTCTTAGTAAGGATGTTATCTTTAATGATTTAGGATTACTTATTATTGATGAAGAGCAAAGATTTGGAGTAGAACATAAAGAGAAGTTAAAACATATTAAGGCAAATATTGATGTATTAACTTTATCGGCTACACCAATTCCAAGAACATTACAAATGTCGATGATTGGAATCAGATCACTTTCATTACTAGAAACACCTCCTCAAGATAGATATCCTATTCAGACTTATGTAATTGAAGAACATGAACAGGTTATCAAAGAGGCAATAGAACGCGAAGTTGCTCGTGGTGGACAGGTTTTTATCTTACACAACAGAGTAAGTGATATAGTAACTAAGACTAATAAGATTAGAAAGTTAGTTAAAGGGGTTAGTGTTGAGTATGCCCATGGTCAAATGTCTAAGCGTGAACTTAGTGATAAAATGCATGATTTCATTGAAGGGGAGTTTGATGTCTTGGTATCAACTACGATTATCGAGACAGGAATCGACATTCCTAATGCCAATACTCTAATAATTCTAGATGCTGATAAGTTTGGATTGTCACAGTTGTACCAACTTCGTGGACGTGTTGGGAGAAGTAATAAAGTAGCATATGCTTATTTAATGTTCCAACAAAAGAAAGTACTTACTACTATCGCCCAAAAACGTTTAAGAGTGATCAAAGATTTTACCGAATTGGGAAGTGGGTTTAAAATTGCAATGCGTGATTTAAGTATCCGTGGAGCTGGTGATATCTTAGGTGGAGAACAAGCAGGGTTTATAGAAACTGTCGGAATTGAGTTATACACTAAGATGTTAGAAGATACAATTAAAGTGAAAAAGGGTCTTAAAAAGGAAGTGGAAGAAACACCATTAAGATCTATGGCAAATATTTCAACGCATATTCCAAAGTCGTATATACTTGATGATGAAATAAGAATCAAAGTTCACAAAGAAGTCCGAGATATTAAGTCCATTGATGATTTAGAAGCACTTAAGGCTAATCTAACTGACAAATATGGTAAAATTCCACATGAAGTAAATGAATATATCGAAAAGAACTTATTTGATTACTACGCAAGTGTAATTGGAATTAAGAAAGTTGTAGAGAAGAGAAATTATACAACCCTAGAAATAGATCGCCTGTCATCAACAAAGATTGATGGTGAGAAATTCCTTCGATGCGCAACTGAAACTAGTCGATTTATAAGATTTTTGAAGCAAAGAGAAGAAGTGCATGTAGTGATTGATACAGTAAGGGATGGAAACTTTATTGAAGTTACAAATCGCTTTTTGACGAAGTACTTTAATTAGGGAGATAAATATGAAAAGTAAAGTTATTAGTGTTCGTGGAGCTCGAGAAAACAATTTAAAGAATATAGATATTGATATACCTAAGGATAAGTTTGTGGTTGTTACAGGACTTAGTGGTAGTGGGAAATCTTCTTTAGCCTTCGATACGATTTACGCAGAAGGTCAAAGAAAGTATGTCGAAAGTCTTAGTGCCTATGCTAGACAGTTTTTAGGTGGAACCGAAAAGCCAGATGTTGATGGAATAGAGGGATTATCGCCATCAATCAGTATTGATCAAAAAACTACTTCGAGAAATCCTAGATCAACAGTAGGAACAATTACTGAGATTTATGACTATTTAAGACTTCTATATGCACGAGTGGGAGTTCCTTATTGTCCTACTCATAAAGAGCCAATTACTTCACAATCTTTAGAAGAAATGTTGGAAAAGATTTTAGTGTTACCTGATAAAACCAAGATTCAAGTTATGGCACCGGTTATTAGTGGGGCCAAAGGAACACATAAAAAAGAAATTGAAAACTTTCAAAAACAAGGTTTTACGAAGTTGAGAGTGAATGGCGAAATAGTAGATATTGATGCTGAAATAAATTTAGAGAAAAATAAGAAACACACTATCGAAGTGGTTATAGATAGATTAGTAATAAAAGAAGGAATAAGATCACGTTTAGCAGATTCAATAGAAACTTCAATAAATATAGCTGAAGGTAAAGTTCTAATTGATGTTATCGGTGGTGATGAGATGCTATTTAGTGAAAAATTCGCCTGTAAGTATTGTGACTACTCCCTTCCTGATTTAGAACCGAGAATGTTTTCGTTTAACTCTCCATTTGGGGCTTGCCCGGACTGTAAGGGATTAGGTACTAAACTAGAAATTGATGAAGATTTAGTTGTTCCTGATAAAACATTGAGTATTGATGAAGGGGCAATTAAACCTATCGGAGGAGAACAGCAAAGAATTGGTTATATACAAATTAAGCAGTTTTGTGAGCACTTTGGTATTGATACTTCTAAACCTTTCAATAAATTAACTAAAAAAGAAGTTAATTTGATTTTCTACGGATCAAGTGAGTTAATAACTTTCAATATTAAGTCACAGTCAGGGATGGAACATACTCAGAAAAAGGCTTACGAAGGTATTGTTAATGGACTTACGAGAAGATATGAAACAACTACTAGTTCTTGGTCGAGAGAGTATTACCAGTCATTTATGAATGAGCATGTTTGCTCGACTTGTAATGGTACTAGATTAAGAGAGTCAATTCTAAATATTTTTGTTGGTGGTTTAAGCATAAATCAAGTTACGGAACTTTCAATTAAAAAAGCGAAGAAGTTTTTTGACGAGCTAGAGTTAAGTGAAAGAAAAGCACAAATTGCGCATCTGATCTTAAAGGAAATTGATGCCCGTTTATCATTTTTGATAAATGTAGGATTGGATTACCTAAACCTAAGTAGAATGGCAGGATCACTAAGTGGTGGTGAAGCCCAGAGAATACGTTTGGCCACACAAATTGGTTCACGTCTAACAGGAGTATTGTATGTTCTCGATGAACCATCGATTGGACTTCATCAACGAGATAATCATCGTTTAATCGAAACCTTGAAGGAAATGCGTGATATCGGTAATACCTTATTGGTTGTAGAACATGATGAAGAAACTATGATTGAGTGTGATTATTTGATTGATATTGGACCGGGTGCTGGAATCCATGGTGGTGAAGTTGTTGCCATGGGAACACCAGAAGAAGTAATGCAAAATGAGAATAGTATTACTGGGCAGTATTTAAGTGGTAAGAAGAAGATTGAAGTCCCAACTACGAGAAGAAAAGGGAATGGTTTGTTCCTTGAAGTTAGGGGAGCAAAAGAAAATAACCTTAAAGGAATAAATGTTAAGTTTCCTCTAAATAAATTTGTTTCAGTAACTGGTGTAAGTGGTAGTGGTAAATCCTCATTAGTTAATCAAATCCTCTATAAAGGAC
>PPCM01001548.1_pt1 | contig 10101 bp, 6 predicted proteins | sample 1555541 | NCBI WGS metagenome assembly PPCM01 (sample SAMN05284479, study PRJNA326546) | Marine sediment metagenome, whole genome shotgun sequencing project. | isolation source: marine sediment | place: Germany: Wadden Sea | collected 2012-09-05 | reverse complement strand
CCTTGCGGACGTTGAATTTCTCGCGGATCTTGTCGACCACCGCGTCGACGTGCTTCCCGCCACTAAACGTGTTGATGCTGTTGACGAACGACACATGCGTCCCGGCCGACCCCGTGGCCGCCACGTCCGGGTTGACCGCCCCGATCTCCCAGTCGCCGGCCCCGTCCTCGTCCCGGCCGTAGACCAGCGCCGTCTGCACCTCGTCCTCGCCGTCGACGTTGACCGTGCGGGTGACGGTGGTCACCGCCCACTTCTTCTTCTTGGCGGGGCCGCCGAGCGAGGCCTTCTTGACCGCCCACTCCCCCCCCACAGTCGCTGTCATCTGCCGCGTGTAGTTCAGGAAGCCCTTGAACGCGGCCAGGTGCTCGGGCGACTCCCCCGTGCCGTCGCTCCAGAACACGTTCAGCCGCTCGTTGCAGGCCGCGATGTCGACTGTTCTGCGGTACATGGCGGCGACGTGCGCCTCGTCGAGGCCCGTGAGGCCCCCGAAGCGGGCATAGTCGGGTCGGAACCGGATGGCGACGTACCCGTTACGGTAACGCTTCTTGTGGTCCGCCATGTGAGTGGCGAGCGCGTCGCCTGCGGGCAGGATGGCGGTCTTGGCGCCCGCCCCGATGGTGGGCTCGACAACCGACGACATGTTCTTGGTCCACACCTGGTGGTAGTGCCGGTTCGTGGAACGGTCGCCGTTCCCGACAAACACCTCGAAGCGCGTGCTGTAGATGTTCGCGAGCTTGGCACCCTCGCCGTTCCGTCCGCCGGTGGTGCGAGACTCGCTGTCGTTGTAATTTGACGACGTCAACAGCCGTCCAAAGATGAACTCGGGCAGGTAGCAGTCGCCAACCGAGTGGTACTCGATGGGGATGCCCGACCCGTCGTTGACGATGGTGATGACACCGGTGCTGGGACACACCTCGACGAGAATCTCCGTCACTGGCTTCCCACCGTCGGGCGGGCGCTGCGCGGCGTCCGCAGCGTTGACGAGGATCTCATCGAAGATCTTTAGGAGCGCGGGCGACGTCGTCAGCTTCTCGAGGCGGACCTCATGAGTGGTTCTGTCAACAATAAACGTGTTCTGCGACTCTGGCTCCACATTTCCGACGTAGTTCTCAGGACGCATCAAGACATGCTCTTCTTGCGTCAGTTGCGCATAGGTCTCGGTAATGTCTGGCATGCCTGCTCAGAAAATTACACAACCTTTTCTTTCGAATATAAAGCGCGCATGTTTGCCGGCTTCCCGCCAAAACCACCAATCAAATCCGATGACATTTAATGCTCCTCCGACCTAGCGCACAGCTCCTCGGCGGCTTCTACAAGCGCGGGCTCCAGGGAAAGTGCCTTGACGGCGGCGGTGAGCTCAGCAAGTCCCTTGGCGCCTGTCTTGCCGACGACGCGCTCCATCTCAACCTCCTCGACACGCTTGGCCAGAGCCATACGCAGCAGATCGTCAGCGGCCTCGACGGCAGCGGGCTGGCCCGTCTCGCGCATCTCCTCTGCGGCGGCCTGGATGTCGCCGACAGCCTTCATGTCGTCCAGCCGAGCGGCCAGCGCCTCCATGCCGGCGATGCGGCACACCTTAGCGGCCCCATCCCGAACACCTCTGCGGTGCTGGACGGCCCTCACGGCGTCGACCACGGCGGGCACGATCTCCTCGTCAGTCATGGGTGCGGCCTGGATGAGGTCGAGCGCGATGTCGGTGGGCCGGACACGGACGCCCGTCGAGTCGATCATCACGATGGCGGCAGCACGGCAGGCCTGGGCCAGCGGGAACTGGCGCTTCTCGTTGTTGTCGTCGCCGTAGTGGTACTCGCTGCTGATCCCGACGGCGTGCAGGGCCCGAGACACCGCCATACGCCGGGCGATGAGCTCCTCGTCGTCCTTAGCACCCACAGTGAGCACAAACACGTCCGTCTCGCGCTCCGGGACGCGTCCGGCCATCTGCCGCTCCTTGATGGCGAAGACTCGCTCCACGCCGATGGACCCACCGACGGCAGGGATCTTCTTGCCCGCAAACATGCCCACGAGGTTGTCATAGCGCCCACCGGCCGCGATGGACCCGACTGCGAGCCCGTTAGACGTCAGCACGGCCTCGTAGATGACGCCTGTGTAGTAGTCCAGGCCCCGGGCCAGCGTGAGGTCGAACTCGACGTTGGAATAGGCACCAGAGGCCGTCAGGTAGCGGGCAATCTTCTTGAGGTCGGCCACGGCTGCCTGGGCGTCGGGGTGAGCGGTGAGGGTGGCCAGGAGGGCGGCGTGGTCGGGGTCGGCGCCGTCGACCGTCTTGGTGCCGTCGAGGAGCGGCAGGATGTCGCTGAGGGGCCCGATGAAGTGGTGCCGCAGGGCGGTCGGGTCGCCGACGAGCACGGCGATGCGGTCGGCGACCGCGGGTTCGAGTCCCTTAGCGTCCACCATTTCCTCCCGGACCTCGGGCCAGTCAGCCTTGTCGAGCTTGTCGATCGCCGAGCAGATCGGGCGGACCTTGGCCGCGGGGACACCGCACACGACGAGCAGGGCGTCGAGCAGCCGGCGGTGGGAGAGCTTGAACACGAACGGACCGACCTCGAGGGCGCGGAGGATGTCGACGAGCGTCGTCACGGCGTCGGCATCGGGGACCATCGCGCCGTAGCTGCCGGCGATGTCGAAGTCGCACTGGTAGAACTCACGGAACCGGCCGCGGTTCATGGCGGGGTTGTCGCGACGGTAGACCTTGCCGACGTGGAATCTCCGGATGGACGACAGCGAGTGCATGGCGACGAACCGGGCGAACGGCACAGTCAGGTCGTAACGGAGCGACAGCAGCTCCCCGCCCTGGTTCTCGAGGTCGAATATGAGTTTGCTGTCCTCGCCGTACTTGCCCATGAGCGTCTTCCGCAGCTCGAACACGGGCGTGTCGATCTCACCCGCCCCGTGCAGGCGGAACACCCGGCGGATGGTCTGCAGCACCTGCTCCCGGAGGAACATGTCCGCGGGGCCGTAGTCCTTGGTGCCCTTGGCGAGCTTGGGCTTGCCCTCAGTCTGCTGCACGAAGGTTTCATCTATAAAGCTGGCGAACTCGCTGCGGTGCCCGGCGAGCGCGTCGGCGGTCCGGTCGCCGCCCTTGAGTCGGGTGTACACGGTGTACGCGATGTCGCCCAGCAGGACCTCCCGCTTGGGCTTCCCGGCCTTGGGCATGTTGAACTTCTTGCCCTTGGCCTCAAGCTCCTTCTTCTTCGCCTCGAGCTTGGCGCGCGTGGCCTCCTCCTTGGCGGCCATCTCGGCGAGCTTGGCAGCACCCTCGGTCTCGAAGGAGGTCTGGCAGATGTCCACGTTGGTGGCGATCAGGGCGCGCAGGGCCTGGACGGCGGTGTACACGGCCTTAGCGAGATCGAATGCCGTCTCGGGGGAGGGGCTGGCGGCCTGGGGGGCGGCCACGGGGTCGACGCCGACGACACCCGCCACACGGGCGACGCGGTCAGCGGTCATGGCGGCGACGTCACGCACGATGAGCTCGGCAGCGGCGAGGGGCAGGGCGGCGACGGACTCGACCGGGGGCAGGGCGGGGCGGGGCTTACCCTTGGTGCGGGCGGCGGGCTCGGGGTCGGGCATGGCGAGCTCGGGCTTGGTGGCGCTGTGAAGGAAGGCTACGGCGTCGGCGAGCATGCCGTGAGCCTGAGGAGCCCGGAGAAGGCTGGGGATGGGGGTGGTGGACTGGAAGTTAACGCGCTTGGAGCCGGAGATCACGGCCTCGACGTTCTTGGCGGCAGTGATGCTGCCCTTGTGGGCCGTCATGAAGTCAGCGAGGTTGTGGGCCTGGAGGAAAGCGGCACCGTCGGACTTACCGGTGAGGAGGACCTCGGCAGAAAGACCGACAGCAAGGTCGGCGACGGGCAGCAGCACGCGGAGGTGAGCAGTGATAAGGGCTGCGACGGCGGTCACAGGCACGATGGACTGGCCAACAGCCTTGAGCTGGGCAGCCGTGAAGCAGGGGCCAAAGGAGTAGCGGTCGGCAGTGGTGGCCAGGCCACCCGCACGGAGCACAACGTGGCCGGTACCACTGAGGGCGGCGGCGACAGACTGGAGGCATGATGCGGCGTCGGTGGCGGAGATGAAGGGGTAGGCCTGGTCATCGGAGATCAGAGTCAGGAGGCGGGCCTGGAGGGCGTGGGGCACAGGGCACTTGCCTGCACTGTGCATCTGAGAGACACGGGCCACAAGAACCGCGCGAGCAAGCTCCTCGGGGAGAGCGTCCTCCACAGCGGGCGTGGAGACCTCAACGGGGACAGCAGAACTGAAATCGGGCTCAGCATCATCAGTCGCCGCATCTAGAGTGAGCGGCTCGACATTGAACGCAATAGACGCGATATCATCAATGGTACGCGCTGGGAACTGGACCATATCGGCGTTTGTCTCTTCAGTTATAAATCGACCATATGATTCGGGTCGTATCCCACGCTGTGGACAGTGCGGGCCCATGACGAGGGACGGGACGACGCCAGGCATTGCCAAATCGCGTCTTAAGATTTTTACAATCCTGCTCGACCTGGTTCATCGCCAAACCAGAAGGCGCCGTCAAAACTCCCAAGTCACCTAACACAGTTAACTTTACCCCATTACCTTACCGGGCTGTCGTGAATCCTAGATAGCGTCATGGCTGGGCCTTCACGGGGCGTACCCGCGATTCATGACTGAACCAGCCATGTGGCCGTCCAGACCGCTGGCCACAACCTCGAGCCCGGCGCGCTTATTGACGACGGGAAGGGACACCCCCGCGCCGCCAGACCTGACCTTGGCCCGAGGTTTGTCGGGCGCCGCACCTGCCCCCATGGGCACGTGGGGCAGGTGCGGCGCCTTGTTGACGGCGGCGTGTGGGGTGGGCGCTCCCGTCCCCGAGGCGGCCAGCTTGTAGCCCATGCCGACCCTGTGTCTCTGGACGATGGGAGCCTTTCCCTTGGGCGGCACCACGCCCGGCCCCGCCCCAGCCCCGCCCACCTTTATATTGCTGGGCGGGTTGACCGCAGGTTTGGTGATCTTGGCTGCCGGACCCGACCTCACGCTGGCGGCACTGGCCTCACTCATGGTGGAATGGGACTTCCTCAGGGTGGGCGACCCGGTCTTCCTGGGGCTGCGGGGGGTGGCCGTGGTCTCGGCCTCAGCCTCGTCCCGCTCCCGCCACTCGGCGAAGTACGGGTGCCGCAGGGCAGACCGGGCTGAGATGCGCTTGTCGGGGTTGTAGCAGAGGAGTTTGGTGAGCAGGTCGACGCAGTCGGGGGACGCGTGGGGCAGGAGCTTGGCGAGGCCCGACCCGGTGCACGCGGGGAAGTCGAAGTTGATGTGGTTCGTCTTCGAGAACTTCTTCATGCGTTTGAGGAGCTCGGCGTCGGGTGTGCCGAGCACCTTGTGGATCTTGGCGACCTGGTCGGCCTCGTCGGTGCCTGGGAACAATGGGTAGAGCGCGATCACCTCAAACATGCAGCACCCGACGCCCCAGACGTCCATCTTGTGGTTGTAGTAGCCGTCGGTGAGGCAGCACTCGGGCGCGCGATACCAACGCGTGCTGATGTACTCGGTGAACGGCGGCTTGGAGTACACGCCGCGGCAGGACCCGAAGTCCGCAAGACGGAGCTGATCGCCGCTGATGAGGATGTTCTCGGGCTTGATGTCTCTGTGAAAGATTCCGTGACGGTGCATGGTGTCGATCGACTTGAGCAGCATGTACATGTACATTGAAACACGCCGATCTGACAGATAATGCCGTCGTCCCTTGATTAGCTCGTAGATGTTCAGGTCCATCAGCTCAAACACCAGCGCAAGCTTCCCTGAAGGCCTGTCGTACACGACATCGTAGAGCTTGATGATGTTGGGGTGGTTAGTGAGACGCCGCAGCGCCTGAATCTCACGCAAGTTGTTCACTTGTTCTACAGAAGAAAATCGTGCTTTCATACGCTTGATGGCCACGTAGCGGCCAGTTTTGATACACTGTGCTTTAATGACTTCGCTGAAGGTTCCCTCGCCTTTCTTTGATAACAGTTTGTATTCTACGGTAACGGTATGGAGTTGTAAAGGAACCTACTGTGCATTATTACCGATTTGGCCACGGTACGGCCGAATGGCTGAGTTGTTTCGTTGGAATTACTCCCTATAAAGTTACCAACCCAAAATACTGAAAATGATGCCGTCATTCGCTGCGTACAACAGCAGGTACATCACGGCTGCTATCATACGGCGCAAAGCAGATCTAAGTTGTAGATTCTGTTTATGATTCCATGCCAACGTGTGGGGTTCCGGAGGACAAGGATAGAAACGCCGGTAACGGCGCTAACGGGGCATAATCTTGGTAACAACACCATTTCGCGGACAAAGGCGGTTCGGGGAGGCACAAAAATTGACAATGTTGCAGGAAGCTCGCCGGGGCCTTTGGAATGGGTCTCTGTAATGCGGTGGGCTAGTTTCACGCCAGCCCGATATCTAATGGGCTTGACGTGGACATGCGGGGCTTTAGCGGCGGCGCCTCTTTTCGCGGGCGACTTTATAGTCACTGGAGGTTGGACGAGTACGGTACAGGCGGCTGATGATGCACTGTCCAGTCACAATTGTCATCCCATTCGGTCAGAATTAGCCATGTCACAAATCAGAAAGGAGAATCAGAAACGAAACAAAAACTGATGGGCATAACCACTTCAGTTCCTCTTGAAACAAACTATGATACCGCTGATGAGCTAGCCAGCGGCCCTATTTACACTGATCGCTTTGGCGGTCGTGGTGGTAGTGGTGGCGTTGGCAGTGGTGCTGGCAATGACCGGTCTTACTAGTGGGATTCCCAGGGGTTTGCAAGAGGAATCCGCAGGGACGAATGTACTCTTGGTAAACCGTGGGTATTGAGTTGTTTCACATCACCATCACGGAATGGGATTCGTGGTGCTTTGTTCGATCAAAGCGTTGACTGTATCAATTGATCGCGTGACGCGTCGTGTCTGAAGAAAGACATCGTGGGACATGCATCTTCATGCCTCCCCCCGTCTTTGACGGCCTCACGGGCCACCGCGGGCACGAAGGTCTTGGCGCCCTCGTTGACGTTGTGTGACTGGGTCTCAATCCCGTTGACCCGGCCGCCCCGGGATAGAGTGGTCCACACGCGATCCGTGACGTCGATTTCAGCGGGCACAGGCTGCCAGATGCGTCTGGCGAAAGTATGATTGTCGTTGTTTTATGAAAACGAAATAAAATATGGTCTGCTGAACCCCAGTGTTCCTTGATACATGATACATCGCACATCCATCACGCGTGCCCGTCTCCCACCGCCCACGGCTCCTCCTCGATCTGCGGGGCCTCGAGCGCCACGGTCTGAGCCACGCGCCCCGTGCCCTTCCCGCTCCGAGGGATCGCTTCCGACAGGGCAGTGTGGACCAGACGACGGGACGCCGCCTTGGCCTCGCGGTGTGCGGCGCGCTTCTTCGGCCTCAGCAACAGGCCCATTCGGAACCGGGCGTCAGTCATAAATCGCATGGGACGCTCCGGAAGGCATGGGCACGACTCCACGCACATGAGGGGCTCGGCGTCGGGGATGAAGGTGTGGTACTTCCACCGCTCCCGCTTTATGAACTCGTAGGTGGTCAGGTGGAGTCGGGTGAGGTCCCGATGCAGCATGATCAACTTCCATATCATAAACAGTGCCAGCCCGACGAATGGGGTGAGGAGCACGGCGGCGAGCGGGACCACGGCGAGCAGCACGGGGTGGAGCCCCCAGAGGCACACGGACCCCCCCAGGAAGGCGACGTCCGTGACCAGGGTCAACCCGTACAGGACGGGGACGGCCGCAAGGGCCAGTGACGAGACGACGAGCGTCACGGTGTACGATATCAGGCAGGCCTTGAACCACGGGAGGTTGGCCTGTCCGATGCAGTTGTTGAGCCAGGCGCCTGAATAAGCGGAGCGGGGGGGTGGGGAACGAACAATGGTGGTCAAAACTCTCGACACACTTCTTGCACCTCTTGCAATGCTTGGCGCGGCGTGATATCGGTACCTGGCACGTTGGACAGTGCAGGGCGCGCTTGATGTCGGGATCAGAGCTGTCGGGGAGCGTTCCCCCGGCCTGAAGGACATCCACACCGGGGTCTTTGGGGTCAATGAAGGATGTGAGGGTGATTAAGAATATGGAGACGGCCCAGGGGATGAGCACGACCGGGATCACGATGATATTGAGCCATATCGAGGTGCAGGGAGCGATGATGACAAAGTAAACGAAGAAAAACACCACGTGAAGGAGAAATACGGCCACCTGATGCTTACTTGGGGGCCCAAACACCTCCTTGGGCGTTCGAAGAATCATTCACAAATTCTGATGCTGAAATATAACCCGGCCTTGGGGTGACAATTGCCAAAGACGCCGGCCATGACTGGTTGGGTGTCTTTCCAGGCCGTTTCTGCCTTCCTGTGTCTAGGGCCGACGGGATCTACGTTACTGGCAGTTTGTTGGCCAGTAAAATTGTTAAATGGATGCTCCAGAAGCCTCGGCCTTGCTGCATTGGCCATGAAGGACTCTGTATTGCATCCACACGCACGTCCCCCAGCTGGGCCATTGTTTGTTTCTCGGCCATCGATGCCGTTGTATATCTCAGTGCCCCACGACAATTAAACATATGAACATCTGACCGCCCACTCCACCCCACCCACAATCTGTCACAATCCTGAGATTTACTTCCGGTGGGCCCGGCTCGTCGCGTCATCCCCCTGCTGCCTCAGCCGCGCTTCCCCCTGGCGCAATCGACGGGGTCAGGCAGCGTCATGTGCTTGATCATGATCGGGTGTCTCAGCACCAACGCCTTGTATTCGCTGTAGTCGATCAGCCCGTCCCCGTTGGTGTCGGCCTCCTGGATGGTCTTGTCAACGAGACCCACGACCTGACTCTCGGTGATCCCCAGGCTGCTCTCCTTGAGAGACGCCCGGAGACACTCGAGAAGCTCCGCCCGGTCAATGAACCCGTCCCCGTCGAAGTCGTATATGCGGAATGAGAGGTTCAACTTCTCCTCAACGGACGCCTGGGGCATGAACACGCTGAGTCCTTCCACAAACTCGTTAAAGTTCACCACACCGTCCGAGTTCAGATCAAAGAGGCCAAATAGCCGGTTGGCAAACAGTTCGCCGTGCAGGCCAAGCGCTCGCTTCATTTCAGACTGGTCAATTAGCTCATCATCCACTTCCGAGCCAGAAATACTCTTAAAATGGGAATAGAGGGCCTTAATCTCTGCGATGTCAAAGTGTGTACGCTGGGACAACTCTTTGAAGTTCGGGCGTCCCGGCCTTGATTTCGAAGCGCCCATTTCTCTACCGATGCCAGTTCTGTAAAAAGATTCGACGCAATATCTCTGAAGGGCAGTCGGAGGTGGACAATAACACGAACGTCGGGTTGTTCCTGACCAAATTTGCACCAACCTCCTCTAGTGCATTTTAAGGTCGCGCGGTAGATCTCGGCGACGAAGGGATCTCATGAGCGCCAAGACAGGCCCCGTGCATGGCTAGAAAGGCATGGCGATGACGGTCAATATAGTCCCTTCACGTTAAGGTAAAGATAATTTATCCGAAGTGCCATTACTCCCTGTGTGCCACCCCGCTCACTTGAGAAGCGCTTCCACGCTGAAGATCACTGTGAACACGGGTATCATCACGATGAAGCTCGACATGATCACCGGCGGCACCAACTCGGTCCGGTTATCGTAGTTCTTAGCGAACGTGAAGCTGCTCAGGGCCACCGGGAGCGAGGAGCACATGATGGCCGCGATGGCACGCTCCCCGTCCAGCCCCGTCGCCCAGACGAGCAGCGTCATGAACAGGGGCGTGAGGACCTGCCGTCCGGCGAGAAGCGTGATGGTGTGGCGGATGTGGGGCCGGGCGGGGTTGGCAGCGATGAACAGGCCGAGCGTGAAGAGCCCGATGGGCGTGACACTCGATGCCAGCCACTTGGCCGGGTTGTATATGAATCCCGGCAGCGTGAGGGTGGTAGCCTTCCATATCAGCCCCAGGAGCATCCCGATGACGAAGGGGTTGAGGCAGTAGTTCTGGACGAGGAAGCCGACGGCGATCATCAGCCAGGACCGGCGACGGGGGGCGGGGGGGGTGGGGGGGGGG
>PPCM01001547.1_pt1 | contig 10108 bp, 12 predicted proteins | sample 1555541 | NCBI WGS metagenome assembly PPCM01 (sample SAMN05284479, study PRJNA326546) | Marine sediment metagenome, whole genome shotgun sequencing project. | isolation source: marine sediment | place: Germany: Wadden Sea | collected 2012-09-05 | reverse complement strand
TGCCTCCGGCGGCTGGGGAAGGGGAGAGAAAACTTTGCTAACGCCCAAAGTTTTCTCTCCCCTTCCCCAGACCCCATCGCCTCTCTTTCAAAGACGTTTTAGTTATGCTTCGCAAGTAGCTCAATAAGACGGATTTGAATACAAGAATGGCGAAGCCTTAATAAAATGGTTTAGCCACCGGAGGCAAAATCTTTTCATCAAAAGCGCGATAACGCATCAAAGTAAGCCCCGCAGGGTCGCCGAAGGCAAACATGAATAGATATACATTGGCTGGGATAATTGCTGTTGTGACTTTGATTTTGGATCAAGTCACAAAGATTGCGGTTCGGGAGAAAATGGCACTCTGGACATCCGAAGTAGTCATTCCCGGATTATTTAATCTGGTGCACGTAGTGAATAAAGGTGCGGCATTCGGATTTCTGAACCGTGCGGACATTACCTGGCAACGCAACTTTTTTCTTGTGGTTACTGTTATTGCACTTGGCGCAATCGGTATGTTGCTGAAATCCGCTGAAGAGCGGGATAAATTCCAAATAGTGGGTCTCGGTTTTGTGCTCGGCGGTGCCATCGGCAACATGATTGACCGGGTGCTGTATCATGAAGTAACTGACTTTCTTGATTTTTATTTTGGAACTCATCATTGGCCTGCTTTCAATGTTGCGGATATCGCAATCTGCATCGGCGCTTTTGCCATGATAATCTCTTTTTATAAGAACAAGTAAAATGAATCCGATCCTGTTCAGCATAGGTTCTGTAAATATATACGCTTACAGCCTTTACCTCACAGCCGGGTGTCTGCTGGGGCTTGGCTGGGCCATGCGCGCCGCCCGACTCTGGGATCTGGATTATAAACTTGCTCCCATTGCCGGGATCATCAGTGTTGTCAGCGGTATTATCGGTGCTCGAGCACTTTATATTTCCCTATATCCGCAGGAATTTACCGGGGACTTAATCAAAATTTTTTATATCTGGCAGGGTGGGCTTGTTTTTTCAGGAGCGGTGATTTTCGGATCACTGGGCGGTCTTCTCTACCTCTATTCTAAAAAACAACCGCTTCTGGATTGGCTCGACTGTTTTGCTCCGGGCATTGCACTTGGACAGGCTGTTGGAAGATTGGGCTGTTTTTTTGCAGGCTGCTGCTACGGCAAGCCTACTGAACTACCGTGGGGTGTGACTTTTAGGGACACATCGTCACTTGCTCCCCTGTTCCAGTCCTTACACCCGACCCAGCTGTATCACTCACTGGCCGGGCTGATTACATTCCTGATACTCCTTGCTGTCGGGAACCGTTTGCAAACAGAAGGACGCATTACCGGTCTTTTCCTTGTATTGTTTTCTGTGTTCAGATTTATTATTGAATTTTTCAGGGCAGACTACCGGGGCCAATTCGGACCGTTTAGTGCTACCCAACTTATAACCCTTGTCTTTTTCTCAATTGGTATATACCTGTTATCAATATACAAAAAAAGGAGTGCCTAATGTTTTTCGGAGAAATTCCTACCCTTCCCATGGAAACCTGGATCATCATCCTCGGCAGCGTCGGCCTTTTTGCGGCCTTGACACTTTTCGCCATATGGGATGCATTCAACAGGGAATTTCCGTCAAACATGGAAAAAGTCGGCTGGATCCAGCTCTCAATTTTTATTCCTTTTCTCGGCTGTCTGGCTTACTTTCTCCTAGGTAGAAAAAGGGGGAAAAAATACAATGCAGAATAATATGAAAAAATCCCTAATTGCCGCACTTATCGCCTTTCCTCTGGCTACGGGCTTAAACGGCTGCGTAACCACTTCCGATATGGATAAAATGCGTATGGAAATGCGGCAGACACGGGCACAGCTAAATAAAAAAATGGACAACCTCGACCAGCAGGTTTCTGCGGATAACGTGGCCCTGCGTGAAGAAATTAAAAAATCGAGTTCTCCTGTTCAAACCCAGCAGGCAAACATGTATGCAGAAGTTAACGCCCTGAAAATGCAGGTTGCAAAACTTCAAGGTACAGTTAATGCCATGTCTGAATCTGTTGCAAAGCTTGATGCCGGAGACACCAACAGCACTGTTTCCCTTGAAGATCTGTCCAAGAAAGTGGAAAATATGCGTATGGCACTTGAAAGTCAGCTGGCTATCGACCTTGGACTGATCAAGGAAGTGGCTCCGAAAGATAAAGCAACCGAAGAAGCAGTAGCTGAAACTGCAGCAGCCGTTGGCGGAATTGCCGCAGTTGTTGCACCGGAACCCCAAAAGGCAGCCCCGGTTAATCCTGCACAGGCTTTGTATGACAAAGGTCTCGCTTCTTTCAAAGCACGCAAATACAAAAACTCTATCCGGGATATGGCTGAATTTACCAAAACTTTTCCCAAGCACAAGCTTGTCCCCAACGCGATTTTCTGGGAAGGTGAATGCTATTACCAGCTCAAGGATTACGCTAATGCAGCCCTCAAATATCAGGTTGTCATTGCCAAGCACTCCAAGAGCAACAAATACAGATCTGCACTTCTCAAGCAGGGCCTTAGCCTGATCAAACTGGGCAAAACCAAATCAGGCCGTTACATTCTTGAAGACCTGATCAAGAAAGCCCCGGAATCTGCAGAGGGCAAGCGCGCTAAAACTATCATTAAAAACTTAAAATAATATAAATGGACAGCTAAGATGACTGACAACAAAAATTTTAACAAAATCATCCACCTCGCCTTCCCACCGAATACTTCCGGTCGCCCGGTAGTATGCAATCTGGGAAAACTCTACAACCTCAGCTTTAACATCCTGAAAGCTGACATCAACCCCAGACTCGAAGGCAGTATGACTCTTGAGATCTCTGGACTTGAGGAAGATTACCACAAGGGTATCAACTACCTTAAAGAAAATGGTGTCAGACTGATTCCTGTTGCTCAGAAAATCGCAAGGGACGAAGAATCCTGTATGCACTGCGGCATGTGCCTTGCCATGTGCCCCACCGGTGCTCTTTCGCTGGAACAGGAAACCCGACTGGTTCTTTTTGATCTGGAAAAATGTACTGCCTGCGGTCTTTGCACCAAGGTCTGTCCTGTACGGGCCATGGAAGTTGATCCACAGGACTAATCCGGTATAGTACAAAGTAAGGAAATCTAAATGGACCGGGATGCACCGCACTACGCAAGTGTAAAAACAAGAATCAAAGGACACGGGCGACTATCCTCTTCTTTGGAGAGTCAACCGGTTTACCGTGGATTCATCGGGATGAAAAAACATCCGGCTGAAGACCTTGATGATTCAAAAGTTCCGGAATGGCTTAAGGTTTATGTAATGGAACTGGACCGCAAACTGGATCAGTTGCTGGGCATGCAAAGCCAGAAAGACCTCAAGCAGGATTTTCCTATCGACCTTGAAATTCTGAAAATTTCCGGGAACGGGATGATCTTCCGATCCGAAGGAATCACAGCCGAAGGAATTTTGGAAGTTGTGGTGGAGATTGAACAAATTCCCCTGCGCCTTGCAGGGGCTAAAGGCAACGTTAAAGCAGGAAAAAAAGAAAATATCTGGCAAATGGAGTTTGAAAAGATCAGGGAACATGACCTTGAATCCATTATCCAGTTTGTTTTCAGCGAGCAGCGGGAAATAATAAGAACCCAAAAACTCGGTTAGTGCTGCTAACAGAATATATCAACGCGAAGGAGAGCGCAGTGCTTCATGATGATCAGATAGTGCGGGAGATGATGGAAAAGGTCTCCGAGGACCTGAGTAGAAGTCTCAAGGAAAGCATTGCCGATGCAGTGCAGAAAGAAATTTCCAAGAGCATGTCCCAGACCTTGCTTGAAGGTGAATTCTACCGCAGAATCAACATCGACCTGCAAAACGGTCTTCGCGATATTTATCAGGAAGTAGCCAAGGCCAAAAAAGGCCCTGCCGGATCAACCGAACCTGTTGTCTGCGTTGATTCAGATCCGGACCAGCTTTTCAATGAAGCCTCAGACCAGCTTGATGCTATCATGCGCACCACGGAAAAAGCCACGCAAGACATCATGGACATTCTTGAAAAAACTCAGGAAACCCAGACCGCTCTTACAAAAATAATCAAGGCTTTTGAATCCGGCGGTGTAAAAAAAGAGCAGCGTGTTGAGCTGTCCAACATCAATGAAACCCTAGGTCAGGACATCATGACTATCATGACCACCCTCTCCTTTCAGGATCTGACCGGGCAGCGCATCAAGATCATCATTGATACCATCAAAAGCGTAGAAAAAATCGTTCTCGATCTCTACATGTCCACCGGACTGAAGATCAAAGCCCGCGAAGAAGCCCCGGAAAAATCCCTTGAGCAGCTCGATCAGGAAACTGAAAACAAAATGAGCGAACTCCAAGGTCCCACCGAAAAGGCAGATCAGGGTGATGTTGACGATTTGTTGGCTTCGCTTGGGTTGTAGGGAGTGCCTCCGGCGGCTTAAACCCTTTTGCAAAAGGGTTTAAGAATCCCAAAACCTTTTATTAGGTTAAAATTGCAGAAATTTGAAAGCGTGAAGCTCTATCTTCGGGATAGGGCTTCACGCTTTTTTGTGGTGTATGGATTGGGGCTAGCTGTCTTTGTTGGCTTCTAGTTCGTCCAGCAACGCCTGTGTTTTTTTAATTTCTCGTGTTGCGCCAATTTGTGAAAATAAAGTAAGTGCTTTTTGCCAATAATCTTTTGCGGCCTCAAGGTTACCCTGAGTCTTACGGATATTACCGAGGTTGCCGTAAGCAGCAGCCATGCCTTCTTTACACCCCAGTTCTTTATCTATTTCCAGTGCTTTTAAATGAAAATCTTCCGCCCCTTCAAGGTCACCCTGAGTCTTACGGATTAGACCGAGGTTGCCGTATTGAATTGCAATACGTTCTTTGCTTCCTAACTCTTTGCCAATTTCCAGAGCCTTATTATAAAACTCTTCCGCCCCTTCAAGGTCACCCTGAGTATGCCGGATTAGACCGAGGTTGCCGTAAGCAATAGCTTTAAAGCTCTTATCTGAATCACTTAATCGCAAAACTTCATTAAATGCATCTTCTGCAAATTTCAAATTTCCTAACAATCTATTCAATAATCCCAACTGATTCCAACCGTCAGCACTACTCGGATCAAGTTCAATCGATTTCTGATAAGACTTCACTGCCTCTTTCGGATTAGTCATGTAATCCAAAGCACCAATGCGCCTATAATTTTTCGCTGCCTCAAGCTTATTTTCATCTATAGTATTGAGATTCTTTTTTGCTTCTTCGGCATAAAAACCTTTAGCTGCTTCAACGTTACCTTTTGCTAACTCCATTTCTGCTTTTGCAGCGAGATTCGTTTCTTCTTCGGTTTCACGCGGTTTACGCAAGTCTTCAATGATATCTTTAAGATCTTTAATCTCATCTTCTCTAGTCCGAAGCGTCTGTTGAGCCTTGCACAGTTCATCATCTTTCGCGCAAAGCTTTTCGAATATCTTGCGTGAAAGCTTATCGGGGTCTTCACGTTCAGGTACCTGCACAATTACTGGAACGCTAACGGGTGCAAGAGCAGATTCACTAATTTTCTTTTTATTAAAAAATTTAAAGCCTTGAACAGCTGAGATTGTTCCAACTACAACTCCAGCAAAAGCAATTGCATCGCTCTGTCCTAAGTTTAGAACCCAAGCCTGCGCAACATCAACATGTTCCATGAATCCAATTGTAGCATTCGGCAAAACACCCTCCCCATCGATACAAAACACAAAACAATAATTATCCCATCAAAAATTTATAAAAAAGCTAACGATACAAATACGATCCGTCAATACAGAATAACAACTTCACCCACACAAAAAAACTCCCCCGCAACCAAAGGCTGCGGGGGAGTTAATCTTATGTATCCGAATCAGCTGAATCAGCTATTTTCTGATTCTGGGAAATCCGGTCATGATGCTGAGCACTGCAACTACTGCGAGGATGAAGCAGTAATGCATGTTGCCGATGATCTCGAGCGGGGAAAGACCGGAAATGGAACCGGCCAGCAGAACCTGTGCGCCGTAAGGGATCAGGCCCTGTACTACACAGGAGAAGATATCCAGCAGACTTGCGCTGCGGCGCGGGTCGACATTGTGGCTTTCGGCGATTTCCTTGGCCATGCCCCCGGTAAGCACTATGGCTACGGTGTTGTTCGCGGTGCAAAGGTCAGACATGACAGAAAGAGCACTGATGCTGAACTCCCCGGCTTTGGTGGACTTGGTTCCTTTGGTCAGTTTTCCGATAAATTCAATAATGTAAGTGATACCGCCATGAAATTTGATCAGCTCACCAAGACCGCCGACCAGCAGGGACAGCACCAGAATTTCCTGCATTCCGGTGAAACCTTTATAGATGTCCTGTGAAAAGGTCAGCAGATTAAAGGTGTCAACGGAAATGAACCCGACCAGCCCGGTGAATACGATACCAAAACCGAGCACAACAAAAACGTTCACGCCGAGTACGGCCATGACCAGAATTGTGATGTATGGCAGAACCTTCAGCAGGCTGTATCCACCGTCAGCAACAACCTGACCGCCCTCACCAGCGAAATACAGAATCACGATTGTGACCAATGCGGCAGGTAGCGCTATGAGCAGGTTCATCTTGAATTTATCACTCATCTGACAGCCCTGTGTGCGGGTTGCGGCGATGGTGGTGTCGGAAATCATGGACAGGTTATCACCGAACATTGCGCCACCGACGACTGCGCCCATGAGCAACGCGGAAGAAATATCAGTTTTCCCGGCAACACCGACCGCAATAGGCGCGATGGCTGCGATTGTCCCCATGGAAGTACCCATGGCGGTTGCGATGAAAGCTGCGATTACGAACAGTCCGGGCAGAACCATGGATGCCGGAACAATGGAAAGTCCGAGGTTTACTGTGGATTCAACGCCGCCGATTGACTTTGCAACAGCTGCGAAACCACCGGCCAGCAGATAAATCATACACATGGTGATGATGCCCGGCTCACCTGCACCGCGCAGAAAAATATTAATCTTGTCGTTGATCTTATCCTTTCCCATCCAGATTGCCCAAGCGATTGCGGGGAGAATTGCGACTGTGGCGGAGAGCTGGTAGAAAGCCATGCTGGTTCCGTTCATGGTCAGGAAAAATCCGGTTCCAATAAAAATCACCAAAAATAGAGCCAATGGCGCTAGGGCCAAACCGTTCGCTTCCTGTTTCATAGCACTATATTCCTATATAAAGAGTTAGACATATAGTCCGGGCAAAAAGAATCTCCGCCATGCGGAGCAATTGTTCGAACTCATTTCAGAAAATTAAAGGAAGTAATTACTTATCTATTAAAAAAGCAATTTAACCGTAAAATTTTCAACTTTTGCGTTACCGGGGTTTAAAATGCGCATCTTTTCGTGTTGTGTCAATAAAAACCGGAATGTCTTTTTTCTTAAAGTAACACTTAAAGAAAAAGCTCCTCCAATGCCTAAATCAGCACTGAAGGAGCTTTCAGAGATCTATTAGAAATGATTTAATACTCAATTTCGACAGCAGAGGAAGCACGGATGGCGCGGGCTTTCGCGTCTTCCACATCTTCACCAAGAGCAAGGGCAACGCCGAGGCGGCGCACGCCGTCGCATTCACCTTTACCGAAGATGAGCACTTTGGTGTCAGCTTCTTCAAGCGCCTTGTCCACGTTGGCAAAAGCAGGTGCTTCGGATTTACCGTTGGAAAGGATAACGCTGGATGCTGCCGGACCATACTGACGGATAGCAGGAACAGGCAGGCCGAGAATAGCGCGGACGTGCAGGGCGAATTCGCTCATATCCTGAGAAATTACGGTAACCAGTCCGGTATCATGGGGACGCGGTGAAACTTCACTGAAGATAACTTCCTCACCCTTAACAAAAAGCTCCACACCAAACAGACCACGGCCGCCAAGGGCGTCTGTTATTCTCAGGGCATAATCCTGCGCCTTGGCGAGTGCGGCCTCAGACATGGGCTGCGGCTGCCATGATTCGCGATAGTCACCATCTTCCTGACGGTGTCCGATGGGTGCGCAGTAAGAAGTGCCGCCAGCGTGGCGAACGGTCAGCAGAGTGATTTCGTAATCAAATTCAACAAAGCTTTCGACGATGATGCGCCCTTCTCCGGTTCTACCTCCGGATTGGGAGTAATCCCATGCATGATCAATGTCAGCTTCGGATTTTACAGTGCTCTGCCCTTTACCGGAAGAACTCATGACCGGCTTGATTACGCAGGGAATGCCGATTTCCTTTAAAGCATCGAGGTATTCTTCCTTGGTATCCGCAAATTTGTAGGGAGAAGTTTTAAGACCTACTTCCTCTGCAGCCAAACGACGGATACCCTCACGGTCCATGGTCAGACGGGTTGCGCGAGCGGTGGGAACTACGTTAAAGCCTTCCTTCTCGAGTTCGAGCAGGGTTTCGGTGGCGATAGCCTCGATTTCAGGCACAATGAAATCGGGCTTCTCGGTTTCAACAACACGGCGCAATTCAACAGCATCCAGCATGGAAATAACATAGCTGCGATGCGCGACCTGCATTGCCGGGGTATTTTCATACCTGTCCACGACAATGACCTCAACTCCGAGGCGCTGGGCTTCAACTACAACTTCTTTACCAAGCTCACCGCCGCCGAGCAGCATCATTTTGCGGGCGGAAGCAGTTCCGGCAGTTCCAAGAGTGACCATAAATTTTACTCCGTAAGCTGTTTTGTCTTGTAGGATTATTTTTGAGTGGGTGGGTTCCTACTCTCATAAGGCGGACAAAAATTCAAGAAATTCCAAGTAGCAAAATCCTATATTCTTCTTCTTGTCATCAAATATGCCCTGTTGTAATTTAAATCTCTGAATTGACCAGCATGAAAAGGAGTACCCTTATAAATATGGACAAAAAAAAATTAGTCCTCGCCGCCAGCGGAGCCAGCGGAACCATCTATGCCGTAAAACTGGCCCAGCATCTGAGCACATTGGAAAATATCGAGTTACATTTGATAATTTCCAATGCCGCTCTGAAGGTGATGGAACTTGAAACTAATTTTAAACCTGAAGACCTGACCGGATGTGCTGACTTTGTCTATCCACAGGATAATATTGCTGCGCCTCCGGCCAGCGGCTCTTGGCAGCACGCGGGTATGATAATATGCCCCTGCTCCATGGCAACCCTCGCGGCGATTGCGCAAGGCCTGGGAAACAACCTGATTCACCGAGCCGCGGATGTATGTCTCAAAGAACGGCGCAAGCTTGTTCTTGTGACCCGCGAAACCCCGCTGAACCTGATCCATATTCGCAACATGGAAACCGCGACCCTTGCCGGAGCCACCATCATGCCCGCATCTCCGGGATTTTACCATGCGCCCAAAAGTATCGAAGATATGGCATGCCATATGGCAGGCAGAGTTTTAGAACAAATGCAAATTCCACACAATTTATACCGTCCTTGGGGCGAAGAATCAAAGAGGTAAAAGATGAAACACATATTCACATGGAACGGACATTCCAATTTTACCATCCAGTCCGACGACAAAACCATTATCATCGACCCCTTTTTCGAAGGTAATCCCAAGGCTTCCGCCACATGGGAATCCATCAGCAAAGCAGACGCCGTGCTCGTTACCCACGACCACGGTGACCATATCGGACAGGCTGTTGAAATCTGCAAGGCAACAGGAGCCACGCTGGTCTGCATTTTCGACCTTCTGGAAAAAATGATCGAACAGGGGGTTGATCAGGAAAAGCTGATCGGCATGAACATCGGCGGAACTGTGTCCGTAGCCGGAATCAGGATCAAAATGGTGCAGGCCATGCACTCCTCCGCCACTGGAGCACCTGCCGGGTATATCCTTACTTATGAAGATGAATTCTGTGTCTACTTTGCCGGGGATACCGGGCTTTTCGCCAGCATGGAGCTTTTCGGCAAACTGCACGACATCGACGTGGCCCTGCTGCCCACCGGCGGCTGGTTCACCATGGATTCCAAAGACGCCGCCTATGCCTGCAAGCTGCTGAACTGCAAAACCGCAATCCCCATGCATTTCGGAACATTCCCTATTCTCGAACAGGATGCTGTTGATTTCAAAGAAGCATGCGCCGAGTTCGCTCCTGAGTGTAAGGTAGTCGAACTTGAAGTCGGCAAAGAACAGGAAATATAGAATACCTCCG
>PPCM01001546.1_pt1 | contig 10109 bp, 8 predicted proteins | sample 1555541 | NCBI WGS metagenome assembly PPCM01 (sample SAMN05284479, study PRJNA326546) | Marine sediment metagenome, whole genome shotgun sequencing project. | isolation source: marine sediment | place: Germany: Wadden Sea | collected 2012-09-05 | reverse complement strand
CTTTCATTCCTTCATCGGTATAGCGGTTGCCCATGACTTCGCTTGCAGCCAGAATTTCTTCAATGGCTGAAATTTCTTTTTTGTTCAGGATAATTTCCGCTGCGGCGATGTTGGAATCGAGGTTTCTGATTTTCGTAGTCCCGGGGATGGGGATGATGTGATCTCCTTGCGCACAGACCCATGCCAGTGAAAGTTGGGCCAGCGAGCATCCTTTATTGTCAGCGATCAAGGAAAGTTCGTTGGCGATTGATTTGTTCCCGGCATACGATTCTCCCTGAAAGCGGGGTAGCATGTTTCTGAAATCAGTTTTGTCTTCAGATGGTGCCCAGTTGCTGAGCAGGCCCCGGCAGATAGGGCTGTAGGGAACAAAGCTGATTCCAAGCTCGCGGGTAAGCCCCAGTATTTCGTCTTCAGGGTCACGGGTCAGCATGGAGTATTCCGATTGCAGGGCGGAGATGGAATGCACCGCATGTGCTTTGCGCAGGGTTTCTGCGGAAGCCTCGGAGATGCCGATGGCCCGGACTTTTCCTTCTTCCACCAGCCGGGACATTTCACCGATTGTTTCCTCGATGGGGGTGTCGGTATCCACCCTGTGGATGTAGTAAAGGTCAATGTAGTCGGTCTCCAGACGGCGCAGGCTGTCGTGACAGGCTTTGCGTACATACTCCGGCTTGCCGCTGATGCTCCGGGCATATTCCCCTTCTTCGCGCACAATGCCGAATTTGGTCGCGATTACCGCTTCTTCTCTGCGTCCTTTCAAGCTTTTAGCCAGCAGTTTTTCGTTATGCCCGTTGCCGTACATATCGGCGGTATCAAAGAAATTCACCCCGTTATCCAAAGCATGGCGAATAAGTTTGCAGCCCTGTTCCTCCGAGGTGGGTTCCCCGTAAAATTCACTCAATCCCATGCAGCCGAGGCCTATGGATGAAATTTTAATATCGCTGTTACCAAGTGTTTTTAAGCGGATTATTTCAGACATGCTTGTCTCCGTTTGTTTGGCGTTAATGGATGTGCATATGAATATTGGCGGGTAATAAATATGTCGAATATATCTTTTTGATCAGAGTAATATCTGATAGATATTACTGATGGAGACACGACAACTTAAATATTTTCTGGCGGTGGCTGAGGAGTTGCACTTCGGGCGTGCTGCCAAGCGTCTGCATATATCGCAGCCGCCGCTCAGCCAGCAGATAATGAAATTTGAAGAGGAGCTTGGGGTTAAACTATTTCAGCGCAATAAACGCTCCGTTTCGCTCACTGCGGCAGGGAATTCATTGTTGCACGATGCGCGGCCCATTCTGCGTGCCATTGAGCGGGCTGAAGTCAACCTGCTGGACGCCGCCAGCGGGCAGGGCGGTCATTTAAAACTCGGCTACATCGGTCCGGCCCTTGATACCCTGCTGGCGGAATTTATCCGCGAATACAAAGAGAACTATCCCGCTGTGCGTTTTGATTTGCAGGAGATGTTTACCAACGACCAGCTGCAGGCCGTGCGCAAAGGCGAACTTGATGCCGGAATAGTACGCCTGTTCCGCCATGATGTTTCTGATCTGGAGAGTGTAACTTTCCACCGTGAATCATACGCACTGGTCATCCCGGAAGGTCATAAACTTTGTGGCAGTGAAGAGGTTGCAGTTTCGGAGCTGGATGGGGAGCAGTTTATTTTCTTCCCCCGCGAAGAACAGCCCCGTCTGTATGATGAGTGGATGAGAGTTTTTTCGCGCTATGGATTCGTGCCGGATGTCGTGCAGGAAGCGGCCCGGAAGAGTGCTACTGTAGCCTTGGTTGCGGCAGGTATCGGCATCGGTATCGTCCCGGAAAGCATGGCTGGCAGGAAGCCCGGTGGAGTGGTTTTCAAGAAACTGGTCGGGGAGTTCCCGGTAATTGAGTTGCAGGTGGTTTATAAGAAAACAGAGGCTTTCCCGGCGGTAATAAATTTCGTCAATTTGCTGAAAGATAGAGCCGTTTAATCCATCCCGCTTGGTATTCCGCATGGATTGCAGATTTTTGAGAGTGATATTTGTCTTCAGGCTTTGCGCCCTTTTTACAGGGAGTATAATCTGGCCTCAAACGCAAGCCAAAGGAGGTTTATATGTCTCTTGGAAGAATAGTTGTATTTGCTGCCGGTGCTGCTGCCGGAGTTCTTGGCTGTTATGCCCTGAAGTCTGAAAAAGTGCGTCCCGCCGCTGTTTGTGCGGTCAAGGCCGGAATCAAGGCCAAAGACTGGTCCGTAAAGCAGTACGGGAACATGAAGGAAGATGTGAAATCGCTGGTTGAACAGGCCCGCGAAAAGGGAAGTTCCCTTGTGAATAAGGAAGCGAAGGAGGCCGCGGAGGAAAGCGCATGAGCACATTAGCCAGAATCGCTCTTTTCGGTGCCATTGGAACCCTGTTGTTCCTGCCGCTGGTTTTTAAGCGCAAACACCGTCATCGCCACCGTCACGGCGTTCCTGCACTGGTCCGTTCCGGTTCATCCGGCGGAGGGCGCAAAGGACGCAAGTAGCTTTCGGGCTGCCGGTACTCATTAACATCAGGACCTGCTTGATCGTAAGCAGGTCTTTTTATTGCTTCCTGCTGGCGCGGATCATGTTTGCGACTGTCCGTTTCAAATCTCGCAGCGGGGCTACAGGAGCCAGTTGGCAGTGGCGGCAGTGGGCATCGGTAATATTTCCTGTGATGAGCTGGCGGCGCAGGTCGGTGAATTCAGCACTGTGCAGGGCTTTTCTAAGCGGGGTGTTTTGATCCATCCGGCCCATATCCCGGTTGCGGACCGGGCAGGAATGAACTGTCCCATCGGGCTGAACGTGGGGCGAATTCCATGGCCTGAGGCAGAATCGGGTCTGAGCTGCTGCCGGGCCTTTTCGCCATGCCCGCAAACCCGGATGAATCGGTAAAACAGCTATATCCAGCTTCACCCCTGAGTTTTGTTGTGCCTTGTCCGCTTCAAATCTGCTCTTCACCATTTCTTCCCAAGCGGGGGGAAGGTTAAGTTTAATTCCACATTCTTTAGTCAAAGCCCGTAAATTTTCTATTTCAGCCATAGCTTTCTGGAATTCATCGCTATTAAGGCTGAATAAGTTCTCGTCCGGTCCTTTCAACTCGAGTTGCTGCACTCCATTTTCGGCTGCCGGCTTTGCCAGTTCTGCCAGATGGGGAATGGGCATTTTACTGAGATTGCAGCACCAGCTGAATGCGGTCCCGGCTTTAGGGGAAGCGGCCCGGAGTTTATGTGTGTTGCCAAGCAAGGCTTCCTGTATGGCGGGGCGGTCTTCTTTTTCCGTGACAAGTTGCAGGTGCGCGTAGCTGCTGAATTCGGCACAAGTTTCGGAGGACAGCTCCCGGTCGCAATTGATACTTGCCGCATCTATGGTCAGCGGCGGAAAACGCAGGTCATAATCCGCCAGAATTTCCGTGAAGAAGTGTTCTTCACCATGATTTGAGAAATTGTTGATTGCGTCTACGGTTTCAAGGGCATGCTGCGCGGTCTCGTCCCAGAGCGGTCCGCATTTGCCGTTGTGGACCCGGATTTCATGACCCATGAAATAGCGGTGGAATTCATCGGCATAATCTTCAACCCACGCGGCCACGTACTCTACGCTGAAAGGTTCCTGTAATTCGATGGTCCGCACATCCCGCTTGCTCATGTCAAAGCCGATCATTTCATCGGAATCCGGGACGATGTATGCGCTTTCAATGTCTTCACAGATTTTTCGCACACAGTCCTCATCAATGGTTCCGTGAAAGTCATTGAGGATTTCCGGGTGGATCATAATCGGGTGCAGGTGAAAATTGTGGGCCAGGATGCCTTCTCCGGGAATCTCCCAGAGCAGCTGCGAGGGCCAGCCGTTGTATTTTTCCGCGCCCATGATGGCGTTGCGCACATCGGGATGCAGGTTGGCTATGGCCATGTCGACCATCTCACGTGCCTCAATGGGCACTTCAACTTTGCCTTCGGCGAAATAGCGTTCACGCATCAACGGCTGGAAGTCTTCTTTTGTCACCCGCATGGTCCCGATCATGATTGCTTTGTAGCCTTCCCTGGTCCGCTGGTAGAGGTTGCGGAAAGTGGATTCGGAAAAGACCGCATCGGGCGCGAGGACCACCGCCCGGGCACTTTCTTCATGTGCTTTGCGCAGGGCGTGCTTGTGGCTCTGGATCATGTAGTCGTACTTGTTGGCTCCGTCCATGAGGTCAAAGTCCACTGAGTATAGCCGGACATCCATGAGCGTGATCAGGTGGGCGAAGGCCGGGGATTTCTTGATGGTCCGCACATCTTCGGGGGTGGTATAGATGATGTAGACCGAACGGGCCTCGGTGTTGAGGCTTTCAATATTGCCGGGACCGAATTGGGTGGGCAGAACATCGTTAACGAACACGGATGTGAATTCTTCGCCGAAAACAGTAATGACTACATGGAAATAAATCTGGTCTTCGGAACGTTCGAAGCTGCTGTCCACATACTCTTCACACGGAAAAGCATCCATATCCGACGTTTTATAGGCGTGTTGCAGGTATTGTTTTTTTGCTTCCTTATCGTGAGCATCCAGTTCGAGGGCATGGGTAAGCAATTCTCCGGCTTGATGGGGCATATGCTGGCGGTTGAAAACTTCGGCAATGGATAAAGATGTTTCAAGGTCCGGTTCAGCGATTTCAATGTAACGCTCAAAATATTTCACCGCGATTTCCGGTCTTTCGCACTTCAGGGCCAGCTTTGCGGCCAGCTTGAGTGCTTGAGTTTTGTTTTCGTCGTGCTGGAAAATTTGTTTGATAGCGATTTCCGCTTCAATATATTTTTCGTCAGCCATTGCTGCGGCTGCGCGCTCAAGAAGTTCGGCAATATCCATTCTATGCTCCGTACCTTTGTCTGCTGTTTAATAGTCAGCAATAATGAAATTTATTTCGGGATGACTGTTGTTTATTCTTGCGGCGATACGTGCTGCCAGCCTGTTGTTGAATCCCATGATTACCGCTGCATTTAGCGGGACGCTGTCCGGCCCGATTATAGGCAGCCCCATGTGGGTCCGGTCTTGTTTTGAGGGATCTTCATCAATGAAAAAAGTTGCTTCCGGCAGCGATGCAGCCAGCCATGTCCCTGCTACAGCAGTGCCGAATATCCCTATTTCATGATCGGTTGCGGCCCGTGTTGCTTTGCTGGTTAGCCGCTTCAGCCATTCAAGTGACTTTGACATATTTTGCCGGGAGTCTTGCCTCCGGGGCAGATCCAATCTGGAAGCTGTTTTACGGGCACTGAATCCGATTTCTTTTGCCAGCCACGGATCAGTACGCGTAGTGATGATCAGCCCTGCTCGAAGGGCCATGAATTCCAGAGTTTCAGGTGTGAAGTGCGAGCAGTGGTCGCAGACCATGAGGTCAAAAGGGTTGTTTTCAAATGAGGAAGTATGGACCATGATCTGTCCGCCCTCATTTAGTAGACCTGCCAGCTGCTTTAGCATGCCCAGCGGATCAGTCAGGTGCTCGATCACATAAGTCATGGTGATCAGGTCAAATTTTTCTTCAATTTCATTGAATCTGCCGGAAAAGAAACCCTCGACTCCGGGTAGGTGCAGTATCTCTTCCCGCTGGGCGGACTGCTCGTGTCCATACAATTCCCAGTGCGGCAACCGCTGGTTGAACTGCTGTAGCAGGCTGCCGTTTCCGCAACCCACGTCGAGCAGGGAGCCTTCTGCTGGCAATTCCAGAGTTGGGATAAGTTTATCCAGCAACACACCGCTACGGGGGGTGCTTTTACCCTGTTCGTCGAAAATGAGCGGTTCGCTGCCATTGCTCAGCGGATACATTTCGTAGCCGGAATAAATCTCGCTGATATCCCTGAACCACAGTGCAGAAAGTTTTTTCTGGGCATGCCCGCACTCATTGCAGAGCATGAATTCTCCCGAGCGGGGCCACGGTTTGCAGTCGGAAGTTATGCCGGGGAAGTCCTTGAATTGCTCAAAAAAGTGAAGGTCGTTACTGCCGCAGAGCAGACAGCGGGGCTGCATGATTTTTTCAATGAGCTGGTCAACTGCCGGGAAGTTGAATCCCACGAAACTTTCCGTAGCCCCTGCGTCCAGTGCGGAGTGTTTCGGGCAGTAATCGAGAATGCCTTTGCAACTGGCAGGGTTTATAAGATCAGCATTAAATCCTGCGTGTGCGCACAGTTTACGGGCGAATTCGAGATAACTTATTTCCTGCGGTCCGGAGCAATGAAAAATTCCGTTACCGTTCATTTCCATGATTTTGCAGCAGACAGCAGCGGCATCTTCAAACAGGACAGGGGCCATGTTCAGATCATCAAACGGGGTGATGTTTTTTTCTGTAGCAAGATTATTCAGCCAGCTTGAAATTAGCGGGGCGTTGCGCTCCACAAGTTTAGCCAGCCGCACAATGGCCGTGTTTTCAGGATGCTGCCGCAGGAAATCTTCAACTTGCGCTTTTTGTCGTCCGTACTCCGTGTTCGGACAGGTGGGGGAATCCGGCGCGGGAAAGGGAGTTACGCCGTCAAAAACCGCAGTACTGGACGGGAAAAGTATTTTTGTTCCCCGGTCTAATAACGCCCGGCACAGTTCAATTGTTCGCGCCACATTGATAGTACGCGATTCCGGATTTTGATCACATTCTTTATAACCGGAGATCCCGGCAGCAATCACTGCCCAGTCGGCATCAGGCAGATTAGTGAACTCTTGTTCATTTCTAAGGTCAAAATGAAACAGCTGCGGATTTTTGCGCGAGGTCTGGATAACCTCATGCCCTGATTTTTCCGCCTGCTTCATAACAGCATTGCTCAGTGCACCATCTCCGATAACCAGAATCTTCATGCTAGGGACCTTCCTACACAAAGGGCAGGTGGTCAGGATTTGCGTTCAGGTAATCGTGGATGAGCATGTTTTTGCCATTGGAAACGCAGTGATGGCTGCAATGTTTTGCGGGGTTGATCTTGAAGAATTTTTCCCGGTTGTTGAACCAGAAATCCTTGAAGCGCACGTCCTTGATTGAGCCAAGCACGCCACAATCGAGGTTGTAGGCTTTATCCTGACAGGAGTAGACCCGCTGGTCGGCCCCGATTACCGGAAGAATCTGCTGGTAGGGGCACCACTCGTAGGGCTTGTCGAATTTCTCATCCAGTGCGTGGTAGGAGTCGAAGACCTCGAAGTTCGAATCTTCCAGATCATTTTTGGCCCGCTGGGTCTGGTCTTTGATTCTGCCGAATACAGGCGCGTGATAACGGTTGTTTTCATGACCGTCGTTGCTGACCACGCAGGGCGAAAATTTGATGCTGTCCACGCCCGCGTCCTTGAGCTTGCAGGCCATATCAAAAACATGTTCGGCATTGTCCCGGCTGATTACGTAACTTACGCCCAGAAAACATTTGCCGCCCAGCTTTTTGAAGTTCTCGATATTGGTCATGATTTTTGAAAATTCATCTTCGGCAACAGAACGGAAGCGGGAATAGCTGGGGCCGTCCCAGCCGTCCATGGAAATTCTGATCCATGTTCCCAAGGAGGAAAAAACGTCCGCTATTTCACCATGCAGCAGGCCGCCGTTGGTCAGGGTGGCGATACTTATTCCGCCTTCAGCCAGAGTGCGGGCCGTGGTTGCAAGTTGCGGATAGCAGAGCGGTTCTCCGCCGCCGCTGAAAGTCACCGCCTTAACGCCCATTTCAATGCAGTCTGTAACGATCTCTTTCATTTTCAGGGCCGGAATGCGGTCGGATATGGACATGTCCTGCCCCAATTGCAGTTTGGGGTTGCGGTAGGCGCAATAGCTGCAACTATGGTTGCAGGAGTTGGTCGGTTTGATGCGGATGTGGATGGGGGCTTCGGTGCGTTCGGATTCCGGGGGCAGTGAGTCGAGTTTATGCTGGTAGTGAAAGATCTTAAGATTGGTGTAGAGCTGCATTATTTCCCTCGTTTATTCGAAGTAGATGAATTCGTAGTCGCCGGAAAAATTGAATTCCCCAAAGAGCCATTCCCATTCTTCTTTACTGAAAAAGGATTCGCAAGTCAGGGCCCAGCATTGGAGATTAAACAATTCCTGCTCAGTGCGGAAGCTTTCAACGCAAAGATATTTATTTCTACCCACCCGTTCCATTTCAGCCAGAGCTTTTTTGAGGTCAAATACGGGCAGGTTATGCAAGGAATTTATGGAGATAACCAGATCAAATTCCCCGTCCGCATAGGGCAGCGGTTCTTCTGCACGGTGCAGGAACAGGTTCTCTTTTATCTCGTCTTTGGCCTCTTTCAGGCCGTGGCGGGAAATATCAAAGCCGTGGACTTCCATACCCAGCTTATGCAGCTCATAAAGCAGGAAAGCCTTGCCGCAGCCCATATCCAGAATGCGGGAACCTTTTTCCAGCCCGTAGGTCTTGATCAGTCCCTGCGCAACCGGAGTCCAGTAGCCCTCAAGGTAGCGGTAGCCGCCGTAACCGAAACGGCGGTCTCCGTCCCAGTAATCGTATTCGTATTCCTTGGCCTTGAGCATGCACTGCACTTTGTCGTCCACCATGCGCGGCAGATATTCGCGCTTGGTGGAGGTGTGCAGAGGGGTAATTAAATTGAGTAGTTTTCCCATTTTTTTATCTGATGCGCTTCGCGTTTTGGATGAAATAATTTTGCCTTCGGCGGCCCTTCGGGGAGCCTCCCGGCGGGCTAAAACCCTTTTGCAAAAGGGTTTTAGAATCCCAAAACCTTTTATTAGGCTTCGCCAACAAGTTTATTTTGTATTATGCGATTAGAATTATTTCAGTAGCTTACGGGTTTCTTTTGCTATGTTTTCGGCTGTCAGTCCGTTGTGGGCGAAATGCTCCAGCTGTGAGCCGTAGTTCGTGCTGAAATTATCCGCCAGCCCCAGCCTTTTCAGGCGTAGGGGATTGGGCAGGCACGCTTCTGCCAGAATTTCTGATACCGCGCTGCCGAGGCCGCCGAGGATGGTGTTTTCTTCCAAGGTGATGACTGCCCGCGCTTTGCGCGCCCGTGAAATTATGGCTTCGCTGTCCAGCGGTTTGATCGTAGGCAGGTGCAGGATTCCGGCTTTGATGCCTGATTCTGCCAGCAGGTCTGCACCATCTTTCATGATTCCCAGCATGACCCCGCAGCCGATGAGCAGCACGTCTTCACCTTCACCATAGGAATAGGCTTTGCCGAACTCAAAAGTTGTTTCCTGGGTGACGATGGGATCGTAGCCCTTTGCCAAGCGGATGAAGATCGGCCCTTGGTGATCGAGGGTCTGCGGCATGAGCCTGTTCATTTCTTCGGCATCTGCCGGGCAGAGTACGGTCAGGTTGGGGATGACCCGCAGGATGGAAATATCTTCGGTTGCCCAGTGGGTCGGGCCGAGCGGGGCATAGACCAGTCCGCCGCCGTTGCCGATGAAGCGCACGTTCAGGTTGTGCATGCAGGCGTCCAAAAGGACCTGCTCGTAACAACGGCGGGTCAGGAAACTCTGGATGGTGTTTACGTAGACAACCTTGCCTTCATGGGCCATTCCGCAGGCCATGCCCACCGTATTGGCTTCGGCAATGCCTTCCATGAAAAAACGGTCCGGCATTTCTTCCCGAAAATGGGAGAGTGTCCCCGCGCCGAGATCGGAGCCGACAAAGACAACCCGATCATCCTTTTTCGCAAGTTGGTAGACCTGTTCCAGACAAGCTTTACGCATGGTAATTCTCGATGCTCTTGATAATTCGGGCGTGATCTTCGGCAGACATCTTGGTTTTGTGATGCCAAGTGGGATCGCCTTCCGCAAAGGGCAGTCCTTTGCCTTTGATCGTATGGCAGATGACCACGGACGGCTTATGCTGCTCAAAAGGCAGTTCTGCGAAGACTTTTTCCAGCGCGTCTACATCATGTCCGTCCACTTCGCGTACTGCGAATCCGAAGCTTTCCCACTTTTCGGCGAAAGGCTCAAATCCGGTAACTTCTTCGGTAGGACCGTAGGATTGCAGCTTATTGTAATCAATTATGGCGGTCAGGTTTGAAAGCTTTTGGCGGGCAGCACTCATGGCTGCTTCCCAGACCGAACCCTCGCCGCATTCTCCGTCTCCGAGCACGGTGAAAACCCGGCTCGCGGATTTATCCATCTTAAGCGCGGCAGCAACGCCCACTGCAAAGG
>PPCM01001545.1_pt1 | contig 10110 bp, 7 predicted proteins | sample 1555541 | NCBI WGS metagenome assembly PPCM01 (sample SAMN05284479, study PRJNA326546) | Marine sediment metagenome, whole genome shotgun sequencing project. | isolation source: marine sediment | place: Germany: Wadden Sea | collected 2012-09-05 | reverse complement strand
ATAGGGTCCGAAAAAACCGATCCCCTGCTCCGAGGTCGCGCGCCAGCAGATCATGCCCGCCGGAGCACCGGTCATGTCCCTTGCCACGGCCATCTCCAGGTCTCCTTCCGCCACCATGTCCGCCACCTTGCCCGGCGTGAAAAAGGAGTTGGGAAGAAGGTCCGGGGAATAGAGGTTCAGGGCCTTGGTACAGGCCGCCTTGATCAGGTCCGGCTCCGTGGTCCGGGAGACGGACAGGGGTCCCCTCGACTTTACCCGCGCGGCCTTTTGGGGGACAATCGCGGGATAATCCCGCTCCTGCTCCATGACGAGACAGAGCATATCCCCCTCCATGCCCACGGAAAACCGGTCCACCGCCCGGGAGGCAAGCAGCAATCCCAGGTGTTCCATTCCGCCCGGCGTCCGGTCGTCCGCTTCCGCCGCAAGGTTCATTGCCCAGAGATCCGAGGGGTCGGCCCGGAAGGAAAAGACGGCGCGCACATTCCAGCCGCCCGGCTCCAGGCTGAGCCGCAGGCGGGAGCCGGGGGCGGTCCCGGCCAGATGCACCACGATCTCCTCGGCCGCAAGGGCCAGTCTTCTGGATTTTTTATTGTCCAGGCCCAGCACCGGCCCGCCTTTTTCCACAACGGACTGCACCAGGGGAACCCAGGCAATATCCGCGCAAAGGGTTATTGAAACCGATCTGTCGTTTACAGGCATAGTTGTCCTTCGGCATCCATGATTATAACGAGATATTGAGCGGCGATGCTGCCGCTGCGGCAAACAGGAGGGGGGCTATCCCACCATGGCCTCGCGGGCCGCTTCGATGGTATCGTATATATTGAGGAAATTTTTAAATCCCGTCATCTCGAAAATCTCGGCGATCTCCTCGACGGGGCGGGATACGGCAAAACTGCCGTCTCCAAAGACCTTTTTCGTGGCAGCCAGAAGAACCCGGAGCCCGGCGCTGCTGATATAGTCGACGCCGGCCAGATCGGCCAGGATCTGTTTTCCGCCGCCGTCGATCACCTCGAACAGCCTCTTCTCCAGCTCCGTACAGGTCGTGGCATCGATCCTTCCGGATATGAAAACCGTGGAAAAGTTATCCGTCGTTTCTATGCTGATCTCCATCCCTCGTCACCTCCACGTTTCGATTAAGTTATTGAAGCCCGGGATAAACCGGAGGAAGCAAGGGCGAACAGGACGCCCGGGAACGCGTTCCCCCCGAATCCATTTATAATCCGGGCAATTCAGAATGTGTAATGGATAAGGGCCTTTCTGTCAAGAAAGTTCAGAATCCAGGCCGGTTCATCCCCATGGGGCAAGTGGTGCCGGAATCCGGCTTGCAAACCTCGAGCCCCCCTGCCGACTCTCTACAAAAGCCCCCCGTCGGAATATGCTGTCGCCCTCCGTTGCAATATGTTGCCAATAAACGGAATAAGTATTGAAATATTATTCTCTCTGAGTCAAAAAAGAGAAACTTGAACACCGGGCCCCTTGAACGCGTTCCCGGGGGGATCGTTTTGAACCTTCCCCCCGGCTTCCAAGGGGACGACACCGGAATTGACCGAATGGCTCGATACCCCCATGGGAATAACAATTATTTGTCCCGGGGCAAATTTAACATTTGACGAACCCGTAAAAGTACAGGCCCGGTTTATCGGAGCACGCCGTGAAGCACGGATATAGATGCCGCGCGGTTGAGGCAAAGTTCCACTTTAACGCCCAGGGGCATGAAGCCCTGCCGGACGCACTGTTTACGGAATTGCGGGACTCGGGACTGCTCCGGGAGGAAACGACATGACACGTGAAGAGATCATCGCCGCGCTGAAAAAGAAACAACGGAGTATCGCCCCGGACCAGGAGGTGACGGTGGGTCCCTTCATTCCGGAGGACGGGCCGGGTGTCTCCCTTGCCTACCTTGAAACTTACGGGGATGCCTTTCCCGTGGATCACGTATACGATCCGGAAGAGGTGATCCGGCGCAACCAAACAGACGATCAGTTTACCGTGGTGGCCCGAACACCAAAGGGCGAGGTGGTGGGGCTGGCCGGATTGTTCCGCCACGCGCCGGATCCCGGTGTTTACGAGGGCGGCCAGCTCATGGTACTTAAATCCTATCGCAACAGCCGCGTCGGGATGGAACTTTCGAGCCGGCTCCTGGGAAAGGAGAGCCGCCGCCCCGGGATTGACGCCGTGTTCGTTGAAGCCGTGTGCAACCATCCGGCATCCCAGCGACTGGCCCTTGATGCGGGACTCAAGTTGACGGGGCTGGAAGTGGAATGCATGCCGTCCCTGGCCTATGCAAGGGAAGGCGGGGTCACCCGCAATGTTTCGCTGTTGCTTGCCTTCAGGGTGACAAACAGGGAACCCTGCACCGTGCATCTTCCCCGGGCATACGAGGGGATCATCGGGGAGCGGTACAAGGACCTCGGGCTGGAACGTGATTTGGGAACGCCGGGATCACCATCCGGCACAACCCTGTGCAGCGAATTTTCAATCCCCAACGATGGCCTCCTTCGTCTGACCATAAGCCGGATCGGAGGTGATTTTAGCGGGATAATCGGCGAATCCGGGGCTGTGGCCCGGGCGAGGGGACCCGTTCAGCTCTACCTGAACCTGGGAGATCCGGCCGCCCCCCAGGCGGTGTCCCTGTTGCGGGATAAGGGGTTTTTCTTCGGCGGTTTGCTGCCCAGATGGTTCGGCACCGACGGTCTGGTCATGCAGAAGGTTCCCCGGGCTCCCGACTGGAACGGCCTGAAACTCCACGGAGAAGAAGCATCAAAAATGCGTGACTACGTGCGCCGGGATTACGAAGAGGTAACATTTCCGTAATGCCCGAATGAGCGGCAAACGGGTTCACAAGAACATGACCTTTTCAGGCAAGCAATTCAGCGGGCCGGGCAAGCAAAGCCCGGCACAAACACATCCAAATGTAATTGCAACATTATAAGTTATCGGGGCCATGCACTTAACTCTCGAGCCCACATCATTTACTGGAGCGGGAGAGTCGAGTGCATCGCCTGCAAGTCAGGGAGCGGAAATTAATAAAACACAGACAACAACAGATGATTCGCGTTGCCGCTCACGTAAGGCAATGCCTCGGTTTTCCTGAATGGAGTGTCCCGAAAGTGTGGATTTAATTCCGCATCCCTTATTTTAGCATTTTTCACCCGGAAACGAAGAAGCACGACTTTGCAACGAAACATGCTCCATGAGAGCCAACACATGCTTCAATGACAAATGCTCGTTTATTTTTTGCATTACTCACCCGGCAATGAAGAAGCACGACTTTGCAACGAAACATGCTCCATGAGGGCCAACACATGCTTCAATGACAAAAGGTCGTCTTTAGTTGCCGGTTTAACAACACCCTCGGTAAGCCCACGGCAAACAGCTTATTCCCAGCGGAACAGCGCGGGATGCCGGCAAAGGAGGAACGATGGCACAGGAATTTTTAAACAGGGCACAGCCCATTTTCACGGAAGAAGGTTTCAAGATCCTTCAAAACAAGGTCGTTGCCTTTGCGGGACTGGGGGGCGTGGGCGGCGGCGCCTTCCTGGCGCTGGTCCGCTGCGGGGTCACCCGTTTCCGGCTGGCCGAAAACGGGGTCTTCGATCCCCCGGACATGAACCGGCAGGCAGGGGCGTTCGGAACGACCATGGACCGCAACAAGCTCGACGTCTACCTGGAGATGGCAAAATCCATCAACCCAGATGTGGAACTTACGCCCTATCCCGAGGGGGTCAACGAGGAGAACCTGGAGGCCTTCCTTGACGGCGCGGACCTCTACGTGGGGGTTATCGATGTGGAAAAGGGGGCGGCGGTCAAGGCCATGACGGCTCCCCTGCTGGAAAAATTCAATATTCCCATGTTCACCTGCGGCGCCATCGGATTCGGCGCCCTGCTGGTGGCCCACGAGCCCGGCGGCATGATGCCCGACGAGTTCTGGAAGCTGGTGGGCGATAAATCCCGGGGCGGCGTGCTGCTGCCCTCCCATCTGGAGAGGCGCTTCAACGGGCCGGTGATGGAGCGGATGGTCGAAGGGTACAACAGGGGCATCCTGCCCACCACGGCCATCGGCGGCATGGCCTCCAATACCTTTTTGGCTTGCGAGGTCCTGACCTTTATGCTCCGCGGTAGCGGCCTCTTGGACCGGGAACCCGTGTTCGCGCCCCGTTACGCCACCGTTGATTTTATGAACCTTGAAATGACCGTCGAGGATATTTTACAGTAGAACGGTTTGTGCCGGGGAAAAACAAATTTATCACAATGCCAATGCGTTATCAGGGAAAATGACCATGAGAATCGTAACCACCCATGCCAATACGGATTTTGACGCCCTTGCCTCTCTTGTGGCCGCCACGCTCCTTTACCCCGGCTCCATCGGGATCATGCCCAGCCACGGGGCGCCGGAGGTCAGGTCTTTTTTCGACTTCCACCAGGATCTTTTCCGGGTCCGGCCCAGAAAGTCCCTTGATCCCGATCTCGTGGAGTCCCTGATTGTCGTGGACGCCAACAACTGGAAGCGGCTGGACCGCCTGGAGGTCCTGTCGAAGAAAACGGATCTCGAGGTGATCGTCTGGGATCATCATATGGAGGGGGCCACCATTCACCCCATGGAGGAGCACAGGGAGGAGGTGGGGGCCACCGTCACCCTTCTCCTGGAGGAGATGGAACGAAGGGACACCCCCTTCACCCCCATGCACGCCACCCTGTTTCTACTGGGCATTTACGACGACACCGGTTGCCTCAGCTTTACCTCGGCAACCCCCAGGGATGCCCGGATGGTGGCCTTTCTCCTCGAGAACGGGGCGGACCTGAACATCGTCTCCGCCTTCCTCACCGGCATGGTGGACGAGGCCCACTCCGAGGTGTTTTCAGGCATGCTCGATTCGGCCCGGGCCATCGAGATAAAGGGGCTGAAGGTGGGGCTCTGCCTCCAGCCCGTGAAGAGCGGGCTCACCATGCTGGCGAACCTCGTGACCAAGTACCGGGAGTTCAAGGGGCTCGATGCCGTGGTGGGGATCTTTCCCACCGGCCTGGACAAATCCATGATCATCGGCAGGAGCAACCCCCGGGGGATCGATATCGGCTTTGTGATGCGGGCCCTTGGGGGCGGCGGACACCCGGGAGCCGGGTCCGCGGTGATCAAGGGAACGCCGCCCGAGGAACTCGAGGAAAGGGTCATGGAGCTGATCCACGAGTCCGTTCGAAGTGAAATCCATGTGAGGGAGATCATGTCCCCACCGGAGGGTTTCACGGCCGGCGCCGACATGACGATGGCCCGTGCAAGGGAGATCCTGGAGGAACGAAAAACCAGGGCGATCCTCATCCGCGAGGAGGATCGATTTCTGGGAATCCTGTCGGACCTGGACTGCGAAAAGGCCGAGCGCGCCGGTCGCGCGGAAACATCGGTGAAGGGATATATGAAGCGGGATGCTCCCAAACTGAGCAGGGAAAACAACGGCCGCGAGGCGCTCAGGATGATGAGAAGCGTTGACGGCGGAATCCTGCCGGTGATCGAGGACGATCGGCTGGTGGGTGTCGTACTCCGGTCGACGCTCCTCCTGCACATCTACGATATCTGATCGGGGCGGACCGATTTATTGCGTCACGGTTATTTTGAAGCCGGCCGGGTCACTGGATGAATCTCCATATCCGTCCCCTGTTTTTCGCTTTTTTCCATTTGATTCCGTGCCGGTCCCGGGCCGCGCCACTTGCATTTACCCGATTTTGGAGGCTTATCATGATTTCAGATTCATGGCCCGCAATCCTTGCTTCCCTTCCCCCCATCCAGGCGTTCGTGGAACAGGGGCTGGACGGCACGGGACTGTCCCCCAAGCGCATCACGCAACTGACCATTGCCGTGGAGGAGCTGGTGGTGAACGCCCTTACCCACGGCCATGCCGACACAGGCGGCGGCGAGCTGGAGATCACCATCGAGGCCCTCCCGGAATCGGTTCGACTCAAGGTTTGCGACGACTCGGAGCCCTTCGATCCCTCCGACGCCGCGGCCCCGGACCTTCAGGCCCCACCGACGGAACGTCCCGCGGGAGGGCTCGGCATCTTCATGGTGAAAAAATTTGTCGATACCTTCGAATACAAACGACAGGCAGGCCGCAATATCGTCACCCTGACCCTATCCACACGGGAAAAAGCTTAATCCATATGCTCTCGACACTCAAAACCAAAATCATCTTCTTTATCTCACTGATCATGGCCGTCACCGCCGCCGTCAACGTCCTTTTCGCAAACCGCGACGCCGGCAACGCCATGCTCAAGGCCCAGCGGGAATCCGCCCGGAACCTGCTTCATTTCGTCACGATCAACACAGGAGAATCGTACAAGAACCTGCTCAGGGACAAGATCGAAATGAACCTGGAGAAAAAGGCGACGTTGAAGAACGACTCCGCCGTTGTCCTCTCGGTCCTGAAGGGGTACCTGGGGGGGCCGGAGCAGGACGAAGGCGAGGATTCGCTTATGTGGGACAAGGCCCTGGAATGGTTCCGCGAAGCGCCCCTCGGGGAAACAGAGTCCTTCCTCTTTGACGGGGGGGGCGGGATCATTGCCCGTTCCAACCCCGGTTCGGGGGCTTTTTCCCCGGACACCCTCACGGATTTGAAGGGACGGAACATCGGGGAAGCCATGCGTTGGGACCGCCTTGCCCCAAGGGGAGATTTCGCCGTGTTTCGAATGGCAAAGAGCAGGCGCCTGGGCTATTTTCTCCCCTTCCCCGAGAAACGCTGCACCCTCTCCGTTACGCTGGATATCGAGGATATCGAGGCGGAGGTGGATAAAAAACGAAAGAAGATCATCGCGGTGATCGATAGGACCACGAAAAAAATAAAAGTCGCGGACAGCGGCTATATCTTCATGTTCAACGGCAACGGGGATTTCCTCATTCATCCCCCCGAGGGGGAGGAAAAGATGATTATCGATGCCGACAACACCCTCAGCGGCCGCCCCCTGCTCACGGACCTCATGACCGCCGCAAGGGGAAAAGGCGGAAACCTGAGCTACCTCTCCGGAGGCGCCCCGGACGCCCCGGCCATGGAAAGCTACTCCGCCTTTTTCAAACCCCTGGACTGGTACATCACCGTTACGGTTCCACTTGCCGAGATACGCGGGCCGGCCAGAAGCATTGTCTTGAAACTTGCCGCGGTGATCTTTTTCATCTTTCTGGCGAGTATTTTTTTCACCTTCCTCCTGGTGACCCATATCACCTCTCCCCTGAACCTCCTCGCCTCCTATGCCAAGGCGCTGCCCGAACAGGATTTCACCACGGGCACCGAGGAGAAAACCCCCATCGACCATCTGCCGAAACGCCATAACGACGAGGTGGGCAGGCTGGCCGCCTCCTTTATCTTCATGACCCGGGAACTCAGGAAGAATATCGAGAACCTCGTCTCCGTCACCGCGGCAAGGGAACGGATAAAGAGCGAGCTGGGTGTCGCCAGGGAAATTCAGATGGGCATCATCCCCAAGACCTTCCCCTCCTTTCCCGACCGCCCCGAATTCGACCTGTACGCCACCCTCGAACCCGCCAAGGAGGTTGGAGGCGACCTCTACGACTTCTTTGCCCTGGACGATCACCGGATCTGCATCACCCTCGGGGATGTGTCGGACAAGGGGGTTCCCGCCGCCCTCTTCATGGTCATCACCAGGACCCTGATCAAAAACCTCTCCGAAGGCGGAGGCTCCCCTTCGGAGGTGATGTTCGCCGTCAACAACATCCTCGGCAGCGACAACCCCAGGGCCATGTTCGTGACCCTGATCATCGGCATCCTGGACACCCGCACCGGCCGGCTCTCCTACGTCAACGGCGGGCATAATCCGCCCATCATCATCTCGGCAAACGGCGAGGTCCGGTATAAAAAGGAGATCTCCGGTCCCATGGTGGGGGTGATGGAGGGGATTCCTTATAAGGAGCTCTCCGTCGACCTTTCCCCCGGGGACGGGATTCTCCTCTACACCGACGGTGTCACCGAGGCCATGAATCCCGCCAACGAACTCTTCACGGATGAAAGACTCATTACAACGGTGGCGGAGCTCCATCGCGAATCGCCCAGGGAGCTGATCGATCGTGTCATGGGGCGGGTTGCCGAACACGCGGACGGGGCACCCCAGTCCGACGATATTGCCATGCTGATGGTTCGTTATCACGGATAGTTCCGGCTCCGTGTGAACAAAACACCGCAAAACAGCAAGAGCACCGCTCAACCCTTAATGGAAACGAGTCGCCGTCCCAACCGGCACCCGAGTTTCGACACCACTGCTTTGCCCGTGGTCCGTTGTCCCGGTTAAATCGGAAACCGTGACAACAAAGCGCCGCAAAACCCCATGGAATTCGATCAACCGCCCCACCGCCATCAGGCGGCCATTGCCGTGCTTATGGCCCGTTTCCTAGGATAAGTCTGGAAAAAAGGTAAAAATTCGGGCATAAAGGCCCACAGGGGAATGAGATGCGCCCGGAGCCCAGGCTGGTTCAGGGGAATCCAGTGTAGCTGAAAAGGCGGTGAAGCCACGGGCTATATCGCCGATTTAAAAAAACATACGAACTATTGAAATTCGAACGCACCATGTTTGAACGGCCGTGGAGAAACGGCCGGGCTCTCCGGGAACGGTACCAGCCGGAACCGTTTTCGTGAATAAATGCTATTTCACATGCAACCCGATAGTTGAGCGCTTCAAGGAAACGGAACGGTACTCATGAGGCAGTTGGTCGTCCACCTGGACAAGTTACGGCAAAATATCCGCTATCTGGTTGATTTTTGCAGAGAACGAAACATTGAAATGACGGGTATACTCAAGGGGCCGGGGTTCAACACCGGTATTCTGGACACGTTTATCGAAAGCGGGGTCCGTTCCCTGGGGTTTTCCCGTTTGCCCCTGGAAGGTTGCCCCGTGGATCCGTCCGGAAAGGAGCTCGCCTTTATCTGCCTTCCCTCGATGGATGATATTCATCGAATTCCGGAGCTTTTCGATACCAGTTACCATTCACAGCCGGCCGTGGTGAAACGCCTGAACGATCACCTCGTGGATCAGGGCCGCTCCCATAAAATTACCCTGATGGTGGATACGGGGGATCACAGGGAGGGGGTTATGCCGGGAGACGCCCTCTCCTTTGTAAGGAAGGTTTACGGGATCAGGAACCGGAAATTCGAGCTCACCGGGATAGCGGCGAACCTGGGATGCTGTTCCGGCATCAAGCCCGCCATGGACAACCTACGGATACTCCAGGACCTGGCGGAGGAGATTGAAGCCCTGCTCGGCACCCGGCTGGAAACGGTTTCCATCGGCGGTTCCCTGATGCTCGAGTGGATGAAGGATCGCCCCCTTCCCTCGCGCATCAACCGGCTCCGCCTCGGCGAGGCGGTGTTTCTTGGAACCGTCCCCACCTACGACTACAAACACGAGTCCCTCCATGACGATGTGCTCATATTCGAGAGCGACGTGCTGGAGGCGGCCGAAAAAAAGGTTCATCCCCCTTCCGATGCCGGAAAGAACGCCCTGGGCATCCGGCAGGACTTTTCCCATACCGGCGTTAGAAAAAGGGCAATACTGAATTTCGGTGTTTCCGATACCCACCCCGACGGCCTTACGCCCCTGGATGAAAACTCCCGGATCGTTTCCGTCAACAGCAACTACACGGTGGTCGATTTCACGCAGAGCCAAAGGGAATACAGGGCCGGGGATACAATGGCCTTCAAGTTGAACTATCAGGCCATGCTCCAGTGCTTTTTTTCTCCGTTCACCACCATCTCCTGCAAGCGTGATTCATAATGTCCACGGGCCTCGATTCAGTAAAAAAGAACTGGAAGATCCTGGCGGTATCCATGGTGATCCTGATACTGGCCAATGCATTCAACGGCATCCTGAACATATCGTCCTTTGAAAAGATATACGCCCGGTCTCTTATCTCCATTCATCATGAGGCGCTGGCCGCTTTTAAAAGGAAGATCGAAAGAAAGATCCGCTTTGGAAAACCCCTGGACAATTTTTACGGCATGGACGCCCTGCTCAAGGCATTCAAGGATGAAAACCCCACCATTTCGAATATTTTTATTACCGAACCCGGCGGCCGGGTACTGTACAGCCTCGACCCCGGAATCGTGAACACCCCTGTTC
>PPCM01001544.1_pt1 | contig 10118 bp, 6 predicted proteins | sample 1555541 | NCBI WGS metagenome assembly PPCM01 (sample SAMN05284479, study PRJNA326546) | Marine sediment metagenome, whole genome shotgun sequencing project. | isolation source: marine sediment | place: Germany: Wadden Sea | collected 2012-09-05 | reverse complement strand
GAATCGGGGGGGGCGACTGTTTACTAAAAACATAGGTCTCTGCTAAGTCGTAAGACGATGTATAGGGACTGACGCCTGCCCGGTGCTGGAAGGTTAAGAGGTGGGGTTAGACTTCGGTCGAAGCTCTGAATTGAAGCCCCAGTAAACGGCGGCCGTAACTATAACGGTCCTAAGGTAGCGAAATTCCTTGTCGGGTAAGTTCCGACCTGCACGAATGGCGTAACGATCTCCCCACTGTCTCAACCAGAGACTCAGTGAAATTGAATTCCCAGTGAAAATGCTGGGTACCCGCGGAAGGACGGAAAGACCCTGTGCACCTTTACTGCAGCTTGACATTGGTATTTGATTAATAATGTGTAGGATAGCTGGGAGACTTTGAAGCATGCTCGCTAGAGTGTGTGGAGTCAACCTTGAAATACCAGCCTTTATTACTTAGGTATCTAATCCAACGCCGTCATCCGGCTTGGAAACAGTGTCTGGTGGGTAGTTTGACTGGGGCGGTCGCCTCCCAAAGAGTAACGGAGGCTTGCAAAGGTTACCTCAGGCTGATTGGAAACCAGCCGTTGAGTGCAAAGGCATAAGGGAGCTTGACTGTAAGACAGACATCTCGAGCAGGAACGAAAGTTGGTCTTAGTGATCCGGTGGTTCCGCATGGAAGGGCCATCGCTCATAGGATAAAAGGTACGCCGGGGATAACAGGCTGATCGCGTCCAAGAGTTCACATCGACGACGCGGTTTGGCACCTCGATGTCGGCTCATCACATCCTGGGGCTGAAGCAGGTCCCAAGGGTTCGGCTGTTCGCCGTTTAAAGTGGTACGCGAGCTGGGTTTAAAACGTCGTGAGACAGTTTGGTCCCTATCCTCCGTGGGCGTTGGAGAATTGAAGAAGGTCTGCCCCTAGTACGAGAGGACCGGGGTGGACGAACCTATGGTGTTCCTGTTGTCACGCCAGTGGCATTGCAGGGTAGCTAAGTTCGGAAGGGATAACCGCTGAAAGCATCTAAGCGGGAAGCCTGCCTCAAGATTAGTTATCCCTATGCTTTAGGCATCTAAAGATTCCAGGTAGACCACCTGGTTGATAGGCTGGAGGTGTAAGTGCAGCAATGCATTCAGCTGACCGGTACTAATAAATCGTGCGACTTATTTTTCTTCTCTTCCCTTAACTTTAACCCCAAAAGGTTGAAGCAAAGGGTAAAATTCTTCTCTATTAAACCATATATTTTTGCTCATCGAAGCAAGCCATATTTGCTTGCGACCATTGAGGAGAGGTCACACCCGACCCCATTCCGAACTCGGAAGTTAAGCTCTCCATCGCCGATGATACTGCTGGGTAGCCAGTGGGAAAGTAGGTCGTCGCAAGCTTTTATTTCAAGCCCCTGAACTTAGGTTCAGGGGCTTTTTTTTGGCCAGTTTCTAGTCCCGCTCTTCTTGGCAAGTGCCGGACTTTTTTGGTTGTCGAATGTTTTATCACGTGTGCGGGATTGCTGAGGTGTGCTTCTAGGGCCTCCGGCGGCCAAAGGAGCTCTGCCCCTTTGGAATCTCTGGTTTGGGGAGTGATAATGCGTGCTTTTTATTCTCATTTCAAAAATGATTTCTAAGCGTTTTATTTTGCTTTTTTGATGTAAAGTTCACGGATTATAAAGTTTTTCTTAGAAGGTTAAATTCGAGTCATCTCGATTAGAAATGCTTTTTTGGAATAATATTCTGATTTAAATTGTGAGTTCTGGCCTGAATTGGTTTTAAGGGTTGAGTTGTCTCACTCTTCATATTATTTAAAGGTCTTAAAGATTAGAAGGACCAGCCATGAATTTCAAAGTAGACGTTGCTATTAATGTTTTTGGTAAGGTACACCAGACTGCGCTTTCTTTATTGTCGTTAATGGATTGTAGTAGTGAGCATATCAGCACCATATATTTTCAGGAAGAGCCTTTTACTGCTGAATATGAGTTCAAAAATCATGATGCGATTCTGGATTATTTCGAGGGCCGGATTGAACATTTTAAACCTAATTTCTGGAACGGCATAGATCCTACGGATGTTGAGCGGGCTGAGTCTTCAGAAGATTACCGTCTTTCCATAAGATATCAATACGGTTGGGAAAAATGTCGTGAAAGGTATCTGCTTACCGTTCACAATGATATTGAAGTTACTACTGATATTGTTGCTAATCTTTATGGTGAATTGGGTGAATATACTGGGATTGGTGAGATTGGTCAGTGTTGGTGGTGTCCTGCCGGACAGAATGGGCTTTGCGATTCTGAGCGGTATGCCGAGTTCAAGCCATCCTATCAGTACCTGATGAAAATATATAATAAGGATATGGATTATACCCAAAGGCGGGCATACAATTTAGGTCTTTCCGATCAATATAAAAAAAATGCATGGCCGTTACCGGAGTGCCGTTTGAACGAGTGGTGCGCTCTGATCGATATGGATAAAGCCCGCAAGGACACTATGCCTATGGGAAGTGCTGTTCCTTTCGGTGCGCGCATGCCCTCCGGGGCTTTTATCGGCGAAAAATGGGACCGGCCAGTGTGTCTGGATGTGGCCGTGCAATGGTTTCGCGATATGTCGCACATGGGGCATTTGTTCAAACACTACGATGTGAACAAGGATATGATTCACGATAAACGGGGTAGTGTTAAACTCGATTCTGCTGAAGCTTACGTCATGGCTGAACAGAAGGCTTTACTTCGGTTGAAAGATCGTTTTCCCGATTATTGTGAATTCGCCGGGTTACTCTAATTTGTGATTTGGATGACTGTGTCGTTTAATTTTTTGTTTAAAATGCAATTTATCCTTGCATTTAATTAGGTTCTGATTACTCCTTATCATTATGCAAACAGAATTAAAGATTCCTATACTTCCCCGCAGGATTGTCTCACAGCAGTTCAGTGAAGCTGATATTGAACGTCTTGTGCAAGGGCTGGCTGATCCTAAAAATCGCATGGTTGAGATCATTGGTGCTTTGATTAACGTACATAAGAATGATGTATGCGATACGCGTGAAATTCGTGTTAAATTTAAAGATATGCAGATTGAAGTTGTTCCGTCCAACGGAGACGTGAATCTGCATTGTTCCCGCGTTCCCCGGGATTGTCTATATGATGGACGAAATGTTATCTGGCAGTCTATTGAACATATTTCAGCTGTAATCCGCGACATCATTTTTGCTCCTAAATTCGATTGTGGAATCGATTGCTGTCGGTCAACAAATATCAAGAAGTTTGTCGAGCATTCCGGGCTGATGTATCGCGGTGAACGCGGTCTGGTTATGTTTACCTGGGGCGGACATCAGGTCCCTATGGATGAATATAATTTTGCAAAGGAGCTTGGTTATTGGACAGCTCTTTTCATGCCGGACATGGAAAATATCACCGGGTGCGGTGTTGGAGTCATGAAGGCTCCGTTCAAGGGGGCGCAGGTAGCGTATGGCAAGCAGAATACCTTTGAGCGTTTCGGGCATCGTGATTTTATCGGTTTTTCCGAGAAAAAAATTCTGGCTGCGGAAGCTCCAAACGAGCTTGTTACCCAACTACTGACTTTTCCGACTATCGAAGAGCGCATGGAGGCTTTCATCCGTGCTTCCCACCGTGGAAAGGTTCATCCGGGTGGCGCTGGTACTGTTGAGGAAATCCTGACCATGCTGGCTTTGCTTTCCATGCCCGATAACAAAGGGATTCCTTATGAGTTTGACCTTGTTGAGCAGGGCGGCGGTGTATACTTTAAGGAGTTGGTTGACTATCTGAACATCTGCTTCGGCGATGAGCTGGACGGTTTGTACAATGTGCATGTTGGTACTGCCCGCGCTTATGCAAACTACGTGGCTTACCAATCACAACATTTGAACACCCGCTATCTCTGGAATGATGATTTGGTATTTGAGCCGCGTATTCAGGAGCCTTTTGCGGTAACTTTTGAATCTATGGAAGGATTGGATCTTTCCCGTGATCAGGAACCTTTTTCATTGCTTATCAATTTGCGCCGGTTTTTCTCCGCAGTAGTTCATCTGACTGTTAAGGACCCCGACATGCTCGATTCATGGGGTGATAACACACCGCTCATCAAGGGTGATAAAAAGATTCTGGATGCAACTGACCAGTTGGTGCGCAAGCTTGCCCAGCAGGGTAGGATTCATCCCAGCAAAAACAATAAGCCCGCTTATAGAATTGCATAGTGATTTCCGAATCAGATCAATTAAGCCGCTCTGTTGGACTGGTATGCCCCCCATTGGGTAGACCAGTCCAACAGAGCGGCTTTTTTAGTGCATGAATTGATCTACAATTGATTCTATCTCGCCATTCTTTTGCATTTGGATAATTATTTCATTGAATTTATGGATAAAATCGTTTTTGTAGGGTGGATTGTTTTTTTCTGAAAAAGCTAAGTAGCCGTGATCATAACTAATTTGAGCACCTTTTTTGACTATAGATTGGTTTCCCCCCAATTGCTTTATAAGATATAGAGTGGATCTTTCATTGTTGGCATAGCAGTCAATTTTGCCCTGCAAAAGTTTTTTTACGTTTTGATTGCTGCTGGCACTTTCCTGATGGATAAGCCCATTGATTTTGGGCACTGCATATCCGAGATTGGTTCCAATTTGCAGGTCCATGTAGTCTTCGGGCCAATTAGGGCGAGGCGTTATGAGAATATTTTTGCGGCAGTACAGGTCGTATCCCTCTTCAAGGATAGGAACAGAATATACGTCTATCCAAGGGCGTAGTTTTGGGCGGTAATACGGTGGAAATATGGCGAAAATTTTACCACGCTCAAGGCCCAGCAATAATCTTTTCCATGGCAGAGCCTTGATAGTCACCTCATAGTCATCCATGCGTGAGAATGCTGTATTTAAAATGCGAACATAGATTCCGTCATAGGTTCCATTTTGCATAAAGCAATATGGTGCGTAGGACTGGTCTCCATATACAATGATGTGTTCTGCTGCGTATATTTTGTTGGGTCCTGTTATGAACCCGAAAATGATTGCGAGTATTGCAATGAATTTTCTGATCAATTTTTTAGCCTTGGATTTTACAGTTTCGTATTATTTATTAAATATTATTAAAACCTGTAAATCAAGGTTAAAAGGCGGATTTTATTTTTTTTATTTTATGAAAGTATTTACGATTGATTCAATTTCACCACTACACTTCATTTCCAAGATTATCTGATTGAATTTAGTTATAAATTTGTTTTTGAAGGGAGGGTTGTTTTTGCTTGAGAAAGCAAGGTGACCGTATTCCGTACTAATTTTGAGCAATTTTACTAGCTTTGATTTTTCGATCCCCATATTTTTAGCCGTATACAGGATTGATTTGCTGTCATTAACATAGCAATCAATACGTCCGCCGAGCAGCTTCTTGATGTTTTTTGTGTTGCTGGCGGCATCTTCGACTTTGTTCAGTTCGGACAGGTCTGGTATTTGGAAACCGTCGTTAATTCCGATGCGTAGGTTTTTGAAGTCTTCAGGCCAGTTTGTTCTTTTTTCTTTCAGTACCTTCGGGGTGCAGAACACCGAAAAATCTTCTTCCAATATCGGAACAGAATAAACATCTATCCATGGTCTTTTTTGTGGAAGGTTGTATGGGGGAAAGGCTGCAAAAAAAGAACCCCGCTCTAGTCCCAGAAGAAGTCTTTTGTATGGAACAGGAATAATATTGATTTCATAGTCAGGCATACGTGCAAATGCCTTTTCTAAAATCTGCACGTATATACCATCATAAGTTCCGTTCTTTACGAAACAATACGGGGCATAAGCATCATCTCCGTAGATATTGATTTTTATGCCTGCTTCAGCGTGTGTGGGGGGGAAGCAGGTTATTGCTATCGAAAAAAGTAAGAACAAGCATAAGAGGCGTTTCATCTAGTACCTGTTTCTGGGCCGTTATGGATTACAAGATGCAATAATCCTATGCATTTTTTGTTAATGTGGTCAAATGTATTGTTTCTTCGGTGGGATGTTTATCTGCTTGCGCGGACCATACGCAGGACTTCATATGAATAAATGCCACCGAGACCGTTAAAAACCGGGCTGAGCTGCATAAGTCCTTCTTCTTTGTAAAACTTCAGCGTATCCTGTAGGCATTCCAGCTCAGAACTGCTCAGATCAAGAATATCCGTCACTTCCACTTTTCCGGCTCCGATGCAGGAGGTCAGGTGGGCGTATATTGTAGCTGGCTTGATTCCACGCGTTTCAGCAACTTTATCAACATCCATGAGTTCTTCGAAAAGTTCAAGGGTTTCCAGAGCGGAAGCGGAAACTGTGGGGCCTTCTTTTTTCGGTTTGGAAGTGGGCGTTTCCTTGATTTTATCTTCCGGGATGGGAAAAAGGTCTTCGGGTCTGCCGTATTCTTCCTGATGTCCTAAGAGGACATCAATGATTGCGGCTCCGTAGCGGAAAATCTTCTGATCGCCGAGACCGCTTATGGCGTATAGTTCCCCGGTTGTCTGCGGGCGGTAGCAGCCAAGTTCGAGCAGGGTTTTATCAGCAAAAATTGCATAGGCCGGGACATGCTGTTCCTGCGCCAGAGTGTTGCGCAGTGAACGTAGGGATTCTAGCAACTCTTGTGCTTCCGGTGTGGTGAGTGAAGGACTGTCCGCATCTCCGATAACCAGCTTCTTGCGCTTTCGGCGGGTTTTGGTTTTGGCTAGAACCGGATCTTTGCGCAGTGCTACGTTTTTTTCCTTGCGCAGAACTTCCCAGCTTTTGGCATTCAGCTTGAGCGATCCGTAGCCTTCCATGTCAACATCCACCAGTCCCTGCGAAACCAGCTGGCGGTGAATGGAAAGCCACTCGTCAGAGTTGAACTCTGTGCCGATACCGTAGGTGCTCAGGCTTGCGTGGCCTTGGGTTTGAATTCGTTTGCTTTCTTTGCCAAGCAGAATGTCGATCAGATAGTTGGCCCCGAACATCTGCTCGGTGCGGTAAATATTGGAAAGAGCTTTTTGGGCCGGGATAGTCCCGTCAAAAGTTGAAGGCGGGTTGATGCAGGTAAAGCAGTTTCCGCATGGCTCTTCGAGTTCTTCCCCGAAATATGAAAGAAGCGATTGGCGTAAACACCCCGGTGATTCGCAATAAGCGAGCAGGGCGTTGAGCTTGCGCAGTTCAAGAGCTTTACGGTCATCCGGTGCGTTGCCGGACATGATCATCCGTTTCAGGAATCCGATATCCTGAATTCCTACCGACATCCATGCTTCTGCGGGCAGACCGTCACGTCCGGCGCGCCCGGTTTCCTGATAGTAGGCCTCGATGGTTTTGGGCAGGTCCAGATGGGCTACATAGCGCACATCCGGTTTATCAATGCCCATGCCGAAAGCGATGGTCGCAACCATGACGATCCCGTCCTCGGACATGAAGCGGCTCTGGTTGGTTTCGCGGGTCTGGGCGTCAAGTCCGGCATGGTAAGGAAGAGCGTTAATTCCTTGTTTGCAGAGCCATTCGGCAGTGGACTCAACTTTCTTGCGGCTCATGCGATAGACAATTCCGCATTCAGCGAAGTGTTCATTTTTGATGAAATTTAACAGCTGTCGCTTTTCCTGATCTTTGGGAACGACGGTGTAGCGGATGTTCGGTCGGTCAAACCCGGTGGCGAAAATATCGTCGTTGCTAAATGAAAGGCGGTAGAGAATTTCCTTGCGGGTCGGACCGTCGGCTGTGGCAGTCAGGGCCATGCGCGGGACACTGGGGAACATCTCCGCAAAAACGGAAAGCCGTAGGTAGTCCGGACGGAAGTCATGTCCCCATTGCGCAACGCAATGAGCTTCGTCAATGGCGATGAGGCTGACTTTTATCCCAGAAAGCATGTCCATGAATCCGGGCTGGGCCAGACGTTCCGGGGCCACGTAAAGCAGATCCATGTTGCCGCTGTGCAGCTCATGGATAATGTGGTTCGCCTCGGAAGGTTGTATTGAGGAATTCAAACAGGCCGCACGCACTCCCATTTGTTGCAAAGCCGCCACCTGATCACGCATGAGCGCAATCAGCGGGGATATGACAATGCCTACCCCCGGCCTGAGAATAGCCGGGATCTGGTAACAGGCGGATTTACCGCCCCCGGTTGGCATAAAAACAACGGCATTTCCGCCGTTCATAATGCGGTTGATGACGTCCTCTTGCAAACCACGGAATGATTCGTAACCGTAAGTCTGCCGCAGGACGTCTAAAGGAGTGCGCGGGTCTGTCATAAAATCTTACATTGCCCAGCCTTCGCCGTTCTCACCGCAGGTCAGCACTTGTGAGCCATTGGCGGTAACAGCGATGGTGTGCTCAAAGTGCGCGGATGGTTTGCCGTCTTTGGTGACAATTGTCCAGTGGTCTTTGAGGGTTTCAGTTGTTTTGACCCCGGCATTGATCATGGGTTCAACGGCGATGACCAGCCCCTGTTTGAGCTTGAAATCTTTAACCAGCCTGCTGTGGTAGTTGGGGACCTGAGGGTTTTCCCAGAGTCCTTCACCAATGCCGTGCCCGACTAGTGATTCAACAACGGAAAATCCGGCATTGCGGGCATATTTGGACATTTCTTTGGCAATCTTGCTCCACTTAACGCCGGGTTTGATTCTTTTGATTGCGATACGCAGGCATTCTTCGGTGACGTCCATCAGCTCACGTTTTTCAGCATCAATTTCGCCGATTGCGTGGGTGCAGGCGCAGTCGGAGCACCAGCCGTTCAGCTTCACGCCGATGTCGATGCTCAGGATGTCGCCATTCTCCAGCTTACGCGGGGAGGGGATGCCGTGAACGATTGCTTCGTTGATGGACATGCAGCATCCAGCGGGAAAAGGAACTTTTCCGGGGACGCCTTTGAAAAGCGGGGTCGCGTTATTGGAAGTGATGAATTTTTCCACTTCGGCGTTGATTGCTTCGGTGGTTACGCCTGCTTCGCACATGTCTTTAGCAACCATGTGGGCTTTATGAAGCAGGATTCCTGCTTCGCGCATGAGTTCGATTTGGTTTTTGTTTTTTATAATCATTTGGATAACTCCAGAAACTTTGTTTGTGACGGGGACAGGCTACTCCTAACTGCGGCTGTGTCAATAGTAGATGATAGGGATTTTTTTTGGGGGTATTTTAGGAAGATAGTTTTGTAATAATGTAGATGATAAAAATCAGTATGAAAAAGAATCGAATGGTATTCCAGACTCCCTGCCAAATGGAATCAATAAGAGAGCAGATGCAGCAGGGGTCTTTTTCCCTATCTATAATTATATAATACGTGAATTTATGGCCGCATACCGGGCAATTGGCGGGGTGCGTTGAGATATCTGATCCGCATTTGTGGCAAAATAATTTTTCCATGCATAGATAGTTATAAAATAAGTGGTTATACTGGCGAGGGCAAAATTCATGAATAATAACCTACGCTTTTAATAAGTGCCTACTCCGGTGATAAAGTAAACTTAATTTAAAAAGGCTTTACTAAACTTCCCGTTTCCGTATTCTATAAGCAGAATAAGTAAACCTTGGTCTATGTTCAAGTTCAAGCGGTGACGGTGGAATTATGAAACGTAAATATTCTGGTAAAGTCATATCTGTCCGGGGAAGCGTAGTGGATGTAGGGTTCGTTGAGGAACTGCCTCCTTTGCTTTCTGTAATGTATTCCGCCGGGGAGAAAGCAGTTACCCTTGAAGTAGCCGACCATCTTGATATGCATTCAGTGCGTGCCATTGCCATGACTCCGACCGGGGGGCTGGCCCGTGGTGATTCGGTCTATTCGGATGGCAACACTCTGCAAACCCCTGTGGGTGAGGAGTTACTGGGCCGGGTACTCAATGTCTTCGGAGATCCGGTAGACGGTAAAGAGTTGCACGCGAATATGGAGTTCCGTTCAATTCACAACCAACCGATAGCTCTTTCTGAGCGGGTTGTTTCGGAAGAGATTTTCACTACCGGGATTAAGGTGATCGACCTGCTTATGCCATTGGAAAAAGGTGGCAAGGCCGGTCTTTTTGGCGGGGCCGGGGTCGGTAAAACCGTACTCATTACCGAACTGATTAACAACATGGTAGGTGCTCATAGCGGAATAAGTATTTTTTGCGGTATTGGTGAACGTTGCCGCGAGGGAGAAGAACTTTACCGCGAAATGGGTGAGGCCGGGGTGCTTGATAACACGGTTATGGTT
>PPCM01001543.1_pt1 | contig 10134 bp, 9 predicted proteins | sample 1555541 | NCBI WGS metagenome assembly PPCM01 (sample SAMN05284479, study PRJNA326546) | Marine sediment metagenome, whole genome shotgun sequencing project. | isolation source: marine sediment | place: Germany: Wadden Sea | collected 2012-09-05 | reverse complement strand
TCAAAATTATTAGATGATTTCTACACAGAAGATTCCATTCTTATTTCCGAAGAGTTTGCAAGGCTATCTGGTTATAAAATTGGAGATGAGATTTCTCTGTATACTGCAACAGCATTTAAGATCTTAAACGATGATTTCTACAATCATTTGAAGGAAAAGTTAAATAAGAAGTTTGCCAAAAAACTTAGAATAGTAGGAATTCATAAAGGTAATGAGAATGATGTTTGGAGTTCCTTAGATAACTATACCAAGTTACATCTTGAAAGCTCGTATTTAAATGAGTTTCTATTCGAGAAGAGTTACTCTGTGATCTCAAGGTGGGAAACTTACCTTTCAGAGAAAATCACGAGTAATAAGTTATACGACCACAATAATTTAATAGAAGTCTCTTTTATACCAAAAAGCGACGAAAACTTGAATGAAATTAAATCATACTTGGAAACTAATAACTTTGGTGGTCAATTTAGAGTTGTTAGCAACATTGAAATAAAAGCTAGTAAGCTAGAAGTGTTTTTGAAGTTGTTTAAGTTACTTTTTTTTGGCTTAGTGTTTTTGCTGTTAGTCCTTTGCTTCTTGGCGCTCAAAACTGAGGAAATATTCTTGTTCTCAAGAAAGAAGGAACTTCGCACATTGAAATTACTAGGTGAGAAGAAATTAAAAATCTCAATCCAACATACTATAGAATTAATGTTCCTAAGTGTTCCGATTCTTTACTTTACCTATGCAGGTAGTCTTTACTTTTTTGAGTTTATCTTAAGAGTTCTACTAGATTTCTATAATGCAGAAATTGCTGTAAATACTTTGCATATTAAAACAACGGGATTAAACATGTTTAAGTCAGTTAGAAGTATTGAGTATAACAGTTTTGAAGTAAGTCACTTCATGGTTCTTACAGTATCAATTGCACTTTTCTTGCTAGTATCATTTATATTTAATTACTTTAAGATTTTAAGAGGAGGCGATGAACTGTGAAACTAATAAGAAGATTCTACTTCAAAAGAACAGTAATCAAGAAAACAGTTGCGTTCTATCTTGTTTCGTTGTCATTCTTTATAACAGTTATTGCTACTCTTTTAGTAGCTCAAACTCAGGTAAGTTCGATGCTAAATCAAATTAAGGTACCGGAAGGGACGGTGTATTACCTTCCTTCAGCCAATGACAAGTTGGAATATAGATTGTCAAATAGAGCAAACCCACTAGTCTTTAGCAAAGTAGAAAATAATGAAAGTGTTATTGAGAATATTACAAAGATTCGAACAACTGAGAAAGTTAAGTCTTACACATTATTTACTGAAAATTGGTTCTCTGTTATTGATGAAAACAGCTTTTATGAACTAAAGTTACAACCTATAAATATTAGTAAATCGTATATCTTGAATAATAATTTAGTTGATTTTTCAACCCTAGAGGTTAGAAATAATCAGGTAGTTATATGTGAAGAAATACTAAAGCAAAACAATTTAAGCATTGGTCAAACAATTGAAGTTCCTTTAGTGAATTACTGGGATATTGGTCATACAGATAATGCCATTAACTATGAGAAGTATAATCTCATTCAAGAGCTATTTAAGGATGAAGAAGCAAATATATCGGTCAAATTAGAAATCATAGGTACTTATTCAACAAATACAGAGAACTTAAGAAGCAATATTTATGTGAGTGAGGATTTTATTAGTAACTACAATCTTAACATTCGTAACTTAAGACAGATAAATCTATATTTAGCAGAAGAGATAAATAAGGAAGAGCTATTGAAAACTTTGGATTTTTCATTAAGTGTAGAACCAATAACATATGAGTATGCAATGCTAGAGTTAAGCACTTCTGATTCTCAAGTCTTTGCAGACGAGTTGAGATTTATCGACCCGGCTTCTAAGACAAAGACAGGATTAGAGATAAAGGAGAATAACTTCAAACTCTTCATCACTCTAAAGAAATTCTTGATTGCTATAACTCTAATGATAATGGTCTTTGCATTATTAATGATATGGAGCATTGCTTCCAATAAAACAATTTTACATCTAGAAGATATCAAAGTTCTTACAAAGTTGGGAGAGAAAAAGTTAACTCTAATTATCGAGATGGTTTTTGAGTTCTGTGTTTATGTTACCATAACCTCAATTATCAGTTTTCAACTCTCAAAGTGGATATTACTTCAAGGAAAAGAGTTTATGATTGGAGTTTATTCAAAGCAAATATCAATCTTACAGATCAATAGTGACTTTAGTGTATTATCTAGATTTAAAGATCTATATGTTGAACCTTCTAAGATTTTAAGTCATTTGAGTGTAAATAATGGAGAACTCCTAGTATTTATCACTTTAATCTCGATATCAATTATCGTTCTTTATTCAATTCTCATTATTTTCAACTGGAGGTTTACTGATGAATAAACTTATATTAGATAGTATTAAATTTGAGTATCTCGATTTTAACTTGGCTAGAAAGATTTTTACAAATGTAAGTGCTGAGTTTAGCGAAGGGAACACCTACGCGATAATGGGAAGAAGTGGATCTGGTAAAACAACTTTACTGAAGCTTATATCCGGAGAACTGAAGTCATTATCAGGTGTAATTAGTTATAAAGATGAACCAGTTATTTTTGGAAGCAATACAGTATCAGTAGTTTATCAAGACTATAATTTAATTGATTATATGTCTCCAATAGAGAATATAATCATCGCAATGGATATTGCCAAGTTAAGACCAAAAAGAAGAAAGGCTTTTGTTGAGTACATTTTAGGTAAAGTGGGAATATCCAAAGTCATTGCTAGAAAGAAAGTAAAATACTTAAGCGGAGGCGAAAAACAAAGAGTAGCTATAGCGAGGGCACTTTGCCTGGACTCACCAATAATAATTGCTGATGAGCCTACAGGAAACCTTGATAAGAAGAATGAAGATGCAATAATGAACTTGATTCATGAAGTGTGTTCTGAGTACAAGAAAATTTTGATTATTGTAACACACTCTGAAGAAGTAGCTAAAACCTGTAGTCATGTTTATAGAATAGATAACTTAGAGTTGAAGGTGGGATAAAATGGGTCTTTATGATGATTTTAATAACAACAAAGAAGAGGAGTATTACCAAGTAAAACAATCAAAATGGTATTTAAGAAAAGAGTTAATATACTTAGGCATTGCCTTAATACTTGTTTTTTCAGGATCTTTATTGCTCTATAATAGCAATAGAGTAAAAGTACCGAGTTTTGCTAATATGAGCAACGGACAGGTTAATGAGTGGGGAAGAGATAACGGTCTTTTAATAGTAACCAAAACAGAGTTTTCTGATGACATTGAAAAGAGTTTTATTATCAGTCAAGAAACACCAGCAGGAACCATCATTTCAAAAAATAGCACTATAGAAGTCGTAGTTTCAGGTGGAAAAGATCCCCAAAAAGAACTGATAACACCTGTTTTTAAAAGGATGACTGAAGAGGAAATTTCTAAGTGGTTTATTGAAAATGATATCAGTCAGTATGAACTTATCTATGAGTATAGTTCCACAATTGAAAAAGGAAAGTTCATTTCAACCGTTGTCGATGGGATTACTGTTGATGAAGAAGAGTTCGTCTTAAAAAGAAGTAGTAATATTAAAGTGATAATCTCCAAAGGAAGTAAAGACAAAGAGCAAATATCAGTCCCAGACTTCTCAGGAAAAAGTCTCGTGGAAATTAAAAGAATTATTGAAGAAGATGATTTAAATGTAGTAATTAAGGAAGTCTTTTCTGATTCTATTGATAAGGGTTACTTTGTTTCCCAGTCAAAAGAAGTTGGTTCAATGATGATAAGAAATGAGGAAATTGAAGTTTGTATCTCGAAAGGGAAAGGTTTAAAAGTTATCAATTTTGGAAAGTACAATAGATTGAATGTTGAGGAAGTTCTTTCTAAGGAAGGCTTTAAATACATAGTTGTTGAAAGATACTCAAGTAGTGTTGAATATGGTAAGTTGATCTCACAAAGTAAAAGAGTCGGAGCCGTTATTAACTACGACGAACTTATAGTACTAGAGTATTCGCTTGCAAAAGTTAAAATAGGTAATTATCTTGGTGAACGTTACAATGACTTAATTGAGTTTATTGAGAAATGTAATATGAAGTATGCCAACATTAAACTAGATGTTGACTATGTCAGTACCTCTTCATCTGAGGAATATGAAGATATGGAACCTGGTACCATTATTGAAATTAGCAAATTGAACGAAGAAGTTAGTGTTGGCGAAACAATTTCTGTCATCGTGTTAAAGTAGAAATGAGCATGCAAAAAAGAATAACGACATCGTTATTCTTTTTGCTAGCACTATTTATTTATTTTTTTATAGAGTAAAGACCCAACTGCTCTTGGGGTGTTAACTATAAAACTGTCACTAAGAAAATCAAAAACTAAGATACTGCTACCCATAGTTAGAATATTTTTGTTAACTGCTTTTAGTTTATTGCTTAATGAAAGGTAAGACTTGGCAATTAGCTCTCCATCGATCTTATCTATTTTCATGAATGAATTGAATTTTTCACAAAGGTACTCACCGACAAAACTGTCTAGTTCAAGCGATGTTTCAGTAATTTTGTAAAAATCACTTCCATCGTGTTCTATCTTGTATGAAGAGTCATACTTGATAAGTTTGTGGGAGTTATCTTCTGAAGTCGCAATGCAACTATTTTCGGATAATGGTTTTACGAGTAAACTTCGACCATAAATATCAGAAAAATATAAGTTGGCATTAACACTCATAACTTCAATTATATCGTTATTACTGTTTATATATGTACCCTTTACATCATCGCTTAAATCAATAGACTTTATAGTTGATTTATTACCAATCAGAAGTTCAAGAACCTTTAATACTAGTTCGTTTGGGTTGAAGTTTTCATTGTTGATAAGTACTACCATTGAAATGTTTTGATCAGGAAGATAATATGTAGCAGCGCGGTAGCAACCAAAGAACCCATCATGAAAGATAATATTATGATTATACTTCTTTGAAGTGAAAAATCCATTATTATAGAAGTTTTGAGATTGATCATTAAGTTTACTACTCTTTGCCATTCTCTCAACTAAAGAATTTTCCATAAGGTGCAACACCCATTTGTTCATATCATTTAATGAACTCCATACTCCTCCATCACCAACGATGTTGAAGTTGTAGTTTTGTACTTTTATTTTGGCATCATCAATAAAGTATGAATCAGCACGATGTTTAACTAAACAGTAGCCACTTTGATTGTACAAAGTGTCATTCATTCCTAGTGGCTTAAAGACTTGTTCTTTTGCAAACTCTGCTATTGTAAGCTTTGTAATCTTTTCAAAGATCAAAGCAAGTAAGAAGTAGTTTGAGTTACTGTATTGAAATCTTTCATTTGCCTTAAATTGGATACTGCTAGAACAAATGACATCTTTTACTTCATCAACACTAAAAAACTCTGAACAACTTCTATCTGCGAAGTTAAATATAGTCAGATAATCAGCTATCCCACTAGTATGACTTAGTAAGTTTTCCACATTGATATCTTTAAATTTATTGGGTAGAAATTCTAGGATATCCACAATGAAACTTTTTTTATTTAACTTTTCCTCATTGATAAGTTTTTGAATACAGTACGCTGTTATTTGCTTTCCAACTGAAGCTACGTAAAAGACCGAATCACTAGTTAAACGAATATCGTGTTCAAAATTTGCATAACCATTATTGTAGTTAAAGATATTAGTTCCATCCTTATTAATTGATAAATTAAAACCCAAGTTATTCTTAACCAGCGAGTTAAGGTAATTTGTTATTTTTGTCGTCATAAGAACCTCCTTAAGCATCTATTTCAATTCTATAATAAATGCCATATAAGCACAATTATTTTTTATGAAGGAATTAAATGAAGAAAAACCCATGCTTCCTCTATGTTTAGAAGGCATGGGTTTTAACATGTAATTAGATAAGTCTCTCTATTTTACTATTTATATATGAGTACTTATCCTTTATGTGGTTATATGAAGAACCAATATACTTGTCCTTCCTAGCAATCAATCTTAAGTCGAAGAAGTAATCAAAGAATTGATTAGCTTTTTCAGTTTCTTTTAGTTCACAGTAAGTCATTCCTAGTAGGAAGTAGTAGTTAGATAGATAGATGAAATCATTGCTATTGATTACAAAATCCAACATCTTCTCTAGAGTTTCTTTTGCCTCTTTAAAGCGCTTTGTCGCAAAAAGTAAATGAGCTTTATTATATGTTAGCTTAATACGATAGATGTGCTTTTTTTCAATCCATATCTTTGACATTGATTTTAAGATTTGTTCTAACTCTTCAATTAACACAATTGCCTCATCCAAGCGCCCTTCCTCAATCATCAGTTTAGAGTAGGTTATCAGTATTTGCACTTCTTGAGGAGTAAACACTTCTTTCTTAAAGGCTTCATTAATCCCGACAGTTGCCGAAACTTTAAATGCCTTATCTAGTTCTACATGGGACTCATTGATATTTCCATTTACTTCTAAAGCGCAAACAGCCTTGTACCAATAGATCAACTGAAGGGTTTCATGACTGCTGAAATCCTCATTCTTCTCAAGTTCAGTTATTAGCGTGGCAATCTCATGATATTTAGATTCCTTGAATAAAACATCAAGTTTTTCAATAGTGTCAGAAACAAAAACAGGATTGATGTAATAAGAGTATGAGTAGTACTTACTCAGGTCAAAACCGAGTTTTGAAGAAAGTAACTGAATTAAAACAATACTAGGATAAGTACTGTCGTTTTCAATACTAGAAAGATGCCTTGTAGAACAAATTCCGAAAGCCATTTCCTCTTGAGAAAGACCTCTACTAGTTCTGATATGTCTGATGAATTTTCCTAATGTCTTTTTTCTTTTCATGCTCTCACCCCTATACATAATATAACACAAAAAACCAAGAAGTATAGTTCGTGTTTAGAAAAAGAAATACTTGATAAACTCTCATTAATTGAGGTGAAAGAATGAGAAAAGTGATACAAGTATTTCTACTATTATCTTTAGTAGCAGTTAGTGGATTTATAAAGGAAAATAATGATTATGGTCAAGATAAACCAAGTGTGTATTTAGCTGATTCAGATGAGGATCCTCTAAGACCTAATTGGTAACACAAAAGTTGATGACAAATAATTTATATACTATAAATGGGGAAGGTTTTGCCTTAGGGCGAAACAACATTATGTAATGTGGGTAAAAAAAGCGAATAATCGAAGCAAGTTAACTTTTAATGCTGGTGAAAAACCAGGAGTTGGTACTTACAAGTGTAGTGATTGTGGTGAAAAAGTAGTTCTAATTGATCTGTTAGACTCTTTACCACGATGTCCAAAATGCGATGGAAGATACTACAAAAGTTAATTTCTACTAAAGAACTCACTATGTGGGTTTTTTAGTTTTGTGATTGTATATGTTTTTATGTGATTATTTAGAGATTGTACTAGGATGCAGGCGGTATCCTGTTAATAGTAAAGACAAGAGAGAATATCATGGAAAAAACAATTTTAAAAGAACAACTTATTGATATTAAGAATAATAAATGCAAAGTTCCTAAAGGAATAGAACCACTATCATTCTCGATGGAGTTACTTGATTATCTAGGGGATAGTGATGAAGGAATGCGTGATGAGTTAGTTTATCACGTGATTGTTAATTGGATTATAGAAGATATTTTAACATTTGAAGAAGTTAAGGAAATCCTGAACATCTTATTGAGTGATGACTACTTAAGGAAAGGGCAAGGTCGAGTTGATGATAGTGTCTTTAAAAGAAGTTACTCAATATTAGTTATTGGTTGCATTATTTATCAACATCGTAGCAACATCGAACAAGATGATCAAAAGCGCATCTATTCGAAAGTTCTAGCTGCTTTTAATGCAAAGAATGACATTAGAGGATTTATTAAGGGAAAGAGTTTTGCTCATAGTGCAGCCCATGGCGCTGATGCATTATTTGAAATATCACAGTTCCCAACAATAGATGCCCCAATGTTAAAGGAAATACTTTACGCAGTTCGTGACAAGATTTGTGTTGATTACTATGGATATTATCACTTTGAAGATGAGAGAATGATCTCAGTGATTAAAGCGATTATGGCTAGAAACCTCATTAGTGAAGCAGAGCTTATTGAGTGGCTAGAGTCATTTAACCAAGTAGAAGCTCCAAAAGTATACAAAGGTGCTACTTATGAAGCATACATGGTATAAGTACATAATGTTGTAATGTTCTTAAAAAGCCTATATTTCCGTTTATATGCAAATAAAGAAAATCATTATTTAATTACCGTTATTGAAAAACTTCTGAAGGAAATGAGTTTATTTGGTTCTGATTACTAATATCAAATACATTCATTGAACATTATATACAAAGCTAGTTGTATTTCAACTTATTGATGCGAGCCAGTAACTATGGTACCATAGAAACTGGTGGGGATGTAATTATGTAAGTAAACTCACCGTAGGTGGTTTTTTTATTTATAAGAAATGGGGAGAGTAGAAAATGAGTAATACTGCAACAAGTTTAGGTATTAGTGCCGTAGCATTTATGATTATTAAGGTTACATTTAGAAGTTATGCAAGAAATAAAATGGAGCAGAAGAAACTTGAAAAGAATCCAGTAGTAATCAAGGAAAGAGCAAAGTATTTAGAGAAAACTACAAACACAGAAAGTGTTTCAAGAGGTTTTCTTAAAAGAAATTATTCGCAAGACTTTGACGCAAGTAATATTATAGAGCCAGCTAAGTTCAAAAGAACAGGAAACAAAGTTGAAGATGCATTTAGAGTTATTTGTGATGCGTTGGGACTTCATGTGAAGACTGCAACTAAGGAGTTCTTACTAGCATATCAAGAAACAGATAAGTACAACGAACTTAGGAAAGCAAGGATAAGTAATCATCATGAACTTGATGTAGTTCTTAATAAAGAAGAGGCAGCATATAATGCTATTACTTGGTATATAGACTCTCAAAGAGTACTTGTTAATATACCACTATCTATCACTAGAATGAATCTATTTAATGGAGTAAACAAAGCATTGAAAAAGGCCCGTCTTCCAATGGTCCTTACTGATTGTGAGTATTCAGACTTGCAAATCTCTTCAGATTGGATAGAAATAAAAGAGAACGACACAAGGTCTAGTTCTGATCTTTTCGAGGAATTGATTCGCGTTATAGATAAAAATGATATTGTTCTTTTAGATCTAGCAAGAAGAAATAACTGTATTGAGTTATTTGCAATGCCTAAAGATAAATACGACCGTTTCATGAAAGCAGTAGTAGAATTAGGGTTAAACTTTAAGAGACTTCATTAGATGAAGTTTGTTCTTTGATATGATTTATAGTAATAAGTACCATAATACATGTTATGTTGATAATTTATAACACAATAAAGTGCCTCTCTCAAATGGAATTGGTACATTGAATAGAGATCTTTGCCTAAAAACCTAGAAGGCAATTGCATCAATTATCGTCATTATAGAAAATTAGTATAAATTATTTTTTATGTATGCTAAACTTTATATAACGGGGGCTATATAAAAATAGGTGAGTAGTTCCCGGTAAATAGTAATCGGATATTCATCTTTTTAAGTTGTAGGAGGGGAATTATATATGAGTGCAGTTTATCTAATTGTTTTTCTTTTAGTGAATCCAATTACATTGGCAGCGGTTATACCAGTAATGATTTATCTAATTTTTTCAGAGTTTTTTGAATCATACTCAATAAGGAAGAAAATTAGGAAATCGAAAAAGAGAATCGTCACACAAGAAGAGCAGGAGTATCGCATTAATGCTTATTCAAGAAGTGTCAGAGTTCAGAAAAATGGTTTTATCTTAGCGATGGTATTTGTTTTATACATTTCATTATTCTATGCAGCTCCAAAGATTAAGATTATGGCTGATAATGAAAAGTTAAATCGAAGTTTTTATAGTGAGTATAAAAACAGGGAGTTTAGTAACTTATCAGAGTACTATGATTTCTTTGATCAAGCGTTAGTTAAGAAAAGTGATTTATCTTTAGATGATTGTGAACTTGTTGAATATAAGCTTCAGTCAAACTTTAAGACTGAGTTCAATTGTCCTAATAACAAGTCTGTAATTATTCAACTAACTAAAAAGAATAAGTATAGCCTGAGTGTCTTTAATTACCAAC
>PPCM01001542.1_pt1 | contig 10136 bp, 9 predicted proteins | sample 1555541 | NCBI WGS metagenome assembly PPCM01 (sample SAMN05284479, study PRJNA326546) | Marine sediment metagenome, whole genome shotgun sequencing project. | isolation source: marine sediment | place: Germany: Wadden Sea | collected 2012-09-05 | reverse complement strand
AATAATACTGGAATTGTTTTAAAAAAAAATGATAACTTTTTTGGATCTATTTCATTTCCTAATTATAATTCTGATGAAATTTCATATTCAAATTCCCTGAAATTAATTTTTGATAATGGTCGATTTAGAGATGCTATATATAATGGAAATTACATTCCACCTTCAAATTCAGTAGATTCTTTAGTTAATTCTTTAAAATCGTTCAATCCAAATATAGAAGATATTACTGATAAAATTAAGAAAATGAAAAATTATATTGAATCAAAAAATGATGATAATTTAAATTTGATATATAAATCATTTCTAGAATTAAAATAAAAAAAGTAAAATAAAAAATTAATCCTTAGCAATAAATAACATACAAAGCATCACAATTGATGCAATTGAGATAATAGTCACTAACGAAGTTATTTCTGAAAAGAATACCATTAAACATAAGAAAGTTGAAATACATAAAATTCTTCCAAGGTTTAAGAAAAATTCTCTATGAAAAATAGTATATACAATTCCATTCTTTTTAGTCTTACCATAAAAGTATGATTTATATGGTAAACTAAACATAGTCCAGGACATTGCTCCAATTCCTTGAGCTACAAAAATAGTTGAAATAGTTTTTAGAAATACTCTTAAAAATAATGATAGTGAGTGGATGAATGCACCCAACTTAAACATTTTTGCTTTCTTTTCTTCAGTTGCAATTTTACTGATTACAATTGTAAAACCAACAATAAGTAAATTAGTTGCAGAGAATAAACCACCAATATTTTTTAGGTTGATTGCTAGTAAGTATAATAGAACTGGCCAAAAAATTCTTGCTGCCATATCTCTCATTCCTTCTGCTAAAAATGCAATAGAATCAAATCTATCAAAATGGCTAAACATTTTTTTAAAATTAAATTCAACTGGTTCATGTACTTCTCCAGAAAAAAATAGTGGAGTAATTGCCATAACTAAAATTGAAATAACTGCAATAATTAACATACCATACGAAAACTTACTAATAATAAATGCACCAAATAATGGACCTAATGCAGATACTAGTGTTGTAAGAATATTGATAGTTCCTAATTGTTTAATATTTTTCTTAGCACTTGAAAATTTAGAGAAATCAATATGAAATCCCATATAGTAAAATGTTGAACTAACAGCACTTAACATACTAATAAGACCTAAAAATAAGAATGCTCCTAATCTTTCATATAATACATTTGTTTTAAATAAGCAAATAAAATATAATATCAAGATAGGAAAACTTACAACCATACTATGTTTCACACCTTTTTGCGATGCATATTTCAAAGCAATAGGAGTTACAAGCATAATAAACATGTAAATAAATAATGTATAAGCACCAACGTGCAATAGACTAAATCCGTTCTTTAATAAAAAGATTGGAATATATAATGAAATTAATGAACCAGCAAAAATCTTTAAAGAGTGTGCCATGTATAGTTCTGTAATTTCTTGTTTTAGAATATATGGAATTTTTAAATGATAATCAAAATGCATTTTAACCTCAATATATCTGATATACTGGTCCTTTAAATAACTTCTTGTAATATATAGAATAAGTAAACTAGTAATGTTTTATTTTAATATTAAAGTAAACTTCCATAATTAGTTAATTTATAGTCGTTCAAGAAATCGTTTATAAAGTATTCTCATTAATTAAATCATAAAACTGTTAAAAAACAGCAGTTAAATATATTGTTTATAATAATTTTTGTTATTTAAATATTAATATTATTAAAAAACAACGGTATTAATATTCATAATCTAAAAGTTATTTCAATATTTGGTGAATGTAATGAAAGATTATTATCATAAATTGCTAAAAAAATTAGCACATTTTCAAGTAAAAAATCCGTATATTAGTTTGTTAATTTTATTACTATTAACAATTGCAGTTTCTAGTTATATTTCTGAAGTTAGAACTGTTGCGTCATTAGAACAAATGATGCCGAAGGATGTTACAGAAATTGAAGCTTTTAATGTATTACGAGATAATTATTTGGGTCAAGATATGATTGCTGTTGTAATCGAAGTTGATTCTAATAGTCAAGATGTTAATGGTATATTCGATATACGTGATAAACGTGTTTATGATTATATTAAATATTTAGAAACAAGTATTAAATCTGAACCAGATATTTTAGAGACATATTCTTATGCAAAAATAATTGATTGGAATACTCAAAAAGATGAATTATCTGAAACTGAATATAATACTATTATTCGAGATTCAAATATTAAAACTCAAATTACTGATTATATTAATGATGACTCCGATATTACAATTCTACTTGCAACTACTGATATCAGTGCAGATGATGGTAGAATGTCATTATTATCAACAAAAATAAAAGAAATAATTGATTCGGCAGGTCATCCTCCTGGTGTTCAAATTAAATTAACAGGTACTCCTGTTATTCAACAAAAGTTAGGGGTATTAATTTCTAAAGATAGGAATGATACTAAAACAATTTCAACAATTTTTGTATTTATTATTACTATGATTTTATTTGGAACTTTTACAAGTGCAATTGTTCCTATTATTATTGTATCAATAAGTGTAAATTGGTTATATGGTACAATGGGGTATTTTGGATTACCTATTTCAACTCTAGCTGGTGGAGTTGCTGCAATGGTTATTGGTATTGGAATTGATTTTGCGATTCATATTATTAATAAGTTTAAGTATGAATTTAAGAAAACTAAATCTGTTGCGAGATCTATTGAAGCAGCTGTTGTTGATACTGGGACTGCATTAACTGCAACTTCTCTTACAACAATCATGGCATTTTTGGCTTTCCTATCAGGGAACATGCCTGAGATGGGTAGATTCGGAATTTTGATGGCAATTGGAATTACATATTCATTGTTATTCACATTATTCGGTTTACCTGCACTACTTGTAGTTGAGCAAAGAGTTATTGTATTTTTCAAATCAAAAATGAAATTTGGATTAAACTCAGAACTTCATTTAATTAGTGATAAAGAAGAACAAAAATTAAAATCAAAAAAAGTTATTGTAAACAAATCAAGAAAGGTGACAAAATGAAATCTAAAGATAATATTTTTGAATCAATTTCAGAAAAAATAGTATCAGCTCAAACTAGATCACCAAAATCTTTTTTGATAATATTCGCAATTATTACATTATTACTAATTCCAGGAATCTTTAATCTAGTTGGAAATGTTGAACCATCTTTAGAAAAAGTTCTTCCTAGTGATATTGAAGAAGTAAAAACTATGAATGATATGCGAAGTCAATTTAGTGCTGATATGATGTATGTTATTGTTTACGCTGATACTCCTGTTTATGATGTGCGTAATCCTGAGTTTGTAAAATATGTTGATTTATTATCAAGTAAATTTGAAGATCGAGAATATATTGTTCAGGTTTCAGATATTGCAGATATAGTTAAGCAAAGTAATAATCAAGTTATTCCAAACACTAAACAAGAAATTCAAAACTTATTGAACTTAAATCCTATGACTTTTCAATTTGTTAACTCTGATTATTCATTTTCAGTCATTAGAATAAAGTCTGACACAGGGGCTAATGCTCAAACTATTTCAAAAGTAGTTAGTGAAATTGAAGAAGATATTGCTAATATAGAAGTTTATAATCCTGGTTCATATACACAAATAACTGGTTTTAATGCAATCGATAAAGCAACATTTGAAATTATCATGAGTGACTTTGCAAGTATTACTCTAGTTAGTATGTTATTCATTAGTATTGTTGTATTTTTTACATTTAAATCATTGAGTAAAGGTATGCTTCCAATGGTTGTTGTTATGAATGCGTTAGTATGGACAATGGGAGTTGCAGGTTACATGAATTTAACCATTACTGTTGTATCGATGGTTGCAGCTGCGATGATCATGGGACTTGGAATTGATTTTGGTATTCATGTAGTTCATAGTTATTTTGACAATAGAAAAAATCACTCTAGAAAAGATGCACTTAAAGAAACAATGAAAGAATTGTTACGAGCAATGGTTGGTGCATCACTTACAACGATTGCAGGTTTTTTAGCATTACTATTTGGTGTGCTTCCTGCAATGAAAACTTTAGGTATTATACTTGGAATTGGTATATTTAATACATTACTTGGAGCAGTGTTTTTACTTCCTGTAATTGTATACATGTACGATAAAAAAAGTGTATCTAATAATAAGAATAAATTAAAATCAAAAAATTAAATGGTGGAAAAATGTTTTTCAATAAAATAAATTACAATAAAATAAAATTAGTATTTTTACTATTATTATCAATGGTATTATCACTTGGTTTTTCAACTAGTGTTAGTGCATTAATTGAATTAGATGACATTAGTTTAGACCCTGCAATTATTGCAGCAGGTGATGAAGTTGATATTATTGTTCAATACAATGTAGAATATAGTGCAGCAGATGAATTTTACTTAGGTAATCCTGATTACAAATTTAAAGTTTGGTTAACTGCAGATGACACATTAACAAAAGATTATGCTATCATTCAAGATGAAGAAGGTGATGGTAATTATGGAAGACTTTATGCAGGTAATACTTATAATAAAGTTTTCAGAGTTAAATTTAATTCAAATGCTCCATCAGGAAATTATGAATTCAAATTAGCTGGTCAATGGTTTAAGAATGACGAACCACAAGATACAATTCAAACAACTAAACTAAAAATTCCTGTTAAGAAGGAAGGTATTATTTTAGATATTTCAACAATTACAACAAAACCTGGTAGTGTAAGACCTGGTGATAAATTTGTACAATTATCAACTTACATTGAAAATGTTGGATTAAAAGATTCAAAATCAGTTGAAATTATTTTAACTTCTCCTGAAGGAATTGAATCATCATATTCAAATAATAATAGAATCTCTGTTGGAAGACTTAATGCTGGTGAAAGTAAAGAAATTAATTTTTATTTAGATTTAGATGAAGATTTAACTTCAGATGTTTACGATTTAAAATATACTTTAGCATATATGGATGTTGATGATAATTCCTATGCAGCAACTAGAGAAGTTCCATTCTTAGTAAAAACTAGACCATACTTAGAAGTTGTAAGTTATGAAGGAACTGGTAAAATTGGTGAAACTTCAAAATTATATGTAACATTAAAGAATACTGGTGAAGAAAGTGCAGAAGCTGTAGATGTTAGAATCATCAAGCAAAACTCTCAACCATTTGAAATTGATGTTAGAAGTGATTATATTGGTGAATTAGAAGCTGGTGAAGAAGGTGTAGCTGTATTTGATATTAAATCAACTAAAGATGCTACTGAAAAAGAGCATGATTTTAAGCTTTTAATCAGAAGTAAAGGCGATACTGATGAAGGTGATGACAATATTTACACATATAATAGGCGTGCAAAATTCATTGTCGACGGTAAATCAACTAATTATTTAGCTAAATTCGGCGTTTTAGGGGCTTTATTCGTAGGAATTTGGATTTTTGTTAAACGTAAGTTTAATAAATAACACCTGCGTATATTGTTATACCATACACACACAAAGTACTTAATCGTCTCACGCGATTTTTGGTTCAAGGGACTAATACCCCTTGGATCTTTTTTTAAATTCTAATCATCACTAATAAGAGACTAATTTATAAATAAGTTGAGGTTATTTATTTTATGACGTTAGATAAATTATTATCATATGAATCTATTGGTACATTAATTGATAGAGTAAATGACTTATCTATGAATATTTCTATTAAACCTTGTAATCTAACTGATGTTGATAAATATAAAGTTCTATTCGATATTAAATCTGATGAAGTTGGTTATATTACTTTTCAAAAATCAAAAGATGGAGGTTCTGATGTTATCTTTCAAGGTATTTTTATTGAAGAAAAATATAGAGGTAATAATTATTCTGACGCTTTTATTGAATTCCTATTTGAATATTCTGAATCCCAATCTTTAGAATTTAATTTAACAACATCTCAAAGAAAACCATTGACAAATTTATTATTAACTAAATATGGATTTTATCCTGTTGATGATAATCCAAGAAATTTGGTACTATATACTGGTAAGAGTTATGATAATAAGATGACTCTCAAATTTTTTGATAATCATAAAAAAACCGAATTTGAAAATTCTAGATTAATGGCTAATTCACATCAGTATAAACTTGATGATAGTTATAAATCTACAGTTGGCGCTATTTATTTAGGAACTGAATATATTTTGACAGATGATAAAATGAAGAGTGGTAGGAGAGAAAAATTTAAAGATTATTTTGATATTAATTTTATTTAATTTATTCTATATTAAATATTAGTCAAAGCATAACATTTTTATATTATCAATCCACCTATAATATATATTCAATCGTGGGTGTGATCTTATTAACATAATTATAATATTATTTATCCCATGATATATTGGAGGGTAAAAAATGATTGGTGGAATTATAATTTTTTTAATCATCGTATTCTTTGCAAGTCTTAGAGTTGTTAATGAATATGAATTAGGTGTAAGGTTTTTCTTAGGGAAATATACTGGTCTTATGAAGCCAGGTTTAAATATCGTTATTCCAGTTTTAATGAAATGGACTAAAGTTGATATGAGAACTAAAGCTGTTGACGTACCAGATCAAGATGCAATTACTAATGATAATGTATCAATTAAAGTAAATGCAGTATTATATTACAAAGTTTCAGGCGCTGATAAAGCAATTCTTCAAGTTGAAAATTATAGATATGCTGTTTCACAACTAGCTCAAACTACTATGAGAGATGTAGTTGGTGAAGTAACTCTGGATCAATTATTAAGTCAAAGAGACTCAGTTTCTAAAAAGATTAGAACTATTGTTGATAAAGCAACTGATCCTTGGGGAATTAAAGTTGAGAGTGTAGAATTAAAACACGTTGAACTTCCTGAAGATTTAAAAAGAGTTATTGGAAAAGAAGCGGAAGCTGAAAGAGAGAAAAGAGCTGTTATTATTAAAGCTGAAGGAGAAGTTATTGCTTCAGAGAATATGTCTAAAGCTGCTGCAACTCTAGCATCTGCACCTGGTGCAATGCATCTAAGAACTCTTCAAAGTATGAACGATATTTCAAGCGATCAATCAAATACTATTGTATATGCCGTACCATTTGAAATATTGAGAGCAATCGAAGGCTTTGGAAATTATTTTAATAAGAAAAAATAACCTTTAAAGGTTATAGTTTAATTTGTAGCATTGCTACACTTTTATTTTTTTTATAAAAATTAAAGCTTGAAAATTATTTCTAATTTTCATTGTTTTTTTAATTTTAAATTAAGATATCTATTGTGTTTCTAATTCATCAATAAATTCTTCATATTTATTAAATAAATAATTTAGATGTTGTCTAGTTAATTCAGGTTCATCAATTCTTAAATCATACAACATATCATAAATATCTTCACTTACTGCGATATAAGTTTTTTCTTCTGATGGTGAATTACCATACCAAAAATCACAATAGAAATATGCTAAGAAATCTCTTGCATAATTTTTATTAATTTCATTAAAATGATCGATTAGATAATCAACAATTTTGTAGATTGTAGTTGCAATTTGAATATCAAAATCAATATTTTCAGGAATAACTTCATCATCATATGAAGTCCAAGTATCCTTCATGTTTTTTTCAAAATATTCTACTGTTGCAGCATATTCATTACGTAATTCAGGACTAAGTTTTAAATTTGAAGTTTTTGTAGATTCCATTATAAAATCACCTATATTAATTTAATAATTTTAATTTGAAGTTTTATCTTCTTTCTCTTTTTGTTCAATTAAGTCTTTGATAAATTCATTAAGTTCGGATTCAATTAACTCGATTTGTTCCATAGTTAACTCAATTTCATCTTCTCTATACATGAATAATACATCATCAATACTTTCTGAAAGCATAACATAACTTATTTCATCTTCAGAATCGCCAAACATAAATTCAGAATCAAAATATGCTAAAAAATCTCTATATTCATTTTTATCAATAATATCAAAATGTTTTTTCATAAAACTAACAATTTTAAGAATAATTTTTGCAATCTTAATATCCATGTCTACATTTTGCGGTAGAATTTCTTCATTATTAGCTTCCCATGAATTCTTCATTTCTTGATAATCTTTAACAACAGAATTAAATTCATCATTAAGTTTTTCATCAATCATTATATCTAACATAATAGGTGGGTTTGTTAATCAATTTAAAAATTTATTTATTAAACTCAAAATTGGTATTCATTTTTTCCCCACATTATTAAATTAGAAATTGTATAATCAAAAGATAACATTAATAAACAAATTAAGTCTAAAAAATATTATGTGTTTAAAGAGTATGATTCAATTTAAAAAAAATTATTTATTTCCTAAAAGTAATTTTGTAAAAAATATTAGATATCAAGCAAGACTGGATACAAAGAAAATATTATTCCCTGAATCCGATGATGTACGAGTTCTAAAGGCATGTTCATTTCTTAAGAAATATTCTATAGTAGAACCAATTTTAATTGGATCAAGTAAGTCTATTTTAAAACTTGCAAAAGATAATAATATTAATTTAAAACACATCGAAATTATTGAAACTTCAAACTCAAAATTAAAATCAGAATTAAGTTTAGGATTATACAAGCTTCGTAAGCATAAAGGTATAACTGAAAAAGGTGCTGATAAATTAATTTCTCAAAAAAATTATTTTGGAACTATGCTTCTAAAGTTAGGTTATGCAGATGGCCTAGTATCTGGTGCTACTCATTCAACTGCAGATACAATTAGACCTGCACTTCAAATTATTAAAACAAATAAAACTACTCCTCTAGCATCAAGTATGTTTTTTATGACTAAGAAGGATAAGTTATATTTATTTTCAGACTCAGGTTTAAATGTAAATCCAGATGCAAAAAATTTAGCACAAATTGCAAAAACTACTGCTCATACTGCTAATATGTTTAACATTAAACCAAAAGTTGCATTATTATCATTTTCAACTAAAGGTAGTGGAAAATCTCCTGAAAGTCAAAAAGTTATTGATGCATATAATATTCTTAAAAAAGATAAAGTTAAATTTTCATTTGATGGTGAGTTGCAATTTGATTCTGCAATTATTGAATCTGTTGCAAAATCCAAGAAAGCATTTAGAACTCTTAGAGCTCAAACTAATACTTTTATTTTCCCTGATTTAAATTCAGGAAATATTGGGTATAAAATTGCAGAGCGATTAGGTGGTTTTACAGCTTTAGGTCCAATTATGCAAGGACTTGATAAACCTGTTAATGATTTATCTCGTGGGTGTAAATGGGTAGATATTGTTGATGTTGCTGCAATAACTGCTGTTCAGTCTCAAATGTCTAAATAATAATATTTATTTTCGTATTTTTCTATTTTTTTTAATTTCTACTTAAATATAGGATTTATATTGACTTTTTTAGTACTATCTTCTTATAACAAAGCTTTATATACTATTTAGAATGTATTTTTATTGTAATTATTATATAAATTCAAAAAATATTAGGTGATAATCATGAAAACTTTTGTAATTAATTGTGGAAGTTCTTCCTTAAAGTATCAATTATTTGAATTAAGTGAAGATTTAAAAGAATTTGAAGTTCTAGCTAAAGGTCTTGTAGACGGAATTGGTCTTGATAGATGTGAATACAAATATAGTGTAGGTTCTGAAAAATTCAAAGAAAAATTAGAAGTAGACAATCATAATGAAGCTGTTAAATTAGCTCTAAAAACTTTAAAGAAAAATGAAGTTTGTGATCCAATCAAAGATATTCATTTCATTGGTCATAGAGTAGTTCATGGTGGAGATTATTACAAAGGTCCTGCTATGGTTGATAGTGCATTAATTTCAAACTTGAAAATTTTTACTCCATTAGCTCCATTACACAACCCTGCAAACTTAGCTGGTATTATGGCTTGTAAAAAATATATGCCAGATGCAAAACAAGTTGCAATTTTCGATACATCTTTCCATCAAACTATGCCTGCTAAAGCATTTATGTATGGTATTCCATTAAAGTTATATGAAAAAGATAAAATTAGAAAATATGGTTTCCATGGAACTAGTCATAAATATTTAGCTGATAAAACTGTTAAATTATTAGACAATAAAAAAGATTCAAAAATTATTACATGTCATTT
>PPCM01001541.1_pt1 | contig 10136 bp, 5 predicted proteins | sample 1555541 | NCBI WGS metagenome assembly PPCM01 (sample SAMN05284479, study PRJNA326546) | Marine sediment metagenome, whole genome shotgun sequencing project. | isolation source: marine sediment | place: Germany: Wadden Sea | collected 2012-09-05 | reverse complement strand
TCATGAGGATGTGTTTCCCGTGATAGGCCTTCGCGAGCCCGAAATCAGCGATCTTGAGGATACCCTCACTCGTTAGGAGGAGGTTGGCCGGCTTGAGATCCCGGTGAACAATGTTCCTCTTGTGAAGGTGCGCGAGGCCTTCAAGGAGTTGCTTCATGTACCCCTTAACATCCCCAGGTCGGAACGACGTCCGGGAGTTGATGACCTTCTCGAGATCCGTCTCGGCGAACTCGATGACGAGGTAGATGTTCTTCTCGTGCGTGAGCGTCTCGATTAGGTTCACAATGTTCTTGTGGTTCAGCTCTGAAAGCATATTGAGCTCGCGGATCGCGGTGAAGTGAAGCCCATTGTTGTCTTCAGCACCTAGCCTGATCTTCTTGATGGCCACCTCTCGCTGGGTCTCCTTCTCCTCCGCTTTGTACACAACACCGTAAGTACCGGACCCCAGCTCAACACCCTTGTTGTACCGGATCCAAATGGACTGCGTAAATGGTCTGGCATGATAGTAGCCGTACCTTGGTGCTCAGAACGTCAGAAAGCATCACCCGGTTTTCTCGCTCAATTTTTTATAGCTCTGAACGAATGGCCCGAGCGAAAACACCTTGTTTGATCATTTACACACCTATTGCCTATGCAATGAGGTCCGCCATCACGGCAACACCGACCTCCAGCGCCCGCTGCACCCTGTGGCGGCGGGGCTGGACCTCAACCGTGGAGGGGGCGCTGTCTCGCACCGCCACACGCTTGGCCCCCATTGGGGATTCGCGGGCTGGGCGAGGCTTGTAGAAGCCGCCCTCGAGCGAGTCAGCAGACATCTCCCAGTCGTACTTGCCGTGGATCGGCAGGCCGCGGCGCTTGAGCTCGCGACCGAGAAGCACAGACACGCGGTGGTGGTCGACCTGGTCGTAGACCGACAGCGACGTCAGGTAATCGATAACGCACCCAAAGCAGCGGGGCAGGCCAAGGTCCTCCTGCTTCATCCAGCGCTCCTTGGAGTGGCCCATACCCTGCACAGTATCACTTTCCCATGGGAGGCGGCCAACGAGCATCTCAACCATGGAGTACAGAACGCCCCAGTAGTCATCGCGGGGCGCGGGGCGGCGGTTGTGGTGTGTGTGGGGCGATGCGTAGCGGGGCGTTCCTCTAAAACCGGTGACTGGCGTCATGTCGTCGATATGGCGGGCAATGCCCATATCGAGCACGCGGATCCCGTGGCCCCGACGAGTGACGCAGAAGTTGCCCGGTTTGACGTCACAATGAACGTAGCCTGCCTTGTGAATGGCGTTAATGGCCTTGATCATATAAAGTCCAAGGCGGAGAGTGGATTCAAGAGTGAAGCGCTCCTCTGGGGCGCTGTGGCGAAGAGAAGAGAGGCTGGGCCCCATCAGCTCCATCACAAGGTACGAGACGTTCGTCCTGATGTGCCCAGAAGCGACGATCTGAGGGATGACTGGTGAGGAGTTGCCAAGAGTTTTGTAGACATCAAGTTCGACGCCTAGAAGTTTGGGCCTCCTCCCGTGAGGAAGCGACTCGATCTTGACGGCATACTTGCTGCCACTTTCCATGTTCTTGCACTGGTAGACGGACCCATAAGAGCCCTTGCCAATGCTTTTGACAATCGCAAAGCGTTTGTGAACAGTGCGACCGATAAATTTGTCTTCTTGGCCTGAATCGGCCTGAGCAGGAGAAATTGCCTTGACAAGACCTCCCTTGAGGTTTGCAGACATTCTTTTTCCTTCTTAACCACAAAGTCAAATGAGTCAGTTTACATTAACCCAATATTGGGGGAGGGTCTGCTTCGATGAAGGTCCATACCGACGAACATCAGATCGCCTGGCATTTTCTGGAGGTAACGAGATGCAGGTGGAAGAAAGGTCAAATTGAAAAGTTGCATAAATCTACCGGTGGTCCATCCATTAATTGTCCAATATGTGTTGTCCTTGACGGGATATACTGACCTTATACTGAACTTTGCTTGCCCTAAAATTGGCGAGGCGTCGATTTAGTTTCTGTCGGCTTCCGCTTGGACGGGCCCGAGGGAGCCAAGCCCCTGGATGACTAGCCTAGGAATGCCTGGTGAGGTCCTCGGATTAAGCTTCGAACTTTAGTCCACGCTTTACGATTAATGACAACTACTTGACAACAAACAGTGTTTTGGCACTTGCTTGCCCATGATCAAGGCTCACACATATGAAGCGGGAGAATTACCACATGATTCGGCGGGGGATGCCGTTTGGTTTGCCATGAAGGCTTCCAATGCCTTGTTCTTAGCGAGAATTGATGGCGCTGGCGCAATAGCCGGTGAAAATGATAAGTTATTAGCACTATTTGGTCCATCGATGTCTTTTACTACCCTTGGTCTTTTGTCTTTTGAGCAACTGTCCACTGAATTCTCAACAACAGCAAAACATCCCAGCAAAGACCAGTGGGTGAGCTGGACCTTACTTCCCCTCGTCACGGGCCACGTTCTAGTTGGGACCGACGTCACAGAGCTCCATACCGCCAAGAGGCGAGCCGCCCTTCTCGCAGATGTCATTTCGTCGCTCGACTGCGATATCTGGTGTGTGGATGAGCATGGAGCCATGGTGCACAGCAGCGAGGAGGATGGAGGTCTAATGGAGGCCACTAGCATAGACGAACGTCTCAGGTTACTCAACACAGCGGAGGACGAGACCAAGACGTGTCAGTTCACAGCGAATACGGCTGAAGGACATACGGCAGCCATCACGACCGTCAAGAGGATGAGGGGTCCCCCGACGCATGCCTCCGGAGTCGCTCGGCCGCTCTACCAGCCGCTGTCGGGCGTATCACCCCTCGCCATCACACAGCCGTGGGCTATTGTCAAAGATCTCGCCATGACGAACGATGTTATTTTCTACATAATGGAGATTTCGAAAACCGACCCCTTCAAGTACAGGAGGTTCCTTTTCGTTAACCAGGCCGCCGCTAGTCTCGTCGGCGTGCCTATCGATGACTTTTACCGCGACTGCAACACTTGGTTTGATCGAATTGTTGTAGACACTGGCCGTATGTTTGAGTTGAGGAAAAACTGGTTTGAAGACACATCTAAAATGGTGTTGGAAACGTCGTACGGGGTTCGGACCGAATCAAGGGGACTCAGAATTGTTTCCATCGTCAATCGCAAGATACTTGACTCGTCCGGTCGCGTTGTCCGTGTTTGTGGCAACGCGAGGGACATAACCAAGGAACGAATGACCGAGAAGAAGCTGATCGAGACCGAGGGGCTGTTTCCGACCCTGGTGGAAAACGTAACCGATCTTATGATGATTGGACACCTCGATCGTGAATGCAACTTTAATGTTATCTACTGTAACTCCAACGCCGCCAACAAGATTTACGGGGCCAACGCCATAGAGCTTATGAGCGATTCTACGTTTTGGCGGCGGCACGTGGACTCTCGAGATTGGCCCACTGTCAAGAGACTTGTCGATTCGTTTAGTTTACATGACGATGACCTTACCGAGTACCCATTACCTTACCTGACGTCCGAGCCGGAACTTATATATCGCATCCGGCGAGACGATGGGGGCACCGTCTGGGTGAGCGACCACACGTCCTTCGTCCTGACAGAGAACACGGGCGACGAGCTGGTTGTATGTGTGCTTCGCGACATCTCGGTCATCAAGGAGCTGGAACTGTCTCTCGAACAGACCGCCCTCCGCCTGTCGCTGATCGCTGATGCCGTTGATGACGGTTATTGGTTGATGGACATCTCTCAGTACATCCCTGGCAGCCAGGTCATCCCCGAAATCATCTTCTCTAACCCCTCGTTCAATAGATTATGGGAATACCCTGCAGACGCCACAGACGTCAACACGCGTGCCGCAAAAATTGTCCCCGCAGACCGCAGCCGCATTCTGATCGATCTCTTCGGTTTCATCGAGGCCGACCCCGCGTCGTGGCCCACACATTCAGTAGAATTCACAGTCATACTTTCCAGCGGCGTCACACGCGTCTTCTCGGACCACTGGGTCAGGGTCTCAGATTCGAGCAGCGCGCCATACATAGCAGGCACAATTCGCGATGTCACTGAAGCCCACCAGGAAAGACAAAGATTGATTTACAGGAATGTTGTGTTTTCGGATATTTGTGAGAACATTAACGAGGTTTTCTGGCTGATATCCGCCGAGGACCCATACCGCGTGCTGTACGTCAACCACGCCTACGAAAAGATTTGGGAACATACGCCCGAGGATGTTTATGCCAACGGGACACTTTGGCTTGATAAGATTGTTGAAGAACAGCGAGATCACGTCCGCGAAACTCTCAGTAAGTTCCTCCGTGGCGAGGGCCCGTACGACATGGACTACACGATTAACCGCAGCGACGGGCAGCGCGCAGTGATACATGTCATCGGCTGCCTCATTCGTGACGTATCGGGCAAGATTGTACGGGCAGCCGGCACTGCCAACGACGTGACGCTCATCCGAGCGACTGAACGCCGGCTGCAGGAGTCCAACACCATGTTCTCTCTGATCGGCGGGTATATGGAGGACCCCTTCTGGCTGATGTCCACGGAGAACCCAGACAATATGCACTTTGTTTTCGTGAACTCGGCTTTCATTCGCACTTTCGGTCAGACCCCCGAGGATTTTTATAGTGACGCGTTTTCGTTGCTTAAAGCAGTCCCTGAGTCCGAGCACGAGCTTATCCGAAACGTGATCATGAACCTCCGCAACGGAAAGCCCATTCAAATCGACCACCACGTGACCAAGCCGGACGGCGAGACTGTGGTCGTTGACGTCGTCGGCAACCCCATACTCGATCGCTCGGGCAAGGTCTACCGCGCGTGTGGGATGGTCCGCGACATCACGTCCCGCTCAAAGACCGAGACCCGCCTCAGGCGTGCCAACGAGCGCTTCAACCTCATTGCCAACAACACGGACGCCGTCTTTTGGTTGCTCTCGTACGACACGACAATGTCCGAGCTCGACGACTCGTCCATGACTGTTTTATATGTCAACGAGACCTTTGAGCGGCTTTGGCAGCTCCCCATCCATCTTGTCTATCGTAATTCAATGAACATGTTTATTACGATGCACGTTGAGGACAGGGCCCGAATCGCCGAAAGTGTCGCAAAATTTTGCCGTGAGAAACAATTTTTCGTCGAGAACAACTACCGCCTCATCCGGCCCGATGGCAGCATATGTTACGTCAATGAGAAGGGCCGCCACGTTGATTTTGATGGACGCTATCTACGATCCTGTTGGATCACTCAAGATGTGACCAATCTTCGGCTTGCGGAAATGGCTGTCAATGAAACCCAGCGCAAGTTTGTTGCCATTGCTGATACCGTGGATGACGTGCTCTGGATGGCCGCGCCTCAGGTTGTGACTACGGGGCCGACCCACGCCCTGCCGATCATTCATGTCAACAAGGCCTTCGAGTCAATTTTCGGGATCACTCGCGATGAGCTGTATGCTGACGGGTCAATTTGGATGGAGACCATTATAGACGAACACCGGGCCCAGGTCGACGAGGCGTTGACGGCGTGGGGAAGGGGTGAGCCGCTGCAGTGCACATTCAGAATCCGCGTTGGTAGCCGCCCCTCGGCCCTGCTGACGCTCAAGGGCAAGACGGCATACGACGAGGCGGGTAACGCCAAATTCTCGACAGGCGTCTTCCGTGACATCACCGAACTTGACAACGCGTATCAAGAGCGACAGATTCTGGAAGATAGGATGCGGCAGGCACAGAAGCTAGAAAGCCTCGGGGTTCTCGCGGGCGGCGTCGCACATGATTTTAACAATCTCTTGATGATCATCATGGCCAACATAGATGTGATCTTCAACACCGTGGAGGATACCGGAAACTTTATGGATGGAAGAGAAGATTCGATCGTCACCGACCAACTCATCGAGATCCGGTCAGCGGCCCAATGTGCCACGGATCTAACGCACCAGATGCTCGCCTACTGTGGCAAGGCATCCTTCAACCTGACTGTAATTCAACTCAACTCACTCATCGAGTCCATCACCAGCCTTCTCGAAGTCACTGTCAGCAAGAAGGCCGAGCTCGTCTTCCACTTGAACGTGGACCTTCCGTACATTAAGGTCGACGTGGCCCAGGTCCGGCAGGTCGTCATGAACCTGATCAGCAACGCGTCAGAGGCGATAGGGGACCAGGATGGCCGAATAGTGGTCAGCACGGGATGGGCGTGGTGCCCCAAATCATTTCTCATTAGCCCCGATGCCGTTGAGGGCGAATACGTTATGCTGGAGGTCTCAGACACTGGCTGTGGCATGGAAGAAGCCGTCATCAAGAGAATATTCGAGCCGTTCTTCACTACCAAGTTTACCGGGCGCGGCCTGGGCATGTCAGCCGTCATGGGAAGCGTCAGGAGCCACAACGGCGACATACACGTCGAATCGGTGGTCGGCGTGGGCACGACGTTTACAGTTCTACTACCTGTTGGAGACGGTCCTGAAGAGGGCCATCCCGAGCCAGCCAGTGCACCAGAGCATTGGAAGGGGTCCGGCATCGTCCTCCTCGTTGACGACGAGATGTCAATCCGCAAGGTCTCGCGCCGCATGCTGCACCGCATAGGATTCGATGCGATTGAGGCGGCCGACGGGGCTGAGGCCGTCTCCATCTTCCGCGAGCGGTCCCACGAGATCTCCGTCGTACTGCTCGACATGATGATGCCCGTCATGGACGGTGCTGAGGCCTTCCCCGTCCTCCGCGGTATAGACGCCAGTGTGCCCGTCGTCCTGGTCAGTGGGTACGACGAGTCGGACGCGACGTCGCGACTCGTCTCAGGGTTGGCTGGGTTCATCCAGAAGCCGTATACAATCAAGTCTCTGCGCAACATGCTCCACAAGCTGCTCGCATGACATAAAGACATATCTATTCGTAGCACTCACATGGTTTAATCAGCACGCGGTCTTGCAAGCGGATTAGGTTGGTCAACATCCCTACCTTGCCCTACCTTGCCCGATCTGACGCAGCGATATTCAGAACGTACCTCGACGTCCCACCGGCCTCGGTGTTCCAGATATAGTAGATCCTCATGAAGGCCGTGCCGATAAACAACTTGCCGCGCTTGGTGGCGCTCCCCCTCCGCCCTTCCCAGCACAGGGCGGCGGGCTTGGTGTCCGAGCTGTACATGAAGACGGACAGCCCGCGGTCGGCCAGCTGGTCGGGGGTCAGGTTGGGCTCGCAGATGGTCTCGCCGTCGTACACCGTGTTGAGATCCGCATTGAGATCTGCACGGGCCTTGGTGCGTAAGCCAGGATTGAGTCCAAACTGGGTATTACGCAGCACAAACTGGGTATCGGTGAAAAACATACTTACAGGCGATGTAGTCGCCGTTTGTCGCATAGCGTGGGTAACGTGGGAGGCGTCGACCCTCGTGGTCCCCCATCGATAAGCGAAGTCAGACACGTTATAAATCGTCGCATGGTAGTCTCACAATGGTTTTTCAGGGCGTCTTCGCCACGTCTTCATCTTGGTAAGGTAAGGTAAGGTAAATGACATTCTAGGTAGGGTAGATTTTTTCCCTTACCTTACCTTTCCCCCTCGCTAACTACCTTACCGACCATACCCATTGTGAATTACAATGCCACGTGGTTTCCCAACACAGTCAATATAGTCATTACGAAGGCCTGTCTTGTCTCTTGTGGTGTGATGTGTCTTGCAAAGCAATGTCCGACTCGCCTTCACATTTGCGATTGGCCAATGACGGCCGTTAACTCTCCAGATTGTTATCAGGTTTTCGGTAACGAGATCTCGCTTCACCAGATCATAGATTTCTTCAAAGGGTAACAATACAGGTTGTCCCCGAGCTCTGCTAGAACCACCCCATGCGTTAAACGCTTTCATGCAGTTTACGAAAGTTATAAATCTCTTCTGTTTCTACACTTGAAGTGAATTACGCCATATGGGGAACAACACAGGAGTAACCGGGCCATCAACTTGGACAGCTGGAGAAGCGAAGCCTTGCCCAACAGGGGTCGTTGAAGAAGAGGACAGAGTGATAAGGGCAATGTAAAACCTCAAACACGGTGCCCTTTCGCGAGCAACGTGGGAGGCAGGTTTTTCAGACGCTTTGCTGCAAGGATATCCATATTGCTGCACTCAAGAACAACATGCTTGCACCTTTGCCTTTCAATGGGGTGTCGTCGACGAGAGGGTCACATCACAAACCTGGATGCACCTCATTGAGACTGACGTGCAGAGGCGGTCTAATCACAAGAGATGTGCAGGACCCCCGCGTGCTACACCAGGAAGGGTTGGGCTTGACTGGGTGTTCCACCGTCTTCTTGGTTGTGTGTTGTGTGGTATATAGCCCGTCAATCGTCACGTCCAGTGGAGATAATGTATTTACCGAATCGGGTCCAACGGCCCGACTAACATGCCTCACGCCGCCATCACAGCCCAACGCTCACCTCGCGATCCATCTCAATCGTCTGCACACGGACGACGTTCGACGGGTTCAGCCCAACCAGCCGCCGAGGGACACCCAGCCCACCACCACCCTCTCCGTCGGTCTGGAAACATAATTCAGGTCCGGAAGAATAAATACCGTCGTCACATAAATAGGCGGGGGTGCCGCCAATGACCCCCCAAACAGCAGTAACGGGCCCGGGAAGGGTCACACGCTGCCAAGTGGACACCATATCGCCATCAAAGTCGACCCCCAACGACCCGCGCCAATTCCGGCCTCGCGCTAAAACTGAACGATTATAAAGTTCTATAAATAGGTTCGAATTACATATTGATATTCGTCTGGCCTCTGCGGGGAGACTGAGGGGCGTGGGTTGGGTGACGATCTCCTCGAGGTGGGTCTGCCCATCGTATCGGTCGACCCGGATGACCTGTTTGGCCTCCTCGGGGGCGGGTAGGGCGAGACTGTGGTTGTTTCCACAGTGTAGGAGCTGCCCGTCAGATAAGAATACCGTATGGCCGTCGGAAGCGACATCGCTGACGCTGAATGGTAAGCGGGTTGGGGTGTACACGCAATCATCCAACAGAGGGTGGGGTGGGGGCATCCCGAGCACCAGCCCATCCCCCACGGGGGCCTCATGGTTCCTGGGAGATGAAGACGGGATGGGTGACGGGGCTGCCATCCCAAGCTGTCTACACATGTTATTGCCACACACGTAGCAATTATATCCACGTTGAGGGGTGTACTCCAATTCATCGGGACAGCTGTTATGGGGCGAGTGGCCACGATTCACAGGCGGGACGGCCCGGGGCAGGGTAAAGATGAACGTCGCCCCCCTATTGGTCACCACCCGATGTACATCAGTCGCGGGGGGAAGGCGGACGCGGGTCAACCGAATATGATCCTGGGGGGTCACCCCGCCGACCCCAAGCTGGCCGTGGAAACCGCTCCCGCAGGCATGGAGGCCGGTCGGGGTCCAGGCGAAAGTCGAGTTGAAGTTGGAACATATGTGAGATATTTCCAACTCCAGCGAGTTGAGAACGGGCGCGGGAATCGTGACAGCGTCGTCACGATACCCTAACCCCAATTCCCCCGAGAAGTTGGCCCCAGCAGCATACCACTCGTTAGATTCGAGTTGGAAAAATGTTGAAGTCTGAAAGGTCAGGACGTAGCGCACTGCCTGGCCTAGAAGACCGACGACGGGACAGGGGTATCGAGAGGGGCCTGGGCGGTTGATGCCGAGCCTTCCATCTTCACCGTCACCCCAGGCGAAGACACCCAGGGTCGTTTTAGCGAACATGGCGCCTGAACCGTACCACACCCTTAGCACCGGAGGGAGACGGACCCAGTGGGGGGTGTCGACCCACGTGATGTCTGTGGTGAGCACTCCATCGTCACCCTCGCTCCAACTTCCGATGGAGACGTCGTCAAGGTCACCCCCGATGGATAAGTCACCCGACGCTTCGCTCACCATGTCTATCATGGTCGCCCCGGCGTGTCCCCCGCGACCCCCTGCATTGTATGGTGGATATCGTGCCATGGGCGATCGAGGGGCACCGTCGACGTCGAGATCACCGACACTGGACGGCCCGGAAAGGGGAAAGTCGGTGAAGTCCGTCAAAGTGTCCCTCCGGCCCGGTTCCTGGTGTTCACGGGGCGCAATACCGCACTGGCCAAGGATATTGTTGCCACTGGTGAAGATGCGGCCGCTGTGCAGCGTCACGACGGT